>Ga0268264_10001358_pt1 | contig 22931 bp, 6 predicted proteins | sample KBSSwiS32_FD_190357 | JGI IMG/M metagenome (GOLD analysis project Ga0268264, IMG submission 190357) | Switchgrass rhizosphere microbial communities from Kellogg Biological Station, Michigan, USA - KBS Switchgrass S3-2 (SPAdes) (version 2) | ecosystem: Host-associated > Plants > Roots >...
CGCGCGATCACGATTCGCTTGTCGACCAGAAGCGGCGCGTACAGCTCCAAGCCCGCGATGTCGAACGACAGCGAGGTGACGGCGACGAGGACGTCGGCGGCGCCGATCCCCGGCCGTTCGATCATCGCCGCGAGGAAGCTCGCCAGCGCGCAGTGCGACAGCTCGACCCCTTTCGGCCGACCCGTGGAGCCGGAGGTGTAGATCGTGTACGCGAGGTTCTCGGGCAAGGGCAGCGGCGGCAGTTCGTTGCCCTGCGAAGCCGCCGGTTCGCCGACGACCTCGCCGCCTGCCGTCAGCTCGACGACCGCACCGACCGCAGGGTGGGCCGCCGCGAGCGTCGCGAGCGTCGCGGGCAGGGCCGTTCCTTCCCCCTCGACGATCAGCGCGGCAAGCCCCGCGTCCGCCGCCATGTACGCCAGACGCTCGGCCGGATAGCCGGGATCGAGCGGCACGTAGGAAGCGCCCGCGGCGAGCACGCCGAGCGCCGCCACCGGCAACGCCGCGGAGCGGTCGACCGCGATGCCCACTTTCGCCTCGACGCCGATCCCGAGCGCGGCGAGATGCCGGGCGAGACGCTCGACGCGCGCACCGAGCGTCGCGTAATCGAGGATCTCCTCCGCCGTGACGACCGCCGGCGCGGCAGGGGTACGAATCGCCTGCGCCGCAAACCGCGCGGGCACGGTCTCCGCGGGCGCCGCAACGACCGGCCCGGCGCCGGCGAGCAACAGCTCGGCGCGCTCCGCCGCCGCGAGCAGCGGCAGGTCGGACAGGCGCGCCTCCGGATGGGCCGCGGCTCCCGCGAGAAGGTTCCGATAATGTCCGGCCAGGCGTTCGATCGTCGAGGCCTCGAACAGGTCGGTCGCGTATTCCCAGCCGATGTTGACCCGATCGGCCGCTTCGAACAGATACACCTGCAAGTCGAACGGCGCGGCGCCGGAGCGCAGCGCCAACAGCCCGCCGAGCCTTTCGTACTTCTCGTAGTCCTCCCCCACCGGCATCAGGTTGAACATCAGCTGGAACAGCGGATTTCTCGCCAGGTCGCGACGCGGCGAGAGCTCCTCCACCAGCCGCTCGAACGGCACGTCCTGGTGGGAGTAGGCGTCGAGCGCCAGGGTCTTCGTCCGGTCGAAGATCTCGCCGAAGGACGGATCGCCGGAGAGGTCGGCGCGCAGGATCAGGTTGTTGACGAAGAACCCGATCAGCGGCTCCTCGTCGCTCCGCGAACGGCCGGCGATCGGCACGCCGACCACCAGATCGGTCTGGCAGGCATAGCGGGCGACCAGGGCGTAGAAAGCGCCGAGCAAACCCATGAACGGCGACCCGGCGCGCGACCGGGCAAGTCTCGCGAGCGGGCCGAAGACTTCCGCGCCGAGGGCCGAGCGCAGCGTGACGCCGCGATGGCTCGGCACCGGCGGGCGCGGCCGATCGGCAGGCAGCTCGGTGATCGGCGCGGAGGCAAGGCGCTCGCGCCAAAAGGCGATCTGGCGATCGATCTCGCCGCGCGCGAACCGCTCGCGCTGGCGGGTCGCGACATCGGAATAGCTGACCGGCAGAGGCGGCAGCGGCGAAGGCCTGCCGGCCAGCGACGTCGAATAGATCGCCAGCAGCTCGCGGCCGAAGACGCCGAGCGACCAACCGTCCGAGGCGATGTGATGAAAACTGTAGATCAGCGCGTGGTCGGCCGGCGCAAGGTGCAGGAGAACGAAATGCGCGAGCGGTGGTCGCGCGAGGTCGAACGGCCGGTGCAGCTCGACCGCGGTCAGCCGCTCCGCCTCCGGGCCGCGCCGTGGATAAGGCAGCGCCGCGAGATCGGCTTCCGGGAGCCGGACCGGCACGGTGGGATGAATCGTCATCCGCGGCCGGCCGTCCTCGTCGTCGAAGCTCGCACGGAGCGTCTCGTGGCGCCGCACCACCTCGCGGAGCGCCGCGGAGAGGGCCGGCACGTCGACTCTTTGGGTCAACCGCTGAGCCGAACCGAGGGTGTAGAACGCATTGTCCGGCACCAATCGATCGAGCAGCCAGAGCCGCTCCTGGGCGAACGACATCGGTCGCTCGACACCCGGGAGCCGCGTCTCCCGCGGCTCTCTTTCGGCGATGGCACGGACCGTTCCCAAGTCCTTTATGTCCTTGCCGTCCTTTAGGTCCGTTTCGACTACGGAGCGCCGCTCCTCGACCGCCCGGGCGAGCGCGGCGATCGTCGGCGTCTCGAACAGCGCATCGAGCGGCAACTCGACGCCGCACGCCTCGCGGATGCGCGACACCACGCGGGTCGCGAGCAATGAATGGCCGCCGAGGTCGAAGAAGTTGTCGTTCGCGCCCACTTCGACGACGCCGAACAGGTCGCTCCAAATCGCCGCGATCCGGCGTTCGTCGTCGGTGCGCGGGGCAACGTACGCGGTGGCGAGAGCCGGGCGCTGGTGGAGCGCCGCACCCGCCTGGGGCGGCGCGTCTCCCGAGGCCCGCGGCCCGGCGACGCCGGCAAGGGACGCCGGCTTGATCGGCCCCGGGGCAAAGTCGAAGAAACCGGGCCGCGCTTCGAGGAAGAAACGTTGGCGCTCGAACGGATAGGTGGGCAGCTCGACCTTGCGCCGCCGCTCCGAGCCGAAATAGCGCCGCCAATCGATCTCGCCGCCGCGCGCCCACAGCTCGGCCACCGTGCGCGCCAAGCGCTCGGCGTCGCGGATCTCTTCCTTCGGATGGCGCAAGCTCGCGAGCACCGCGCCGGCGAGAGCGGGCTGGCGCCGCGCGAGCGTGCCCAGCGAATGGCCGGGGCCCACCTCGAGATAGATCGCGTCCCCTTCGGACCCGAGGGTGCTCAAGCCGTCGGCGAACCGGACGGCGTGGCGCAGGTGCGCGGCCCAATAGGCCGGATCGGTCGCCTCCCCGGACAAGATCCACCGGCCGGTGCGGTTCGAGACGAACCGCCGCTCCGGCGCCTTGCGGACGACGGCGGCCACCGCGCGCTCGAACTCTTCGAGAATCGGCTCCATCGCCGCGCTGTGGAACGCGTGCGAGGTGTGCAGCCGGCGGGTCTCCGATCCGTCCGGCAGATCGGGGGCGATCTCGATCCGAAAGCGCTCGATCTCGGCCGCCGGCCCGGCGACCACCACGCTCTCCGGCGCGTTGATCGCGGCGATTTCGAGCGCGGGCCAGCCTTCGGCGAGCCGCGCGGCCACCCAACGTTCGCCCCGCGGCACCGCGAGCATCGCGCCTTCCGGCATCGACTGCATCAGCCGGCCGCGCAACGCCACCAGGCGCAGCGCGTCTTCGAACGAGAACACGCCCGCGAGATGCGCGGCCACGTACTCGCCGACGCTGTGGCCGATCATCCCGGCCGGCTCGACACCCCAGGAGAGCCATAGCCGCGCAAGCGCCGTCTCGACCGCGAACAACGCGACTTGCGTCCATTCGGTGCGACCGAGCAGCGCTTCGGCCGCCGCGCGCTCCTCGCCGGTCTTGCCGCGAGCGAACAGGACGTCGCGAAGATCGTGGCCGGCGACGAGGCCGAGCGCCTCGGCGGCGCGATCGATCTCGGCGCGGAACACCGGCTCGCCGCGGTACAGATCCTCGCCCATGCCGAGGTATTGCGCACCCTGACCGGGAAACAGAAAGTAGACCGGCCGCTCGGCCGCCGACGCGGTGAAGCTGCCGGCGCCCTCGCGCGCCGCGGCGAACCCGGTCGCGGCGTCGACCACCACGGCCCGCCGATGGCTAAACGCTTTGCGCCCGAGCGCGGCGGTATAGGCCACGTCCGCCAGCTCTTCGGCCGCCGGACCCGGTCGCGCCGCCAGATGCGCGGCGAGCCGCTCGGTCGCCGCGTCGAGCGCCGCGGCGCTTCTTGCCGACAGGACGACGATCGGAAACTCGCGCGACGGCCCGGATGCCGGCGCCGGCGGCGCCTGTTCGAGGATCGCGTGGGCGTTCGTGCCGCCCATGCCGAACGACGAGACCGCGGCGCGGCGCGGCTCCCCCGCCAGGGCCGGGAACGGCGTCGGCTCGGTGTTGACGAAGAACGGCCCGCGCGCCAGATCGATCTGCGGATTCGGCCGCTCGAAATGTAGCGTCGGCGGCACTTCGCCGCTTTCGACCGCGAGCACCGCCTTGATCAGTCCCGCGATGCCGGCCGCCGCGTTCAGATGGCCGATGTTGCTCTTGACCGAGCCGAGCGCCGTCGAGCCGGGACGCCCCCGGCCGAAGGTTTCGGCGAGCGCCGCCACCTCGATCGGATCGCCGAGCTGGGTCGCGGTGCCGTGCCCTTCGACGAAACCGATCGTCTCGGGCTCGACCTCGGCGAGCAGTTGGGCGGCGCGGATCGTCTTCGCCTGCCCCGCGGCGCTCGGCGCCGTGTATCCCAAGCGCCCGCCGCCGTCGTTGGTCACCGCCGAGCCTTTGATCACCGCGCGAATCCGGTCGCCGTCGCGGATCGCGTCGTCCAGGCGCTTGAGCACGACGACGCCCAAACCGCTGCCGAAGATCGTGCCGGCCCCCTGCTCGTCGAACGAACGGCAGCGGCCGTCGCGCGAGAGGATCCCGCCTTCGCTCCACGGGTACCCCTCGCCCTGCGGAAAGAGAATCGAGACGCCCCCCGCCAGAGCCGCGTCGCACTCGCCGTTCAACAGGCTCTGGGCCGCGACGTGGACCGCCACCAGCGAAGTCGAGCAGGCGCTCTGGATCGCGAAGCTCGGCCCCGAAAGATCGAGCTTCCACGACACCAGCGTCGTCAGATGGTCTTTGTCGGCGCCGAGCAGGCCGCCGAGCGCGCCGGTATCGACGCCGCTCGACAGCACGTTGCGGAAGTAATAGCTCGAGACCGACGAGCCGGCAAAGACGCCGATCGGCCGCCGGTCGCGCGCCGGGTCGATGCCGGCGTCTTCGAGCGCCGCCCAACAGGCTTCGAGGAACAGCCGGTGTTGCGGATCGAGCACTTCCGCCTCGCGCGGCGAGACGTCGAAGAAACGGGCATCGAACAGATCGGCACCGGAGACCTCGGCCGCCGCTTTGACCCAGGACGGATCGGCGACCCGGGCGGGATCGACGCCGCGGGCGATCAGCTCCTCGGTCGACAGGTCGACCACCGACGAGACGCCCGCGATCAGGTTCCGCCAGAAGGCGGCGACGTCGTCGGCCCCGGGGAACCGCCCCGCGAGACCCACGATCGCCACTTCGAGGCCGGTTCTGCTCCCTTCTCCGCTCATCGCTCGTCCCCGTCCGCAACGCCGGATGGACCGGCCCCCTGCCTTCGTTCGAGCCGCATCCGGCGGCGGTCCTTGCCCGCCTCGATCATTTCCGCGCGAGCTTCGACCGCGGCGACGTCCGACGTGGCGCCGCCGTCCAGAAAGCGGCCGAGCGACGCCACGTCGGGGTGGCGGAACAGGTCGATCACCGCGATCTCCCGCCCGAGCCTTTCCGCCAGCCGGCCGTGGGCGCGGACCAACAGCAGCGAGTGGCCGCCGAGGGCGAAAAACTTGTCGTGCCGGCCGACCCGATCGAGGTTCAGAACCTCGCGCCAGACCTCGGCGATCGTCCGCTCGGTGTCGGTGCGCGGAGCCACGTACTCGGCCGCGGCGGTCGCCGCCGCGCGCGGCGCGGGCAGCGCCCGGCGGTCGATCTTGCCGTTCGGCGTGAGCGGCAACCGGTCGAGTGCCATCCAGAGCGCCGGCACCATGTATTCGGGCAGCCGCGCGCGCAGAAATTCGCCGAGCTCTTCGGGCGCGGGCGCCGGGGCGCCGGGGGGTACCACGTAGTAGGCCACCAGGCGCTTGCCGCCGCCGTTGTCTTCCTGGCGCGCGACGACCACCGCTTCGCGCACCCCCGGAAGGCGCGCGAGCGCCGCCTCGATCTCCCCCGGCTCGATGCGGAAGCCGCGGATCTTCACCTGGGCGTCGGCGCGCGCGAAGAACTCGACCTCGCCGTCCAGCCGGTAACGGCCGAGGTCGCCGGTTCGATACATCCGATCGGTCGGATCGCCCGCCGCCGCCTGCGGCGCGGGTACGAATTTCTGCCGCGTCATCTCCGGATCGCCGAGATAGCCGGCCGCCAGGTGCGGGCTGCGCACCGCGATCTCGCCCACCTCGCCGAACCCCGCCGGGCGCCCCTCGGCGTCGAGCACCAAAAGCTGCACGTCCTTCATGCCGCGGCCGAGCGGCAAGATCTCTCGCTGGTTCGGTGCCGCCATCCAGGGCGAGGTTTCGTCCGCCCCGGAGCGACTGGCCGCTGCCGAAGGCGCCCGAAGGAGCGAGGAGGCGGACGAACCCTCGCCCCCCCTCGAAGGCGTCCGTTCCACCACGTGGTAGGCGACCGCCCGCTGGGTCTCGGTCGAGCCGTAGAGGTTGATGCAGACCAGGTTCGGCGCGATCCGTTCGAGCCGCGCGACGTCGAGCCGGGTGAGCGCGTCCCCCACCAGCAGCGCGCGGCGCAGCGACGGGATGACGATCGGCACGCCGCGCGACGCGGACAGCTCCGCGGATTCGGCGATCAGCTGCCCCATAGCCGGGGTCAGGTGAGCGACCGAGACTCGAGCGCCGGCCATCCAGGCGGCGAGCCGGCCGGGGGTTTGAATGTCGCTCGGGTCCGGCACGGCGATCGAGGCGCCCAAACTGAGCGGCGTGAACAGATCGCGCTGCAACGGATCGTGCGCGAGCCCGGACAGCAGGCTGAACACGTCGCTCTCGCCGAGCTCGAGCTCCGCGCACTGCCACGGGAGGAAATGCGACAGCGGCCCGTGCCGGCCGACGATCCCTTTCGGCGCGCCGGTCGAGCCGGAAGTGAACGCCACGAGCGCCGGATCGTCGGGACCGATCTCGATCGGCTCGACGCCCTCGCCGGCCGCCGGGGGCAACGCTGCCAGCACCGCCGCCGCGCCGCCCGCGGGAAGGTCGATCCGAATCGCACGGTTGCGCGCGAGCCAGTCGTCGATCTCCGGCGGCAGCGCTCCCGCCGCCTCCAGGCGAACGAACGCCCGCGGCTCGGCGAGATCGAGCATGGCGACGATCCGTTCCGCCGGATAGGCCGGGTCGAGCATGGCGAACGCGCCACCCGCTTCGAGCGCGCCGAGCACCGCCGCGGGAAGCGGCGCGCCGCGATGCGCCCAGATCGCCACCCGCTCGCCGCGCGCCAGCCCCGAGGCCCCCGCGCCCGGATCGCGCAAGATCGCCGCGATCCGCGCCGACGCGTCGGCCAATTCGCCGTAGGTCCAGGAGCCCGCGCGATCGACCACCGCGAGCCGCTCCGGCCGCCTCGCCGCCTGCGCCCGAAACAGCGCCGCCACCGAACCGCGCCAGGCGGCGTCGAGCGGCGCTTTCGGATCGGGCAGAACGGCCTCGGCCGCCGCCGTGCGCAGGCGGATGTGAGAGATCGGCCGATCGGGCGCCGCGAGCGCCTGGACCAGCGCGCCTTCGAGCTGGGCGAGCAGCTCGCGCATCCGCTCGGGCCGGAACAGATCGGCGTTGTAGACCAGCCGCAGCAGCAGCCCGTCCGGCGATTCGGAGGCGTAGATCGTCAGGTCGAATTTCGACTCGACCTCGGGCACCGAAATCGGCTCGATCGCCAACCCTTCGAACCGCGCTTCGGCGCGCGGCAGGTTGAGCATGTTGAGCAGGACCTGGAATATCGGCGTCCGCGAAAGATCCCGCTCGACGTCCAGCTCGCCGAGCAGACGCTCGAACGGCACGTCCTGGTTGGCATAGGCGCCGAGCGCGGTGTCGCGCGCGCGGCCGACCAGCTCGCGGAAGGTCGGATTGCCCGACAGGTCGGCGCGTAGCGCGAGCGAGTTCAAGAAGAACCCGATCAGCCCCTCCAGCTCCGGCCGGCCGCGGCCGGCGATCGGGCTGCCGATCGCGAAATCCTCCTGCCCCGCGTGGCGGCCGAGCACCAGCGAGAAGATCGCGAGCAATACCATGTAGGGCGAGGCGCTGGTCGAGCGCGCCAGCTCGGCGAGCCTCGCGGTGAGCGGCGGCGGCAAAAGGCGCGCCTCGCTGCCGCCGCGGAACGTCTGCACCGCCGGCCGGGGCAGGTCGGTCGGCAGTTCCAGGGCGGGCACGGCGGTCAGGCGTTGGCGCCAATACCCAAGTTGTTCGGCAAACCCCTGATCGACGCCCAAGCGCTCGCGCTGCCAGACCGCGAAATCGGCGTACTGCACCGGCAGCTCAGGGAGAGGCACGAACGTCCCCGCCGCCCCGGCCGCCGACGCGGCAGCGACTCTCGGGTAGAGCGCCGACAGCTCGCCGATCAGCACGCCCATCGACCAACCGTCGGTCACGATGTGATGGATATTGAGCAGCAGCGCATGCTCGTCCGGGCTCCTGCGGATCAGGACGGTCGAGAACAACGGGCCGCGCGCGAGGTCGAACGACCGGCGGGTGTCCTCGGCGGCGAGCCGGTGCAGCTCGACGTCCCAGCGCTCGCTCGACAGGCCGGCGAGGTCGACCAGAGGCTGCGCGAGAGCCCGGTAAGCGGCGGAATCCGCGACCGGCGGATCGATCACCTGCCGCGGCACGCCGCCGCGCGCGACGAACCGGGTGCGCAACGACTCGTGACGGCGGGCGATCTCGGCGAAGCAGCGCGCCAGCACGCCGCGGTCGAGCCGGCCGAGCAGCCGCACCGAGACGGGGATGTCGAGCGTCGAGGTACCCGGCGCCATCTGGTCGATGACCCACAACCGCTCCTGCGACCAGGAAAGAGGCGCCTCCGCGAGGAGCCCGGCCGCCCGCTTGGGGATCGCCGCGCTTTCGCCGAGCTCGACCCCCTCTTCGGCGAGCAACAGCGCGAGCAGCTCTCGGTCCTGCTCCGAAAGCCCGGCGGCGCTGCCCAGATCGTCGATGCTGCTCATCCGGTCCTCCCCTTCTCCCTACCGGCTACGCCTAACCCTGGAAGGTCGAACGCAGCGCAACGCCGCTACCCGTTCTGCGGCGCTCTTTAGACGTGCCACGAACCCGCCGGGGGTCCAGGCGCCATCCTTATTTTGTCGTTGGCTGGGAAGCGAAAAGAGCCATGCGCGGCAGCTCCCTTCGAACGGCACGAAGTTCCACCCGATGGATAGTGCGGACGAGAAGCCGAACCGGGACGTTTGGCGGGCTGTCGACCGAGCTCCGCGGAATCGCGCAACGAGCTGAAATCAAAGGTTCTAACGGGTGCGACAAGAACGTCGGCGCCACCGCCGCGACCTACACGTGGCCCACTTAAGAGGTAGTACGGCTGAGCCCGGCGAGTCGGATGTATCGACCGCGCTTCTAGCCGCCTGTCTGACAAGAATCAGAACCTCTTCATGTCGTGATACCTTACGTCGCCATCAAACCGACGTACATTTCTAGGGGAGAGTTGCAATGCGAAAGAGCAGGCGTCGTCTCAAGCTGTCGGCAGAGACCCTCCTTTCACTCACAACCGGTGATCTCGCCGCACACGGGCGAGCGGAGGATCGCCCTTCTCTTCTAGTCACTTTCTGCGCCGATCCAGAATTTCCGACCTGGTGCGCTTGCCCTCCGCCACCTTCCGGCAACATATTCTGCTAGCGCCCAATCAAATGCACTAGCGGCGTCATCCCCCTCTCCCGAGGGCTCCGTTTCTCGGCAATCGGGAGAGGGTCCGTAGCCCACCTGATCCAGTTCGACGAGGCCAAACGGCAGGAGCTGCTCGCTCTCGGTCGGCGGATCTGTTGTTCTTTGCGAAGGTCACGCACGATGGACGCTCATAGGGGACAGACGATGATTCGCAGCACATTCTCAATACGACTTTTCCTTCTCTCGATTCTCCTTGGCAGCTCGATCCAACCCGCTGCTTCCGCCGAGCCGGCGACGATCGCGCTCGTCCACGAGAATCGCCAACACATTGAGTGGACACCGGTTGTCGAGGCCGAGTCTTTCTTTCTCGCCATCTCCGATCCTCTGGGTCGAGTCCGGACCTACCGTTTCGGCGCGGGCAAGCTACCTACCCTCTCGCTATTCGACTCGAAGGGCGTGTCCCTTCCGGACGGCACCTACACCTGGGAGCTTCGCGCCATGCGACCCCTCGGTGCGAACCTGGAGAGGCTGGTCGAGAGCGACCGGCGACCGGCCCATCCGCTCGTTCAGTCCGGATACTTCAGCCTCGTCAGCGGCGGCCTCGTCGATTCGGATCAGGCCGAGCCGTCCGAGGGGCGGCAACTTTCAGGTGCCAATACGAGCGTCGGTCCTACGGATCAGATCGTTCCCGACGACTTCATCGTCGACGGCAAGGGATGCATCGGGCTCGGCTGCAACAACAACGAGACCTTTGGACCGGAGGCTATGCGGCTCAAGCAGTCCGTCGTGCGGCTGCGGTTCGAGGACACCAGCAATCAAGCCGGTTTTCCGGCGCGCGACTGGCAGCTCGTGGCCAACGACGCGGCGTCGGGCGGTGCCGATCGATTTTCGCTCGACGATTTGACGGCAGGCACTACACCGATGACCCTTCGCGGAGGTGCCCCCAACAACTCGCTGTTCGTGGACGGGGTTGGCAACGTCGGCCTGGGCACCGCGACGCCCGCTCAGGACCTTCACGTCACGAGCGGCAACACCCCCACCGTGCGCCTCGAGCAGACCGCCGGTACCGTGCGCACGTGGGATGTCGGAGCGAACAACGCAAGCTTCTTCGTCAAAGACGTGACCAATTCCTCCGCGGTGCCTTTCCGCATCGGAGCCGGCGCAGCGACGGGAAGCCTGGAGATTGCCGGCACCGGTTTCGTGGGCCTGGATACCGCGTCGCCTGAAACACGGCTGCACCTGCGAAGCACGGACCCCACCACGACCAGCTTTGGACCGAGCAAGCTTCTCGTCGAAAACGCGAGCTCTACGAATAAGCCACGCGAACTGTTCGAGTTGCGGAACAACGGCAGCGTCGCCTTCATTTTCGAAGATGTGAGCGTCCCCGAGCGCTGGGCGTTTCAAGGCTTCTCCAACAGTTTCATCATCGACAACCAGAACATCGGAGGGATCGAATACAACTTCGGTCCCACCGGCAACCTGGTCATTACAGGCAATTTGACGGCGGCCAACTTTCCCTCTTCGTCCCGGACCTTGAAAGAGGACTTTGACGAGATCGACCCGGTGGCGGTGTTGAACCGGCTGGTATCCATGCCGGTCACCGAGTGGTCGTTTCGCGGCGACCCCGAGCACAAGCGTCACATCGGGCCGACCGTCGAGGACTTTCAAGCGACTTTTGGGTTGGGAACTCACGGCAAAAGCCTCGTGATCACGGACGTCGGCGGCGTCGCCTTGGCTTCCGTCCAGGGTCTCCATGCGCTGGTCGAAGAACAACGCCGGACGATCGAAAAGCAACAGGAACTGATCGACCTACTCGAGAAGCGAATGCAGCGTCTGGAGGCGCAGGATCATTCCTCCGAGCCCAATTCGACCGTCCAGCCGTGATCGGAGGAGAGATGAGAAGACGATCCTTCGGTACCGGTGCATCTAAGAATCTCTGGCGCGGGGGCAGGTCGCCGCTGCGCTTCCTCATCGCCTGGGGCCTTCCAACTTTGCTCTCACTCCCCGCCGCCGCTCAAGGGGTAAGGGACTGCGGGACCACCACGTTGGGCACCTACCACTGGGTCGCGAGCGGCCAAGTGCTATGTACGGACAGTATGGGCGCAATGGTGGTATGCCCCAACAACTGTCTGGGGACCACCGGATTCCGGTGCTATCCGGTACAGGGACAAGGCTCCTCGGTCGAAAAGATCATCCCCGCCTGCGATCCGACTGTCGGCAGCTGCGCCGTCAAGATCCATGCGACGGCCACGATCAAGGGTCTTCGAGACATGATCGACGAAGACGGCCTCGGTTCGTCGCTGACGCCTTGGGCCGAATGGTACCCCTGCACCGGTGCGGGTTGCGCGAAGGACATCGTCTGCGGGCTCGACGCCGCCGGCGGACGCATCAATTTCGACAATCTGGACACCTGGCTGGAGCGGGGACTGTCTTGCGCGCAGGCACTGACCCTGAACCTCTCGGTCAAGCTCCGGGTCTGCTCCACAAGCAGTTGCGAGTCGAGCGTGGTTATCAACCTGCCCGCCGCCGACCTGGCGAGCGCCCTCGGCTGTCCGCCGCCTCCCCCTCCCGACGATTGTGCGACCGACTCCAATACCTGTCGCAATTGTCTGCCGGCGGGCGGGTCGGGCGGAGGGTGCTCGGTTTCGGCGGAAGGCAAGTTGAGCTGCGAGTTCCAGGGGCATGGAGCTGCCGTCCGCTATCGCGCGGGAGGCGCAGGCGGGACCGGCTTTCCCGGAACGTCGGCCTGGCGAACCGCGCTCGGCCTTTACGCCTCGCACGCCTATGCGAAGCGGATCGTCATGGATCCCGACCTCAACCACGTCTGGCTGGTGACGGAGGGCGCGAGCTTCCGAGAGTTCCGTAGTCCAGCCGCCGGCACCGGGCTTAGGCTTTACGATCCTTCGCTGAACGCGCCGAGCGACGAGTATCGGCGGCTCTACTTCGACACGGCAACCGCCGGATGGCAGCTCGATGCTCTCGATGGAAGTAGGGAAGTCTTTCGCTCCGACGGTCTATGGGAAAAGACGATCTTCGCCCGCGATCCTCTGCATCCGATCCAAGCCTCGTACACGGGCTCTCAGCTTCAGTCCGTCGGGTTTCCCGACGGCCGCCAGGAGACTTTTGCCTATCATCCCGGAGGCAAGCTCGCGTCGATTACCGAGGTCGGCGTGGGTGGCTCGCCCACGAGAACCTGGAGCTACATCTGGAGCGGCGATGAGCTGACCCTGATCGCGCGGCCCGACGGTACGCAATGGGAGCTCACGTACGATCCGGCGAAGAACGGAGGACGCCCGGGATACCTCACCCAGCTTCGCCTGGTGGGCGCCGACCTTTCCGGCCGCGTCGAGGCGGCGTTCGAATACGACAGTTTCGGGAACGTCGTGAAGGCTTGGGCCGGCGATCCGAGCTTCACCGGGCCGCAAGCGGTGGATCGGCAAGCGTTCAGCTACACAAATCCTTCGCTTCCGACGCAGACCGTCGCCACCCGCACCGTTTCCGGAACTTTCAATCAGGTGACGACCTATGCGATCGGCCGCGATGCTCGAAGCAACAAACTTCGAATCACGTCGATGCAGGGGTCCTGCCCAACCTGTGGACTATCACCCGTCACGAGCTTCACCTACGGTTCGAGCACCCATCCGCTAATGCCCTCCGCGATGACCGACGCCAAGGGCACCCGCACAGACTACAGCTACACGGCGAACGGCCGGATCTCGACGAAGACCGAGGCCGCCAACGTCCCCACTCTGACGCGCTTGACCACCTACACCTACGACGCCAACTTTCCGCGCCTCGTAACACGCGTCGAAGTCCCCTCCACCTCAGGCGGCTCCAACAAACGCCGAACCGATTCGGCCTATGACCCCACCACAAGCGTCATGACCACCCGGACGATCGACGGCTTCGAGGCGGGCGCCGCCCTTCCGGCGGGTTTCAAACCGACCGGCTATACCTACAACGCCTCGGGAGAAGTCCTGACGATCGACCCGCCCGGCTTCGGTGCGTCGGCCGACGTGACCTCCTTCACCTACAACCTCGCCAACCGCAACGGGCACGTCTCTGACAGCCGCACCGATCCGCTCGTGGGAACGACCGGTTTCGGTTACGACGGGCTCAACCGACGCACGTCGGTGACCGATCCGAACGGTGTTCAAACCGTCACCAGTTACGACGCACTGAACCGGATCACGGAAGTCCTCCGAAAAGGCGCGACGCCGGCCGCCGACCTGGTGACCACCTATACCTACAATTCGTTCGGTGACCTCTTTTGCACGAAGCTGCCGCGAGGCAACGGCATGGAGTACGGCTACGACAGCGCAGGGCGCATGAAGGAGATCCTACGCGGCACGACTGTAGCGACGCCGACGAGCACGAACTGTCTCGATGCCGCCCAGCCTCGCGAACGGACAGCGTACCAGCTCGACGGTTCCGGACATCTCGTCGAAGAGAGCCTGGAGCGCTGGACCGGCACGGCCTGGGCGAGCGACTCGAAAACCGCCTACGAGTACACCTGCCATCTGGACAAGGTCACCCGAGGCTCGGGCAGTGCCACGCCAAGCGTGACCGAAAACTGCCACGACGCAAACGACAATCTCGAAAAGGTTTGGGACGAGAATCATCCCAAGGCGTCGAACCCAAATCCCACCCAACTGTACGCTTACGACGCCCTGAACCGATTGACCACGCTGACGGTAGGCGTGGGAACGATCAACGCCGCCGCAACCGGTTACAACTACGACGTTCAAGATCACCTCACCTCGGTCGCCGACGCGGAAGGGAATCTGACAACCTACGCCACCTCCGACCGCGATCTCATGACCCAGCAGGTCTCGCCCGTCTCGGGGACGACGACCTATCTTTACAACGAGCACAGCCAGCTCGTGGCGACGACCGATTCACGATCGATCGTCACCACCAACACGGTCGACGTCGCGGACCGGGTTACTCAAGCGACTTTCGGCCCCTCGGGTTCGCCCGATTCCGCGTTGACGACCACCTACGCGTACGGCTCTACGCCGGCCCAGTTCAACGTCGGGCGCCTCACGGGCATCACCCGCAACAGCCAGACGATCGCCTACACCTACGACCGCTTCGGCCGGGTGCTCCAAGATGGTTCCCTCACCTACGGCTACGACAAGAACAGCAACCGCGCCACAATCACCTATCCGGGCGGTGTCTCCGCTGCATACACCTACGACTTCGCCGACCGCGACGCGACGCTGAGCTATAACGATGGCCTGGGGTCTCATCTCCTGGTTACCGGCGCCACCTACAAGGCGCTGGGTCCGCTGGCCACTCTGGCGTTCGCCAACGGCCTGGCGGAGACGCGGCTGTTCGACCAGCGATACTTCCCTGATCGAATCCAGGCAGGAAGCCTGCTCGACTGGGACTATGCGGTCGACCCGGTTGGCAACCCAACGGCGATCACCGGCTCGATCGTGGGAACGTCCTACTCGCCCACTTTCGCCTACCAGGATTCCCTCTATTTCCTCACCCAAGGCAACGGCCCCTGGGGCAACCGCGCCTGGACCTACGACAAGGTCGGCAACCGCCTGACGTTCGCCCGGACCAGCGAGCCCACCCAGAGCTACGCTTACTCCGGAACCGGCCACAATCCCAAGCTCGCATCGATCACCCCGGCCTCCGGCTGGGGCACCGGTTCCTGGGCCTATAGTCACGACCCGGCGGGCAACCAGACATCCATCGTGGAGTCCAACGACGAGGGAGCGGTGCAGACCACCTTCTACGACATAGCCGCCGACGGTCGGATGAGCACCTTGCGAACCGACACCGGTCCGTCGAAGACCGACTTCCTCTACGACGGCCGCGGCTACCTGCGCGAGGGGCTTCTCACCGTTACCGGTTCGAGCGACAACCTACGGGTGACGCCCGCCTATAGCAGCAACGGTACGTTGATGGCCCGAACTGAGGCTCGCCAGTGGACGGGCTCCACGATAGGCCCCGACGGCGAAGACCAGACGCTCGCCCAGATGAGCAATGAAACCACCCAGCTGTTTTACTTCGCCGGCCGGCCCGTGGCCCAGCTGACGAGCGGTCCCGAGCTGCTGTATCTGACGACCGATCATTTGGGTACGCCTGTCTTGGCGACCGATACTTCGGGTGTTTCCATTTGGGCCGGGGGCGTGGAGCCTTTCGGGCGGACCTGGACGGCCGGTCCTGACAACCCGGATCCGGAGTTGGCTGCCGGTAAAAGCGGACCGATAGGTCAGACCGAAACATCGGCCTTGGGAACGCTGGCTTCGGAGAAGGTGTTCCTGAGATATCCGGGCCAGTGGGTGAGCGACGCGTTCCGGGTGACAGGCGGGCAGGAGGAGATTTACTACAACGTGAATCGTTGGATTGAAACGAACTCGGGTCGTTTCACAACACCCGATCCTTTAGGGCGCCAGGGAGATTCCCAAGCTTACGCGTATTCCCGGCTGAATCCCCTTCGCTATGTAGATCGCCTTGGGCTCTTGAGCTTTGACGAAAGCTGCTATGGCTGCCTTGGTCAGAACGTCGGTGACCCCAGCTCGCCGACGCAACTCGGGATCATCGTCCAGGGAGTCCAGAACGGATGTAAGCGGCTTCTGAACGGGATAACCGACGTCGGTTTGCGCGACTGTATTGCCAAGAGCTGCCAGGAAGGGAAGATCGATTGCCGAACCGAAACGTGGAAGTGCGGGCCGGGCAAGCTGGGACATACCGACATTCCGTTTTTCCCCGGCCTTCCAGTGACTCGGAAAATCCGTCTTTGTGTCAACAACTGGGACTTGCTTAGCCCCCACATCGGGGAGACAGCTGTACACGAATTTGCGCACGGCTGTGGCTGGGGGCATGGCCAGGGCGCTGGGGTGCCCGGAAACCTAGGAGCGGGTTTCTAGGGAGGTCCTACGTGAAAAACGTAAGCGCGTCGAGGCTGTTGTTCATTGCTCTGGGTTTGGCTCTTGCCGGCCTAGCCTCGAGCGTGGCGCTCGGCTGGGATCCATTCCTGTTGATGTGGCCAGGTGTCCTCATCCTCGACGCGGCTTGGCCGGTCTTCACTTTCGTCGGCTGTAGCTCGTGCCTCGCCGCTCTTTCGAAATCCGACACCACGCCTACCTGGCTCTCGATTTGGGTGCTACCGGCACAGATCCTTTTTTGGTTCCTGCTTTTGCTCGGGGTCCGTTGGCTCGCACAGTTGAGGAAGACGGCGGCAGGATAAACGGGGCTCCAACTTACGCTATACTTACGCCATGGCTTCCGGCCCTCCATCCCGCAACTATGCAGGCCCTGGGGCGCGGAAAGAGGCGCTGCGGAAGCTGCCCGAGAACGTGCGGCGGATTGGGCCGCGGGGCGGCGGCAAGGGCGCCCCCCCGGCCTATACCGAGTTGCGCGCCGCGTCGTCGTTCTCGTTCCTGGACGGGGCGTCGCCGCCGGAGGATCTGATCGTGCGGGCGGCGGAGCTGGACTTGCCGGCCGTGGCCCTGGTCGATCGCAACGGGGTCTATGGCGCGCCCCGTTTCTATCGGGCGGCAAAAGAGGCGGGAATGCGGGCATTGGTGGGCGCCGAGGTGACGGTCGGCGATCGGAACGCGGCCCCCCCTGCCCTGGCGCTCGCGGTGCGCGCCGCCCGTCGCCGCCGCGATGCGGAAGAACCCGAAGAACAGCCGCCGCCGCTGATCGCCCCGCCCGGCGCCGACGGCGCGCTCCCCGATCTCCCCCGGTTGACGTTGATGGTTGAAAACCGGACCGGTTACAAGAACCTCTGCAAGCTGATCTCGGCCGCCGCGCGCGAGCGGCCGAAGGGGGATCCGCGCGCCTCTTGGGAGCTGGTCGAGCAGCACGCGCGCGGCTTGCGTTGCCTCACCGGCGGCGAGGAGGGCACCGTCGCCCGCGCTCTCCGCGCCGAAGGGCTCCCTGGCGCGCGGCGCGAGCTGGAACGGCTGGTCGCTCTCTTTTCCGGCCGGGTCCACGTCGAGATCGGCCGCCACCATCTGCGCGAGGAGGAGCACGCGAACCGCGCGCTGATCGACCTCGCGCGGCGCCTCCGCCTGCCGCTGGTCGCGACCAACGGCGTGCGCTACGCGGCGCCGAAGGACAAGCCGCTGTTCGACGTGCTGACCGCGATCCGCCATCGCACCACGCTCGATGCCGCGGGAAAGCTGCTCGCCGCGCACCGCGAGCGGCACGTCAAAAGCGGTGCCGAGATGGCGCGGGCGTTCGCCGATCTGCCCGAGGCTCTCTCCGGCAACGTCGAGCTGGCCGCGCGGCTCGATTTCACGCTCGCCGACCTCGGCTATCGCTTCCCCGAATATCCGCTGCCCTCCGGCGAGACCCCAGCGTCGTACCTGCGCCACATCACCTGGAATTGCGCGCCGGCGCGCTTCCGGCCGTTTTCGGCCAAGGCGCAGGCGCAGATCCAGAAAGAGCTGGACATGATCGAGAAGCTCGATCTCGCCGGCTACTTTCTGATCGTCTGGGACATCGTCCGCTTCTGCCTGGCCGAAAACATCCTCGCCCAGGGGCGCGGCTCGGCCGCCAACAGCGCGGTCTGCTACGCGCTGTCGATCACCGCGGTCGATCCGGTGCGGATGGATCTGCTGTTCGAACGCTTCCTCTCCGAAGAGCGCGGCGAGTGGCCGGACATCGATCTCGACCTCCCCTCCGGCGCGCAGCGCGAGAAGGTGATCCAGTACGTCTACCGCCGCTACGGCCCGCACGGCGCGGCGATGACCGCCAACGTCATCACCTACCGCGACCGCTCGGCGGCGCGCGAGACGGCCAAGGCGCTCGGCTACTCGCCCGAGCAGGTGGACAAGCTCGCCAAGCAGCTCGGCCGCTGGAGCTACGACCGCTCGCGCGGCGATCAGAAATCGTTCGACGCGGAGCTCTCCGCCGCCGGTTTCGATCCGACCGAGCCGCGACTGCGCCTGTTCACCGAGATGTTCGAGAAGATCCAGCATCTGCCGCGCCACCTCGGCCAGCACTCGGGCGGCATGGTGATCGCCGCCGGTCGGCTCGACGAGGTGGTGCCGCTCGAACCGGCCGCGATGCCCGGCCGGACGGTGATCCAATGGGACAAGGACGACTGCGCCGATTTGGGGATCGTCAAAGTCGACCTGCTCGGCCTCGGCATGCTCGCGGCGCTCGAAGAGGCGGTGCCCACCATCCGCACCTACGAGAAGAAGCACGTCGATCTCGCCCACCTGCCGGCCGACGACCGAGAAGTCTACCGGATGCTCCGCGAGGCGGACACGGTCGGCGTGTTCCAGGTCGAGAGCCGGGCGCAGATGTCGGCGCTGCCGCGGAATCGCCCCGAGAAGTTCTACGACCTGGTGATCCAGGTCGCGATCATCCGCCCCGGGCCGATCGCCGGCAACCTCGCAAACCCCTATTTCGAGCGCCGGATCGGCCGCGCGAAAGTCACCTACCCGCACCCCTCGCTCGAACCGATCTTGAAGCGCACGCTCGGCGTGCCGATCTTCCAAGAGCAGCTGCTGCGCATCGCGATGGTCGCCGCGGGTTTCACCGGCGGCGAAGCCGAAGAGCTGCGCCGCGCGATGGGCTTCAAGCGCTCGGTCGACCGCATGCGCTCGATCGAGGCGCGCCTGCGTTCCGGCATGACCGAGCGCGGCATCACGGGCGAGGCGCAGGACCAGATCGTCCAGGGAATCACCTCGTTCGCGCTCTACGGCTTTCCCGAATCGCACGCGGCGAGCTTCGCTCTCATCGCCTACGCGAGCGCCTACTTGAAGGCCCACCATCCGACCGCGTTCTATCTCTCTCTTCTGAACGCCTGGCCGATGGGCTTTTACCACCCGGCGACGTTGATCAAAGACGCCGAGCGCCACGGCGTGCTGGTCCGTCCGCTCGACGTGCAGACTTCCGGATGGAACTGCCGCTGGGAGGAGAGGGAGGAGGCCAAGAAGGGAGCCCCCGTCGGCGCGATCCGTCTCGGCTTCAAATTCGTCCGCGGCCTGCGCCGCCATGCCGCGGCGGCGATCGAAGCGGAGCAGGCGGCGGCGCCGTTTTCGAGCGTCGAGGATCTCGCCCGCCGCTGCCGCCTCCACGCGCCGGAGCTGGAAATGCTCGCGAGCCTCGGCGCGCTGGAGGCGTTGGGCGGCGCGGAAGGCACGAGCGGACCGAGGCGTTCGAAGGTCAAACCCGGACTCCCCCGTCGCGCCGCGCTCTGGCAAGCCGCCCGGGTCGGCCGGCCGGCCGGGCCGCTGCTCGAATCGTTGCCCGACGAGGCGCCGTCGCCGTTGCCCGAGATGACGACGCAGGAGAAAACCATCGCCGATTACGCCGGGCTCCAGCTCACGCTCGGTCCCCATCCGGTCGCGTTCTTCCGCGACGGGCTGGCCCGCCACGGCGTCGTCCCCGCGGCCGACCTGCCGCGCCATCGCGACGGCGAGCGCGTACGCATCGCGGGCTCGGTGATCGTCCGCCAGCGCCCGGGAACCGCGAAGGGCATGCTGTTTCTCACCCTCGAAGACGAATCCGGCATGTGCCAGGCGATCGTCGCCCCCGACCTTTTCCAGGAGAACCGCAAGATGATCGTCGGCAACCCCGGCCTCGCGGTCGAAGGCAAGCTCCAGAAGCGCGACGGCACCCTCTCCGTCCGCGCCGAGAAGTTCTGGCCGCTACGCGATCTCGCGGCGACGCCGAGCCACGATTTCCGGTGAGGTCCTCACCGTTTGGCGTTGGGCCACGCCGGGTTGCTCCGGCAGGAGCTCGACTTTCAACTACGACCCGCCGGGGCTCTCCAACTTGGCGAGCAGCCGCTCCAGGTCGTCGAGCTCGACCGGTTTGACCAGATGGCCGTCGCATCCCGCTTCCTGCGACCGGGCGCGGTCGACCTCCTGGCCCCAACCGGTGAGCGCGATGATGACCGCGTCTCTCCCCCAGGACTGCTCGCGGATGCGCCGCGTCGCGTCGTAGCCGTTGAGCTTCGGCATCCCGATGTCCATCAGGATCGCCTGCGGGCGGAACTGTTCGGCGAGCGCCACCGCCTCGACACCGTCGTGAGCCCAGAGGACCTCGTTGCCCAACAGTTCGAGCATCTTCGCCATGGACATCGCGGAGTCCCGGTTGTCGTCGACCACCAAGATACGGCGCTTCGGCTCCGCAGAGTCCGTCGAGGGTTCGACCGGCGGTTTGGGCGGCGACTCCGGTTTGGCCCTCTGAATCGGTAGCCTGATCGTGAACGTGCTGCCCCGGTCCGGACCGGGGCTCGCCGCCTCGACCGTTCCGCCGTGCATCTCGACGAGGCCCTTGACCAAGGCGAGCCCAATGCCCAGCCCGCCGGTGGCCCGCTCGATCGACCGATCGACCTGGCTGAACAGGTCGAAGATGTCCGGCAGGGCGGCGGCGGGGATGCCGATCCCGGCGTCGCGGACCGCCACCAAGACTTTGTCGCCTTCCCGCACCGCGGTGATCCAGATGTGCCCGCCTTTGCGGGAGTATTTCGAACTATTGTTGAGCAGATTGCCGAACACTTGCGCCAGCCGCGTCAGATCGGCGTCGAGATGAATCGGCTCCGCCGGCAGGGACACCGTCAGCTCGTGCCCGGCCTCCTCGATCGTCGGCCGCGTCGTCTCGATCGCGGCGCTGATCACGTCGGCCAGCAGCACCCGGCGGCGACGCAGCTCCATTTTGTTGCGGCTGATCCGCGAAATGTCGAGCAGGTCGTCGATCAACCGCACCATGTGGGAGAGCTGGCGGTCCATGATGGCCCGCGATTCGGCGACGGCGACCGGGTCGTCGGACGCCAACCGCATGATCTCCAGTCCGTTGCGCAGAGGGGCGAGCGGATTTCGCAGCTCGTGCGCCAGCAAGGCGAGGAACTCGTCCTTGCGGCGGTCGGCGTCGCGTAGCGCCTCCTCGACTCGCTTCCGTTCCGTCACGTCGCGCGCGACTTTCGAGGCCCCGATGATCCGGCCCCTGGCATCGCGCATTGGCGACACCGTCAGCGAAACGTCGATCAGGCGGCCGTCTTTGGCTTGCCGGACCGTTTCGTAATGCTCGATGAGCTCGCCGCGGCCGAGCCGTTCCAAGATTTCCTTCTCCTCGTTCAGCCGATCCGACGGGATGATCAAGGTGATCGAACGGCCGACGGCTTCCTCGGCCGTGTAGCCGAACAGGCGTTCGGCCGCGCCGTTCCAGGTCCGGACGACCCCTTCGAGAGTCTTGCTGACGATCGCGTCTTGGGACGACTCGACGATGGCGGCCAGATGCGCCTGCGCCACCTCGGCCGTGGTCGCGGCCGCCTCGTCCAGAATCGGCGTGCTCTGCCCGCTCTGCATACCGCCGCGGGGATCAGTCGGAATCGCCGACATTCTTTCCGATTCCGGGCGTCATAGGCCCTCGAACACTCGTCTCAATTCGTCCATCGAGAACGGCTTGACGATGTGAAAGTCGAATCCGGCCTCTTTCGACCGGTCGCGATCCCGCTGCTGGCCGAATCCCGTCATCGCGACGATCCGGCTGTCGGCGAGCCCCTGCCGGCGCATGCGGCGACAGATCTCGAAGCCGTCGATGCCCGGCAGGAGGAGGTCGAGCAACACGATCTCCGGCTTCCTCTCCGCCACGCTCCCGAGGGCCGTCGGTCCGTCGAGGGCGACCTCGACCTCGTGTCCGTCGCGCCGCAGGAGGATCGCCAAACTTTCCGCCGCATCGCGATTGTCGTCGACCACCAGGACCCGCCGCGGTCGCGCTCGAATCTCGCCCGCATCTTCGCGCTCGACGCCGATCGTGGCCTGCTGGTCGGCAAGCGCCGGCAGGTGGACGACGAATTCGCTGCCGCGCCCCTCGCCCTCGCTGGCGACGGAGACGCTGCCGCCGTGCATCTCCACCAGGGTCTTGACCAACGACAGCCCGATGCCCAGTCCGCCCCGAGACGCCACCCACGGTCGCAGGTCGCCCTGGAGGAACAGCTCGAAAATCTTGGGCAGGATCTCGGGAGCGATGCCGATGCCGTGGTCTTGGACCCGGATGACCGCAAACTCGCCTTCTCGACCGACTTCGAGATCGATCTTGCCCTGTTCCTCCTGGTAGTTGGCGGCGTTGTTGAGCAGGTTGGCGACCACCTGCGTCAGACGGGCCGGATCGCCCAAGACTTGAATCGGCAGCGGGGCGACCGTGACGTTCAGCCGGTGCCGTTGCGAATCGATCAAGGGCTGGCTCGTCTCGATCGCCCGATGCACGATGGTGACGATGTCGAGCGGTTCCAGCCGCAGCTTGATTTTGCCCTGGGTGATCCGGGAGACGTCGAGCAGGTCGTCCACCAGGCGGGTCAGCTGCGCGACCTGGCGCTCGATCACTTCGCGACACCACGCCTGGTCGGCGTCGTCGGCCTCCGGCCGGCGCATGATGTTGACCGCGTTTTGAATCGGCGCCAGAGGGTTTCGCAGCTCGTGCGCCAGGAGGGCGAGGAACTCGTCCTTGCGGTGG
>Ga0268264_10001365_pt1 | contig 22866 bp, 18 predicted proteins | sample KBSSwiS32_FD_190357 | JGI IMG/M metagenome (GOLD analysis project Ga0268264, IMG submission 190357) | Switchgrass rhizosphere microbial communities from Kellogg Biological Station, Michigan, USA - KBS Switchgrass S3-2 (SPAdes) (version 2) | ecosystem: Host-associated > Plants > Roots >...
GCCATGGGAGTGCTGGCAACCCAGCAGGAGAGCGACCTCGGCACGACCGCGCTGGCCCTGGTCTACCGCATCGTCAGCTACGGTGACGTGTACATCTTCGCGTATCCCGATGCGACGATCGAGAGCTTGAAAGGCGGCAACGCCCTCGTCGGGATGTTCGGCGGGTTCCTCAGTACCTTCCGTCTGTTCCCGCAGGAACTGTTGCAGACGAACATCGGCTATCAGCTGACCGGCATCGTTTTCCCGGATCTGGATCTGCTGGTGGGCCCCAATCCGCAGCATCCCGTCTTCGGGTACCACTATTTCGGCGCTTTCGGCTTCGTCTTCTCCTTCGTGCTCGGCGTGGTCACGATGGCAGCTCACTCGGCCTTCTACTTCCGTCGCCACCGGACGTTCGTGACAGGGCTGCTGGCCTTTCTGGTCTACTTTGCGCTGATCGGCATCAGCGCTGACTTCGACTACGCGATGTCGCGACTCGCCAGCAGCGTGATCGGCCTGGTGGTGGTGTTCGTACCCGTGCTCTCGATGTGCCCGCAAGCCGTTCTGCTGCGGCCGAGGAGGCCGCGCCTGGCGCGCTTGGGCGGCGAGGACACCGCGCGATGAGCGCTGCCTCGCCCGGACTCCGTGAAGTCAATGTCGTCGCGGTCTGCTACCAGTGCCCGGCCGATCGTTTAGTCGCCAGCCTGCAACGCATCGCGCAACGCCATGGCGTCGCTTTGCGCGGTGTGCTGGTCTGCAACCGCGCGCAAGAACTTCCAGCGGGCCTGCACGAGCTCGGCTTCGACGCGGCGGCGGGCAGCAACGCCCTGCTCGACTTCTCGGGGTTCTTCGAAGGCCTGGAGCGCCTGCTGGCGACGCGCCCCGAAGCTGCGGCCGGCAACGTGCTGTTCGTCAACGACACGCTGTTCACGAAGCACGCTGCCCCGTGCATCCTGGGCCGCGTGCTGCGCCACGATGCCCTTCTGCGCCAACTGAAGCTGCCGGCCATTGCCGGCAAGCTCGATCCGTATCGATCGATCTGCAGGCAAAACCCGTGGAGCGGCGATCGCGGGTTCGTCACGACCTTCTGCTACCTGGTCAATGCGCGAGGCCTGCCGATCGTGCGGCAGCTGAGGTCCCTCGCGGCCCACGACGACGTCTTCGCCGACGCCGCCGTGGGCGACGAGGCGTGGGGGCGAAAGATGCCGGCGGCTTTGCGCGAGCATATCCGCGCCCATCTTGCCTACGAAGGTTCACCTTACCTGTGGCCGCCCGCTGGATCTACGCCGGCCGATCATCTGCGCAAGAAGGCGGCGTGCGTCTATCTCGAGTCGCGCCTGTCCGGAGCCATCGGGCGCGAGGGAGCCTTGGTACCGATCAACTCCGGGCCCCGCGCCAGCACCGACATCTTCGTTCGTGAGTTCGTGGCCCGGATTGCGCGAACGGCTCGAGCCCAGGCGGAATGATCGCGGGGCGCGCACCCAAGCTGACGCTGGACTGCATCATCTTCGGCTTGCAGCGGGTCGGCGGAATCTCGAACTACTGGATCAAGCTGATCGAACATGCCATGTCGTCGCCGCAATTGGAAGCCCGGCTTTTGGTGCCCCGGCACAGCCTCGGCACGAGCCTGCCGGCAGCGTGCCACTTCGGTCCGACAACATGGCGTGAAGGTGCGCCTGCACGGCTGACGCGCTACCTTCCCGCCCGCGTGCCTCCCGGGACCGACCTGTTCCACACCTCCTACTACCGCATGCCGCGGGGCCGCGCAGCGACCTACCTCGTCAGCGCCTACGACTTCACTTACGAGCGCTACCGCACGGGTCTTCCGCGTCTGGTCCATTCGCGGCAGAAGCTGGCCAGCCTCCGCCGCGCCGACGCTGTGCTGTGCATCTCGGAATCGACGAGAAGGGATCTGCTCGAGTTCTGTCCTACGGTGGATCCGGCGCGAGTCCATGTCACTCACCTGGGCGTCGATCACCAGGCGTTCTTTCCCGAAGCGCATCGCACCGAAGGCCTCGACGACGTGCTCCTGTTCGTGGGCCAGCGCGCCGGCTACAAGCGTTTCGATCTCGCGGTGCAAGCAGTCCGCAGGCAGACCTGGCTCAGGCTCGGCATCGTCGGCCCTCGCCTGAGCGACACAGAGCGAGATGCGCTGCGCAGCGACCTGGGCTTGCGATGGCACGAGTTCGGGCCGGTCGATCACCCGACCCTGCGCGGCCTCTACTCGTCGGCTTTCGCCTTTGTATTCCCGTCGGACTACGAAGGCTTCGGCCTGCCTGTGCTCGAGGCGATGGCTTGCGGTTGCCCGGTGGTCGCCGCGAAAAATTCTTCGCTGCCCGAGGTGGGCGGCGCCGCCGCGCTTTACGCAGGCGAACAGCACGCCGATGAGTATGCGCAGCAACTCGCACGTCTGGAGGATGCGGCGCTGCGGGCGTTGATGATCCGCAGCGGCTTGGCAAGAGCCGCAGAATTCACCTGGTCGAAGACCTTCGAGCAGACCCTGGACGTCTATCTCGGCGCGGTGCGCTGAGGCATGCAATCCCGAGAGTGCGAGCCTTGAAAATCAGCTTGGTCACGGCGACGTTCAACAGCGCCGCTACCATCCACGACACGCTGCGATCCGTGAACGCCCAGACTCACCAGGACGTCGAACACATCATCGTCGACGGTGGCTCGAGCGATGCGACGATGGAGATCGTGCGTGCCGAAGGCCTTCGCGTCACGACCGCGCTCTCGGAACCCGACCGCGGCATCTACGACGCGATGAACAAAGGGCTTCGCCTGGCCCGCGGCGATGTGATCGGGCTGATCAACTCCGACGACTTCCTCGCCTCGCCCGACGTCCTGTCGACCGTCGCGGCGGCGTTCGCCGATCCGGACATCGACGCGGTCTACGGCGACCTCTGCTATGTCGAGCCCGTCGACACCACCCGCGTCGTCCGCTACTGGCGCTCCTCGCCCTTTCGTCCCGGCCTCTTCGCTCGCGGCTGGGCACCGCCTCATCCGACGCTCTACGTGCGCCGCGAAGCCTACGAGCGCCTCGGTGGCTTCGACCTTGCGTACCCGCTCGCCGCCGACCTCGAGCTGATGGCGCGGTTCCTCGAGGTTCACCGCCTGCGCGCCCGTTACCTGCCTCGGGTCCTGGTGCGGATGCGCACCGGCGGCGCGACCAACCGAAACCTGCGCAACATCGTCCGCCAGAACCGCGAGATCTGGCGCGCCCTGCACGTGCACGGGTTGGCCGGATCGATGGCCGGCTTCTTCCTGGGCAAGCTCGTCTCGCGCGGCAGTCAATTCGTCTCGCGGCCGCCGGCGCCATGACCGGCCCGGTCCTGGTCACCGGGGCCAGCGGCTTCGTCGGTCGCGCGGTCGTCGCGCGGCTCGTGGCGGACGGGATCGCGGTCCGTGCCGCGGTGCGCCGCCCCGGCGCGCCGTTCCCGCCCGACGTGACGGTCGTCGCCGGCGCTGACCTCGACCAGCTTGCAGAGTGGCGCGACGCGCTGCAGGGGGCGAGCGCCGTCGTCCATTGCGCGGCTCGGGTGCATCGGCTCGCCGACGACGACGCCGATCCGCTCGCTGCTTTCCGTCGCGCCAACCGAGACGCCACGGCCGCGTTGGCAGAAGCCGCCGCAGCGGCCGGCGTGGCGCGCTTCGTCTTCCTCAGCTCGGTCGGCGTTTACGGAGCCGAAACCTTCGGCCGGCCCTTCGCTGCCGCCGACGCGCCGGCGCCGTGCTCGCCTTACGCGATCTCCAAGCTCGAGGCCGAGAACGAGCTTGCCCGCGTCGGCGCTCAGCGCGGCCTCGAGGTCGTGGTGCTGCGGCCGCCGCTCGTCTACGGGCCCGACGCCCCCGGCAACTTCGCGACCCTGCTGCGCGCCGTCGACCGCGGCCTGCCGCTGCCGCTCGGCGCGATCCGCAACCGGCGCAGCTTCGTCGCCATCGACAACCTCGTCGACCTGGTTGCCCTCGTCATTCATCACCCCGCGGCAGTAGGCCGGGCATTCCTGGTCAGCGACGGCGAAGACCTGTCGACCACCGACTTGCTGCGTCGCACGGCGCGCGCGCTCGATCGGCCGGCACGCCTGCTGCCTGTGCCGGCGAACGCGCTGCGAAGGGTGCTCTCGCTCCTCGGTCGCGCCGAGCTCGGCCAGCGCCTGTGCGGATCGCTCGAGGTCGACATCAGCGCGACCTGTGCGCGCCTGGGCTGGCGGCCCCCGGTCGGCGTCGACGCGGCGCTCGTCGCGACGGCGCGACGTTTCCGGTCCGTTGCCGGTCGAGACGCCCGGGCAAACGGGTGACAATCGCAATCCGATGACATTTGCCGGCCTGATGCTCCTTCTCGTCCTCGGCGGCGCCGCGTCGTGGGCGCTGACCTCGTCGATGCGCCGCTATGCCCAGCACGCCGGCCTGTTCGACCTGCCGAACGCACGCAGCTCGCACAGCGTGGCGACGCCGCGCGGCGGCGGTGTCGCCATCGTGGTCTCGTTCCTCGCCGTCGTTGCCGCCTTGCTCGTCTTGGGTGCGATCGACGCCCGCCTCGCCGCCGCGCTGCTCGGCAGCGGGCTCGCTGTCGCCGTCCTCGGATTCATCGACGACCGCCGGCCGCTGCCGGCGCGCTGGCGCTTCCTCGGCCACCTGCTGGCCGCCGTCTGGGTCCTGTACTGGCTCGGACCGCTGCCGAAGGTGCCGCTCTTCGGCGTCGTGGTCGATCTCGGCATCGGCGCGACCCTTCTCTCTGCGCTCTATCTCGTCTGGTCGATCAACCTGTTCAACTTCATGGACGGCATCGACGCCATCGCCAGCCTCGAGGCGATCGCCGTCGCACTCGGCGGCGCGTTCGTCTGGTGGCTGGCCCAGCCGCAGGGCGACTGGCCTGTCGCGATCGCCTTCGCTGCCTGCGTCGCCGGCTTCCTGGTCTGGAATTTCCCGCCGGCGCGCATCTTCATGGGCGACGCCGGGAGCGGCTTCCTCGGCTGCATGGTCGCGACCCTGGCCCTGTGGAGCAGCCACACGGCGGCCCATCTCTTCTGGAGCTGGTTCATCCTCGGCGGCTGCTTCATGGTCGACTCGACCGTCACCCTGGTTCGTCGCGTCGCCCGGGGCGAGCGCTTCAACGAAGCGCATCGCAGCCACGCCTATCAGTACGCGGCACGACGCTATGCCTCGCACAGGACGGTTTCCATCGCCTTCCTGGCGATCACCGCGGGCTGGCTGTTCCCGCTCGCCGCGGCGGTCGCCGCCGGCCGGCTCGACGGCCTGACGGGAGTCGCGATCGGCTACGCGCCGCTGCTCGCGCTGGCGTTCCGCTTCAAGGCCGGCGCCGCGGCCGAACAGGAAGTCTGAGCGCCATGCCCTCGTTGCTTCGACCCGCCGCCCGCCTCGCGGCCGTCTCGCCGCGCACGAAAGTCGCCATCATGATCGGCGGCGACGCCGTGTTCCTGCCGCTGTGCATGATGCTCGCGGTCGCCTTCAGGCTCGGCTCGCTGGAAGCGGCGGTGCAGATGGCACCGTTGATCCAGGTCGTGGTCGCGTTGCTCGCCTTGCCGGCGCTCGGCATCGCCGGCCTCTACCGGACGGTCGTCCGCTACATCGACCTGCGCGTCTTCGTCGCGTCGAGCGCGGCGCTCGCCGCCGTCGTTCTGGTCCTCAGCGCCCTCGCCTGGTCGTTCGACGTCGTCGTCCTGCCGCGCTCGGCGCTGCCCATCTTCTGGTTCGTCGCCTTCGCCTACGTCATCACCTCGCGCTTCATCGCCCGCGCCCTGCTTCGGCGCGGCATGAAGCAGATCGGCCGGCACCGGCTGCGCACGGCCATCTACGGCGCAGGCGATGCCGGCGCGCAGCTCGCCCAGGCGATGCAGCTGAGTCCCGATCATTCGGCGGTCTGCTTCCTCGACGATCGCACCGACCTGCAGCGAAAGATCGTCGCCGGCCTGCCCGTCTATTCGCCGACGGCGCTCAGCGATGCCATCTTCCGGCACGAGCTCGAGCAGATCGTCCTGGCGATCCCGTCGGCCAGCTCGGCGCAGAAGCGCCGCCTGATCGAGCGCGTGGAAGGCGCGGGCCTGCCGGTGAAGATCCTCCCCAGCCTGTTCGAGCTGGTCGACGGGAAGGCCGGCATCTCCGACATCCGGGAGGTCGATGTCGCCGACCTGCTCGGGCGCGATCCGGTCCCGCCCGACCCGGCTCTGTTCGCCCGCAACATTGCCGGCAAGGTCGTGCTGGTCACGGGCGCCGGCGGTTCGATCGGCAGCGAGCTGTGCCGACAGATCGCGTCGCAGCGTCCGGTCAAGCTGCTGCTCCTCGATCATTCCGAATTCGCGCTCTACACGATCGAGCACGAGCTGCGCGGCAGCTGGCCCGGGATCGAGCTTGTCACCTGCCTTGGATCGGTCGTCGACGAGCGCTTGATGCACACGCTGCTGCGGGCCCATTCCGTCCAGACGATCTACCACGCCGCCGCCTACAAACACGTGCCGATCGTCGAAGTGAACACACAGCAGGGCCTTCTCAACAACGTCTTCGGCACGCTGGTGGTCGCCCGCGCGGCGCTCGAGGCGGAGGTCGAGACCTGCATTCTCATCTCGACCGACAAGGCGGTGCGTCCCACCAATGTGATGGGCGCCTCGAAGCGCGCCGCCGAACTGATCTTCCAGGCGGCCGCACTGCGCAGCGGCACGCGGACGATCTTCTCGATGGTCCGCTTCGGCAACGTGCTCGGCTCGTCCGGATCGGTGGTGCCGCTGTTCAGGCGCCAGATCGAGGCGGGCGGGCCGGTGACGATCACCCACCCGGACATCATTCGCTACTTCATGCTGATCGGCGAGGCCGCCCAGCTCGTCGTGCAGTCGGGGGCGATGGCGCGCGGCGGCGACGTCTTCGTGCTCGACATGGGCGAGCCGGTCCGAATCGCCGACCTGGCGCGAACCATGATCCACCTGTCGGGCCTCACCGAGTGCACCCCCGAGCAACCCGATGGCGACATCCCGATCGAGTACGTCGGCCTGCGTCCGGGCGAGAAGCTGTACGAGGAGCTGCTGATCGGCGAGTCTGTGGTACCGAGCGGCCACCCGCGCATCATGTGCGCGCGCGAGCGCCACATCGAGCCGGCGTTGCTCGACAAGATGCTCGAGTCGTTGCGAACCGCCTGCGCGGCCAACGACCACACGGCCATGCTCCGCCAGCTGCGCAATCTGGTGCCCGAGTACCGGTCGGCTGACGAGGTGAACGCGGAAGCGTCGGCATCGCTCGCGAAGCGCTAGCGCCGCTCCTCGGCCGAGGGCGGCGAGCGAAGTGTCGGCGCGAAGAATGCGACCGCTTTGACGACCGGAATGCGGCCGGCACTGCGACGTCCATAGAATGCGCGGCGCCATGACGACAACCCCACCGGCTCCGCCCGACGACAACGCCCTGATCGCCGAGCGCCGCGAGAAGCTCGCCGCCCTCCGCGCAAGCGGCGTCGCCTTCCCCAACGACTTCAAGCCGAAGCACCGCGCCGCCGAATTGATCCGCAAGCATGGTCACCTCGACAACGAAGTGCTCGAGCCGCAGGCGGTCGCGGTCTCGATCGCGGGCCGCCTGATGCTCAAGCGCGTGATGGGCAAGGCGAGCTTCGCGACCGTGCAGGACGCGACGGGGCGCATCCAGCTGCGCGTCAGCGTCGACGCGGTCGGCGAGCAAGCGTATGCCGCGTTCAAGCACTTCGACCTCGGCGACATCGTCGCCGCCGAGGGCACGCTCTTCAAGACCAAGACCGGCGAGCTGACGGTGAAGGTCGATCGGCTGCGCCTGCTCACCAAGAGCCTGCGCCCGCTGCCCGACAAGTTCCACGGCATCGCCGACGCGGAGCAGAAGTACCGGCATCGCTACGAGGACCTGATCACCGATGACACGGCGCGGGCGCGTTTCGCGGCGCGCAGCAAGACGCTGTCGTCGATCCGACGCTTCATGGTCGAGCACGGCTTCATGGAGGTCGAGACGCCGATGCTCCATCCGATCCCCGGCGGCGCCAACGCGAAGCCGTTCGTCACCCACCACAACGCGCTCGACCAGCAGATGTTCCTGCGCATCGCCCCGGAGCTCTACCTCAAGCGCCTGATCGTCGGCGGCTACGAGCGCGTCTTCGAGATCAACCGCAGCTTTCGCAACGAAGGTGTCTCGGTCCGCCACAACCCCGAGTTCACGATGATGGAGTTCTACGCGGCGTACTGGAACCACCACGACTTGATGGACTTCACCGAGGAGGTCTTGCGCCACGCGGCGCGCGAGGCGGCGGGCACGGCCAAGCTCAGCTACGCGGGGCGCGAAGTCGACCTCGATTCCCGCTTCGCGCGAATGACGGTGAAGGAAGCGCTCGTCCGCCACGCCGGCGTCAGCGACGCCGAGGCCGGCGATGCGAGCGTCCTGCGCGCGCGCATCGGCGCCGCGGGGCCGCCGGCGCCGGCGCACTGGACGCTCGCCGAGCTGCAGTTCGGCCTGTTCGAGGTCGTGGTCGAGGCGCAGCTCTGGCAGCCGACCTTCATCGTCGACTATCCGGTCGAAGTCTCGCCGCTGGCGCGCGCGTCCGACACCGATCCGTCGATCACCGAGCGTTTCGAGCTCTTCATCACCGGCCGCGAGTACGCGAACGGCTTCTCGGAGCTGAACGACGCCGAGGACCAGGCGGCGCGCTTCCGCGCCCAGGCGGCGAACAAGGAAGCCGGCGACGAGGAGGCGATGTACTACGACGCCGACTTCATCCGCGCTCTCGAGATCGGCATGCCGCCGACCGGCGGCTGCGGCGTCGGCATCGATCGTCTCGTGATGCTGCTCACCGACTCGCCGAGCATTCGCGACGTGATCCTCTTCCCGTCGCTGCGCAACGAGAGCTGAGCGGTCGATCGCGGTCAGAGGCCGGGCATGAACGGCAAGTCGGTGCTGCCGATGTCGTGACCCTGCTGCCTCAGCAGCGTCGTCACCTGGCCGCGGTGGTGCGCCTGGTGGTTGAAGAGATGGGCGACGAGCAGCCAGCGCGGCCGGGTTCGCGTCGCGCCGTCGACCTTGCTCGTGTAGGTGAGCGGCTCGGCGAGCCACGCCGGCGTCAGCGTCGAGGTCCAGGCGATGAGCCGGGCGTCGAGCGCTTCGCGTTGCTCGCGCAAAGCGGCGAAGCCGCCGAACAGGTCGACGCCGAGCTCGGGAACGACGGCCGGGTTGCCAGTGAAGCGCGCCAGGAACGCGAGGTCGGCGTAGGCGATGTGGTTGAGCGTCGCGTAGATCGACTTGAAGAACGCGCCGCGATCGGCGCGCAGCTCGGCTTCGGGCAGCGTCGCGCAGAGCGCGTACAGGCGCGAGTTCATCCACTCGTTGTAGCGCGCCATCGTCGCGCAGTACTCGCTGGTGATCACTTCGGCGACCTCGGGGCGAGCTAACGGTGCTTGAACTCGGCCTTGCGCTTGGCCAGGAATGCGGCCATGCCTTCGTCCTTGTCCTCGGTCGCGAACAGCGAATGGAAGAGGTGACGCTCGAACGCGATGCCGTCGCTGAGCGGGATCTCGAACGAGCGGTTGACCGCCTCCTTGGCCATCCGGACGCTCGGGCCGCTGAAGGCGCAGATCGCCTCGGCAGCCTTGAGGGCGACGTCGAGCAACTCGACGGCCGGCACGACGCGCGAGACCAGCCCGGCGCGCTCGGCCTCGGCCGCGTCCATCATGCGCGCGGTCAGGACCAGGTCCATCGCCTTGGCCTTGCCGACCGCGCGCGGCAGCCGCTGCGTGCCGCCTGCGCCCGGAATGATGCCGAGCTTGATCTCGGGCTGGCCGAACTTCGCGCTGTCGGCGGCGATGACGATGTCGCACATCATCGCGACCTCGCAGCCGCCGCCGAGCGCGAAGCCGGCGACGGCGGCGATCACCGGCTTCTTCACCTGCCGCATCGTCTCCCAGTTGCGGGTGATCAGCCCCTTCGTGTAGGCGTCGGTGAAGCCGTAGGGTGCCATCGCCTGGATGTCGGCGCCGGCGGCGAAGGCCTTGTCGCCGCCGGTGACGACGATGCAGCCGATCGCCTCGTCGGCGTCGAACGCGAGCAAAGCGGCGCCGAGCTCGTCCATCAGCGTGTCGTTGAGCGCGTTGAGCTGCTTCGGCCGGTTCAGCGTGATCACGCCGACGCGGCGCTCGCCCGCGCCGCGAACGTCGGTGAGGATGCATTCAAAGGTGGTCGTCATGGCGGCTTCCCTTTCGGTACGGTTGATGGAACCGGCGCCGGCGCGGCCATCTCGGGCTTGCCGGAGATCATGAGGTCGATGAAAGTCGCCACGTCCTGCTCGATGCGGATCCGCACCGGCAGGTAGCGCAGCTCGGGAGCAATCCACAGCTCGACGGTCAGCTCGTTCGCGCGCCGCGTCGGCCGCGGCCGCGGCTTGAGGTGGAACGACGCGAGCGGGCCGAACGGCGTTTGCAGTGTCTGCGCCTCGATCACTTCGTAGACGTAGCTGTCCATCGCGCGCGGCAACGCGAGCGGGAACGCGACGGCGCCGCCGACGCGAAGCCGCTCCGGCTGGGTCGAGAACACATAGGTCATCTGGATGAACTGGCTCGCCGTGTCCTGCACGCCTTCGAGCCGCTCGCGCCGCTGGCCGTTCGCGAGCACGACCGCGTCGGCCTCGAAGACGACGCTCATTCGGCGCCGGTCGCGCATGACCACCTGCGTGTCCTCGTCGTAGCGCGTCGGCACCAGGCCGCTCGCGGCGATGTTGCCTTCGCTCGTCATGCGCCGCGTGATGAGCGGCGAGAACTCCGGGCCGATGACGAGGTCGAGGTTGACCTGATAACGGTCGTCGACGCGGATCCACTCGACCTGCGCGGTGCCGTTCACGTCGCCGCGATAGTTGCCGGTGAGGACGTAGCTGAGGCGAGTCGACGCCGGCCACTCGAACGGTGGCGCCCCGGTGACGCCGCTCGCGGGCGCCCCGGCGGCGACCGCGCTGCTCGCCTCGCTGGCAGCGGCGGAAGCGGCCGCCGCGGTCTTCTCCGGCTCGGCGTCGCTCGCCGCCGCTAAAGGCGCGGGCGCCGACGCTGCCGGCGGCGGCACCGACGCCTCCGCGACGACCGCAGGCGCTGACTCAGGCGCCGATGCGGCAGCCGGGCGCGGCGCACGCGGCGCGCGCGGGGCGCGTGGCGCGGGCTTCGGCGGCGGTGCGACCGGCGCGCCGACGACGGGCGGCGCTTCCGGCTCGATCGTGCGCACGTACGCGACCTCGATGCGCTTCGGCATCGTCTGGCCGGCATCGAAGTCGGCCATTCGCTCGGCGAGCTCGCGCGTCGCCAGCAGGTGCGCGAGCAGGACCACGATCAGCACGCCGGTCCAGGCGACGCGACGGCCGATGCGGCGACGCTGTGGCGCGCCCGCGCGGGTGTTCAGCTGCCGATCCATGCCTCGCGCAGGCGACGCGTCTCGGCGTCCGCTTTCTCGGCCGGCTTGAGCTGCAGCGCACCCGCGTCCGCGTCGGCGAGCGAGCCGATGGCGATCGGCAGGCTCAGCACGCGCTGGTCGCGGCCGACGAGGAGCGTCGTCGTGCCTTCCGGTGCCAACACCCGGGACGCATCGTCGAGGCGACGCAGGCGCCAGCCGTCGATGGCGATCAGCTCGTCGCCCGGCGCGACGCCCGCGCGCTCGCCGGCGCCGTCGCGCAGCACGTGGCTGACCTTGACGCCAGTGAGCGCGCTCTCGTTGACGCGAACGCCGAGGCGCTGCGCGAGCGTCGCCGGCTGCGCTTCGACCTCGACGGCGAATCGCTGCAGCAGCGCCGTCAGCGGCAGCTCGTCGGTGCCGCGCACCCACGCCGCCATCTCGCGCTCGAACGAACGCGCGCCGACGGTTTCGAGCGCGGCGGCGATGTCCGCTTCGTCGATCGCACCGCCGCCGCTTTTCTGCCAGAGCAGGCGCATGACGTCGTCGAGCGAGCCCTTGCCTTCGCCACGCAGCGTCAGGTCGAAGGCGAGCGCGACGAGCGAGCCCTTGGCGTAGTAGCTGATGGTCGCGTTCGGCGTGTTCTCGTCGGCGCGGTAGTACTTGACCCAGGCATCGAAGCTGGCATCGGCGACGCTCTGCACGCGCCGCCCCGGCGACGCCTGCACCGACGAGATCGTCGTCGCGAGCAACTTCAGGTAACGCGGCGCATCGATCAGGCCGGCGCGCAGCACGAACAGGTCGTCGTAGTACGAGGTGAAGCCTTCGAAGAACCAGAGCAGCCGCGTGTAGTTCTCGCCGGCATAGTCGAAGGTCGCGAACTCGCGCGGCTTCAGCCGCTTGACGTTCCAGGCGTGGAAGTACTCGTGGGCGATCAGGCCGAGCACGCCGACGTAGCCGTCGCTCGTCTCGGCCTTCGCCGGCGTCGCCTTGGCAGGCTCCGCCGCGCCGCGTCGCGGCAGGTCGCGGCGCGGCGCCACCAGCGCCGTGCTCGACCGGTGCTCGAGGCCGCCGCGGCCATCTTCGAGCGCGTTGAGCATGAACAAGTAGCGGTCGAACGGCGCCGGGCCGCTGCCGTGCCAGAACGCGATCTCGGCCTCGCACACGCGCTTCGTGTCGGCGAGCAGCCGTTCGCCGTCGAAATCGGGCCAGGCGCCGGCGACGACGAACTCGTGCGGGACGCCGGCCGCATCGAAGCGGCCGCGCCAGAACCGGCCGAGCTCGACCGGGTGGTCGACAAGCGTGTCGTAGTCGGCGGCAACGAACTCGTGATCGTGAGCGCCGCTGCCAGGGCTCGGCCCGAGCGTCGTGGCGACGTCCCAGCCGTCGGGCAGGCCGCGCAGGGCGAGTTCGTGCGGCTCGCCTTCTTTCCCCTCGACGCGCAGACAGACTCCGGTGCCGTTGAAGAAGCCGCGCGAGACGTCGAGGAACGCCGCGCGAACCGAGGTGTCGAACGCGTACACCCGGTAGCGAACCACGAGCGGAACACCGGCGGCACCGCGCACCAGCCAGGTCGCCTTGTCGAGCTGTTCCAAGGGCAGCGCCGTGCCGCCCTGTTCAGCCGTCAGTCCCGAGAGATGGCGCGCGAACTCGCGCACCAGGTAGCTGCCCGGTATCCAGGCCGGCAGGCTCAGGCGGTGCGCGGAATCGGGCCGCTCGATGCGCAGCTCGACCGAGAACGTGTGGCGATTCGTCGCGCCGACATCGACGAGATAGTGGATCATGCTCCGATTGTCGCCGCCGGCATGAGCCGGACCAGAGAGGAGCCGACATGACCGCCCTGCCCCACCCGCCCGCGTTCGTCCGCCCGGCCCGCTTCAGCGCCGACGAGTGGGAGGCGCGCGTCCAGCTCGCCGCCGCCTACCGCATCTTCGACCACCTCGGCTGGACCGAGCTGATCTACAACCACATCTCGCTGCGCGTGCCTGACGAGCACGGGCACTACCTCATCAACCCGTTCGGCCTGCACTACTCGGAGGTGTGCGCGTCGAATCTCGTCAAGGTCGATCTCGAAGGGCGGATCGTCGGCCACGCCGACTGGCCGATCAACCCGGCGGGGATCACCTTCCACGGCGCCATCCACGCGACCCTGCCTGACGCTCATTGCGTGATGCACCTGCACACGACCGAGACGCAGGCGGTGTGCTGCCTGAAGGACGGGCTCGCGTTCACCAACTTCTACGCCGCGCAGCTCTACGACAAGGTCGCGTATCACGACTTCGAGGGCATCACCGTCCACGCCGACGAAGGCGCGCGCATCCTGAAGAGCGCCGCGGGGCGGCCCGTGCTGCTGCTGCGCAATCACGGGCCGGTGACGATCGGCGCCACGGTGGCGCAGGCGCTCGTCCTGATGTGGACCGTGACGCGGGCATGCGAGGTTCAGCTCGCCACTCAGTCGATGGGCGAGGCGATCCCGATCCCGCCTCGGGTGCTCGAGAAGTGCGTCGCCGACTCGTTCCAGTTCAACGCGAAGTACAGCGCCGGCGAGGATGCGTTCGCCGCGCTGCGCCGGCTGGTCGACCGCAAGGACCCGAGCTACCGCCTGTAGCCGCGGCGCGCCGGCGCGTTCAGCCGGGGATCTTCGCCCGCGTCGCGGCGAGCTGCTTTTCGATCTGCTCGGTGTTCATGGCGCCGGCCTGGGCGCGTCCGTCCTCGAACACCAGCCCGGGCGTGCCGCGGATGCGGTGCTTCTGGCCGAACGCGAAGTTGCGCTGCAACGCCGAGGTGTCGCACGGCGGGCTGTCAGTGACCAGGGTGCCTTTCAGCATCCAGTCGCGCCACGCCTTGGTGTTGTCCTTCGCGCACCAGATCTTCTGCGACTTCTCGGGCGAGTCGCCGCCGAGGATCGGATAGAGGAAGGTGTAGACGGTGACGTCCTTGACCGCCTGCAGGTCCCTCTCGAACTTCTTGCAGTAGCCGCAGTTCGGGTCGGCGAAGACGACCAGCTTTCTCTCGCCGGTGCCCTGTTTCCAGACCATCGCGTCCTTCAGCGGCAACGACTTGAAGTCGATCGCGGTCAGCTTGCCGATGCGCTCTTCGGTGAGGTTGACGCGCGTCTTGGTATCGACGAGCTGGCCCTCGATGATGTAGTTGCCCTGCTCGTCGGTGTAGTACAGCTCGGTGCCGACGCGCAGCTCGTAGACGCCCGGGATCGGCGTCTTCGTGATCTCGTCGATCTTCGGGAACTGCGGCAGACGCTCGCCGATGTTCTTGCGGATCGCCGCATCGTCGGCGAAGGCGGCCGGGGCGAGCGACAGGGCGAGGATCAGTGCGGCGGCGACGCGCGAGGATCGGTTCATGACGGTCTTTCAGGAATCGAGCGCCCGCGCGGTGAGCCAGCGCTTGATCGGGGCGATGCGATTGACGATGGACATTCCATTGTTGCGGAGTTCGCGGATCGGTGCCGACGGCTCGGCGAACAAGCGCAACAAACCGTCGGTAATGCGCGTCATCGCCCAGGTCGGCGCGGCACGCTGCCGTACGTACCGCCGCAACAACCGTTCGTCGCCCACGCCGCGCCACGGCTCGCGCTCGGCGATCACGGCCGAGAGCGCTCCGACGTCGGCGAGGCCGAGATTGAGGCCCTGGCCGGCGAGCGGGTGGACCAGGTGGGCGGCGTCGCCGACCAGCACCCAGCCCGGGCCGCACCAGTTCGCCGCCCCACCGACGACGAGCGGCCAGGCGGCGCGCTCGGAGCCGAGGCGGAGCGCCCCGACCTCGGCGCCGGCCGCCTCGCCGAGCTCGGCCTCGAACGCGGCCGGCTCCATCGCCAGAAGCGCGTCGGCGCGCTCGGCCGGAAGCGACCAGACCAGCGCATAGGAACACGCTGCCGCGGGCCGGTCGAACGGCAGCAGCGCCAGGACATCGGGTGAACGGAACCACTGGCGCGCGACGTGGCGATGCGGCAGCGTCGCCACAAGTCGCGCGGCTATCGCCTTCTGGCCGTAGTCGCTGCGCTCGAAGCCGGCGTCGAGCGCGTGCAGGGACGCCGCCGCGCCACGGCCTTCGCAATGGGCGACGAGCGTCGCGGCGACGTCGGCGCCTGTTCGCGTCACGTGCGGCGCGAAGCCGAGCGCGGTGTCGAGCGCGTGCTCGAGCGCAGCGGCGTCGGTGATGACGGCGAGCGTGCCGACCCGTTGCTCCCAGGCCGAGAACTCGAGCTGGCCCGACGCGGAATCGCCGTGCACGACCATGTCGTGGACCGGCGTCGTCGCACCGGCGCCGAGGCTGTCCCAGACCTTGAGGCGCTGGAGCAGGTCGACCGAGGCGGCGTTGAGCGCGTAGGCACGGACGTCGTCGCGAGCCGGCGCGGTCGGCGTGCCGCGCAAGGCGACCGAGTGGCCGAGTCGGGAGAGCGAAAGCGCCAGGCTCTTGCCGACGATCCCGGCGCCGCTCACCTGCACGTCGAAGCGCTCCATCGCGAGGATTGTAGGGAGCGCTGCGCAGACAATCGCTCCTTCGGCGCCGCTGCCGCGGCGCGTTCCACGAGGAGTTCCGCCATCGCCACCGACCTCGACGTGACGCTCGAATCGATCCACGTCTATCCCGTCAAATCGTGCGCCGGCGGCACGCCGCGCGAAGCCGTGCTGGGCGAGACCGGCCTCGATCTCGATCGCCAATGGCTGGTCGTCGACCCGGCCGGCGTGTTCGTGACGCAGCGCGAGCTGCCGCGCATGGCGCTCGTGCAGACGACGCTGAAATCGAGCGAGTTGATCCTGCGCGCGCCGGGAATGCTCGCCCTGCACGTCGCCATCGATCGGGTCGAGGAGCGCACCGAGGTCGAGGTCTGGGGCGACCGCGTCGCAGGCTACGACATGGGCGCCCTGTGCGCGCAGTGGTTCAGCGATTTCCTCGGCCGCCCGCTCCGGTTGGCGCGCTTCGATCCCGAGGCGCCGCGCCACGCCGATCGCAAGTGGACGGGTTCGATCGAGGCCGCCAACGCCTTCCAGGACGGCTTTCCCCTTCTCGTCGCCTCGGCCGCATCGATCGATGAAGTGAACCGGCGTCTCGCACGCGCCGGCGAGCCGGCTGTCACGCTCGCCCGCTTCCGCCCCAACCTCGTCCTCGGCGGCCTCGATGCCAACGGCGAGGACCATCTCGACGAGATCGTCTTCGCCGCCGCCCAGGGGCCGGTGCGGCTCAAGCTCGTCAAGCCCTGCGTCCGTTGCTCGATCCCGGATGTCGATCCGGCCACCGGGGTCGCCGGCCATGCGGTCGGCGACGTGCTGTCCCACTACCGGGCCGACCCGCGCATGGGCGGGTCGATCACCTTCGCGATGAACGCGGTCGTCGTCGAAGGGATCGACTGCACGCTGACGACGGGGATGCGCGGCACGGCGAGCTACGCCTTCGCCTGAAGGCGAGAGGGCCCGGTGCAGCGCTTCAAGACCTGGCAGCTGTTCGCGATCTGCGTCGTCATCTGGGGAACCACGTGGCACGCGATCACCTACCAGCTCTTCGATTTCTCGGCCGAGGTCGGCGTCGCGCTTCGCTTCGCCCTGGCCGGAGTCGCCGTGCTCGCGCTCTGCCGCTGGCGCGGCGTGCCGCTCGCGTGTTCGCTCGCCGACCACGGCGCGCTCGCATTCCAGGGCGTCTTCCTCTACGGCGTCTCGTACGTCTGCGTCTATCACGCCGAGCGATTCGTTCCGTCGGGCCTGGTCGCGGTCGGGTACTCGGCGTCACCGCTCCTGTCCGGCATCGGCGCCGCGCTCGTGTTCGGCGCTGCGCTCAGCCGTCGCTTCGTCGTCGGCGGCCTGCTCAGCGTGTGCGGCGTCGTGGTCATCTTCTGGACCGAAATCACGCGCGCGAGCGGCGGCGAGCGCGCAGCGCTCGGTGCGCTGCTCACCGTCGCGTCGGTGCTCCTCTCGGCCGTCGGCAGCCTGGTCGCGAGCCGCAACCGCACGCGCGGGTTGGCGCTCCTGCCGGCGATGGGCTTCGGCATGCTGTACGGCGCGATCGCTGCCGCGGTCCTCGCCCTCGCGTTCGGCCGCAGCCTCGCCCTGCCGACGGCGCCGAGCTGGTGGCTCTCGCTCGCCTACCTCGCCTTTGCCGGCTCGGTGCTCACGTTCGCCTGCTTCCTGACGCTGCAGGATCGCGTCGGCGTCGGCGCCGCCGGGACGGTCGGCGTGATGACCCCGCTGCTCGCCCTGCTCGTCTCGATCGCCTTCGAAGGCTTTCGCCCCGATCTCCGCACCGCCGCTGGTGCCGTGCTCGCCGTCGCCGGCAATGCGCTCATGCTGATCCGGGCACGGTCCGGTCGGCAGGCGGGGTCGGCTGCCGTGCCGGAAGCGGGATGAACTCGGTTTCGCCCGGGATCCTGGCAAAGCGTTGGGCGAGCCAGTCGTCCTCCGCGGCGCGGATGCGCTCGCGCGTGCTGGCGACGAAATTCCACGACACGAACCGGTGGCCGAGCGAGTCGCCGCCGACGAGGACGACGCGGCCGCCGCGCGGCGCCGCCAGCGTCGGCGACGTCCCGGGAGCCAGGACGACCATCGTGCACTCGTCGTACTTGACGCCGTCGACCTCGATCGGGTGGTCGAGGGCGTAGAGCGCGCGCTCGCTCGCATCTGCCGCGGGGAGCGCAATCGACGTCTCCGTCGCCACGTCGAGATCGATGACCACCGCCAGCGTCGGCGATGCGGTTTCGACCGGCGAGCTGGCGCCGAAGGCGGCGCCGGCGACGACGCGGGCGGTGGCGCCGGCGAGGCGGACGCGCGGAATGCGCTCGGCCGCCACGTGCTGGAACGACGGCGCCGAGTCCTCGAGCGCTTCCGGCAGCGCGATCCAGAGCTGCAGGCCGTGGCTGCGGTGCGCCCGGCCGACGAGATCCTTGGGCGTGCGCTCCGAGTGGACGATGCCGCGCCCCGCCGACATCCAGTTGACGGCGCCGGGCTCGATCCGCTGGACCACGCCGGTCGAGTCGCGGTGCATGATGGCGCCCTCGAGGAGATAGGTGAGCGTCGCCAGGCCGATGTGCGGATGCGGCCGGACGTCGTGGTGCGCGCCCGGCTCGACGTCGATCGGCCCGAAGTGGTCGAAGAAGACGAACGGCCCGACCGCACGCCGCGCCGCCGAAGGGAGCAGGCGGCGAACCATCAGGCCGCCGCCGAGGTCGCGCGCCTGCGGCGCGAGAGTCTGCAACTGGGTCACGGATGGCCCTCGGGAAGGTGGAGCGACCCAGTGTAGGCGCCGACTAAAATCCCGCGTTGCACTCCGCCCAGGGTTCCCCCTGAGCTTCCCATGAGCCTCAAATGCGGCATCGTGGGCCTGCCCAACGTCGGCAAGTCCACCCTCTTCAACGCCCTCACCAAGGCGGGCATCGCGGCCGAGAACTACCCGTTCTGCACCATCGAGCCGAACGTCGGCATCGTCGAGCTGCCCGACCCGCGCCTGGCTCGCTTGGCGGCGATCGTCAAGCCGGAGCGAATCGTCCCGGCGATCGTCGAATTCGTCGACATCGCCGGCCTGGTCGCCGGCGCCTCCAAGGGTGAGGGCCTCGGCAACCAGTTCCTCGCCCACATCCGCGAGACCGACGCGATCGTCAACGTCGTGCGCTGCTTCGAGGACGAGAACGTCATCCACGTCGCCAACAAAATCGACCCGGTCGCCGACATCGAGGTGATCCAGACCGAGCTGTGTCTGGCCGACCTGGCGACGGTCGAAAAGAGCCTGGCGCGCTACACGAAGGTCGCCAAGGCCGGCAACGACAAGGAGGCCAAGCGCCTCGTCGACGTCCTCGCCAAGTGCGACGCCGCGCTCAACGAGGCGCGGCCGGTGCGCTCGATCGCGTTCAGCAAGGAAGAGCAGGCGGTGCTGAAGCCGCTCTGCCTGATCACCGCCAAGCCGGCGATGTTCGTCGCCAACGTCGCCGAGAACGGCTTCGAGAACAACCCGCACCTGGATCGACTGCGGGCCTACGCCGACAAGCAGCACGCGCCGGTGGTCGCCATCTCGGCCAAGACCGAGGCCGAGCTCGCCGACATGGACGACGAGGACCGGCAGCTCTTCCTCGCCGAGATGGGCCAGACCGAATCCGGCCTGGCGCGGCTGATCCGCGCGGCCTTCACCCTGCTCGGCCTGCAGACCTACTTCACCGCCGGGCCGAAGGAAGTGCGCGCCTGGACGATCCACGTCGGCGATACCGCGCCGCAGGCCGCCGGCGTCATCCACACCGACTTCGAGCGCGGCTTCATTCGCGCCCAGACGATCGCCTTCGACGATTTCATCGCCCACGGCGGCGAGCAGGGCGCCAAGGAGGCGGGCCGGATGCGCGCCGAGGGCAAGGAATACGTCGTCAAGGATGGCGACGTTCTGAACTTCCTGTTCAACGTCTAGGCCCCGGGCGGCGTTCGCTGTGTCGCGCACCGCCGCTCCTCCCTCTTCCGGCTCGGCATCGTCGCACGGCTGGATGCAGTGGGCATTGCCGCTGGCGCTGACCGCGCTGGCGTACTTCGCCACCGGCCTGGCGGCGATGAAGCTGGCGATCCCGCCGGCGCTCGCGTCGCCGCTCTATCCCGCTGCCGGCATCGCCCTGGCGAGCGTGCTCGTCTTCGGCCGGGGCATGCTCGCCGGCGTCGCCGTCGGCGCGATCGCCGCCAACGTCGTGGTCAATGCGTCGCGCGGCTTCGGCGATCCGCTCGTCGCGGCGATGCCGTTCGTCCTGGCGCTCGCGGCGGTGCTGCAGGCCGCCGTCGGCGCGGCACTCGTGCGCCGCTTCGTGCGCCAGCCGCTGACGCTGACGCTGCCGCGCGACGTCGCCGCCTTCCTCGCCTGCGCCGCGGCGAGCAGCGTTGTCGGCGCCAGCCTCTCGACGCTCGCCCTGCGCGCCAGCGCGATGGTCACGGCGGCGAACACGTCCGTGACCTGGGCGACTTGGTGGCTCGGCGATCTCGCCGGCCTGCTCATCGCGACGCCGATTGTCCTCACCCTGATCGGCCGGCCCCGCTCGGAGTGGGCGCCGCGCCGGGTCCCGGTCGGCCTGACGATGACGCTGGTGGTCGCGTTCCTCGGCCTCGGCATCGTCCAGGCATCGCGCTGGAACAGCGATCGGCTGAACGCCTCGTTCGCGCACGACGCGTCCGGCGCGTCGCTCATCCTCGCCAGCCAGCTCGAAGAGCCGCTGCGCGCCCTCGAGGCGATGCGCGGCGTGTTCACCGTCGTCCGCCACGTGCCGCGCGCCGACCTGCGCCTGGCGACGCAGCGCTGGCTCGACTCGGGCGCGGTCAGCGCGATGGGGTGGAGCGAGCGCGTCCGCCGCGACGACATCCCCGCCTTCGAGGCGCGCGTCCGCGCCGAAGGGGCGAGCGGCTACCGCGTCTTCGACCGAACCGACGCGGTCGCACCGTTCGAAGGCCTGGCCGGCGGCGGCGCGAGCGCGCCGAGCCAGGTCGACAGCGGCGACGTGATCGCGGTCCGCCTGATCGAGCCGCTGCAAGGCAACACCGCTGCGCTCGGCGTCAACGGGCTGTCGATCCCCGCCGCGCGGGCAGCGATCCAGCAAGCGGTCGACACCGGCGACCCCGCCGCGACGGCGGGCTTTCGCCTCACCCAGCAAGACGAGGCGGACAAGCGGATGGGTGTCGTCATCTACCAGGCGATCTACGACGCCGAGATGGCCGGGATCGCGCAGCGCCGTGCCGCGCTGCGCGGCGTCGTCTTCGTCACCTTGACGATGGACACGCTGCTCAGCGGTGTGGCGGGCCAGGTGCCGGCCTATCTCAAGCTGTGCCTCGTCGACGCCGATCCGATCGCGCCACGGCGGCGGCTCTCGGGTCGCCCGGGATGCGAAACCGAGCGCGCTCGCCTGATGCACGAGCGCCCGATCGTCTTCGCCGGTCGGCAGCTCGAGGTGCGCGTCAGCGCCACCCCCGGCACCGTCCCCGGCAGCGCCGATCGAAGCGTCTTCACGATCGCCGCCGTCGGCCTGCTGTCGGCGGCGATGCTGGGCGCATCGCTCCTGATCACGACCGGCCGGACGCGGCGCATCGAAAGCGCCGTGCGCGAGCGGACCGCCGCCCTGCGCGCCGAGGTGAGCGAGCGCCAAGCCGCCGAGACGGCGCTGCGCGCGAGCGAGCAGCGCTTTCGCAACATCATCGACAACGTGCCGATCGGCGTCGTCTATACCGACCTCGCCGGCCGCATCATCCAGGCCAATCCGCGCTACTGCGAGCTGACCGGCTACGACGAGCGCGAGCTGACGGCGCTGAGCCCCGAGGCGCTGACCCATCCCGAGGACCTCGCCAACGACGAGATGCTGACCGCCCAGCTGGTCGCCGGCGAGATCCCGATGTACCGGCGCCACAAGCGCTGCCGAAACCGCGCCGGCGACGTCGTCTGGGTACGCTCGACGGTCTCGCTCCTGCGCGACGCGAGCAACCAGCCGTGGCGCATCGTCGGCGTCGTGGAGGACATCACTGAGCACCTGCGCCTGGAGGAGGCCGAGCGGGCGCGCGAGGCGGCCGAGGTCTCGAACCGGGCCAAGAGCGACTTCCTCTCGCGCATGAGCCACGAGCTGCGCACGCCGCTCAACGCGATGCTCGGCTTCGCCCAGCTGCTCGAGATCGACCGGCGCCATCCGCTGACGACCACCCAGCGCCCGTGGGTCGCGCAGATCCAGCAGGCCGGCTGGCACCTGCTCGAGATGATCAACGACGTCCTCGATCTGTCGCGCATCGACTCGGGCAACCTGCGCCTGCAGACGACGACCCTCGATCTCGCCGAGCTGGTCGAGGCGACGACGGCGCTCGTCGCCAGCGATGCCGCCAAGCGCGGCATCCGGATCAGCGTCGAGCTCGCCGCCGGCACCTCCGCGGTGTTCGGCGACGCCACCCGGGTCAAGCAGATCCTCACCAACCTGCTCAGCAACGCCGTCAAGTACAACGTCGACAACGGCCGGGTCCACATCGCCAGCCGGCTGGCCGCGCCCGACGTGATCGAGGTCTCGGTCACCGACACCGGCATGGGAATGACGCCCGAGCAGCTGGAGGAGCTGTTCCGCCCGTTCAACCGGCTCGGCCGCGAGCGGACGGCGCTCCAGGGCACCGGCATCGGCCTGGTCATCAGCCGGCGCCTGGCCGAGCTGATGGGCGGCTCGATCCGGGTCAAGAGCGTCCCCCACGAGGGCTCGTCGTTCATCCTCAAGCTGCCCCGGGCGATCGATCCGGACACCGTGCCGTCGTCGCTCGACGACCTCGAAGCCCTGCCGGCGGACTACCACCGCCGGATCGTCCGCTACATCGAGGACAACGAGACCAACGTCGAGGTCATGCGTGGCATCCTGGCGCAGCGGGCGCAAGTCCAGATGGAGGTCTCGGTGACCGGTCTCGACGGCCTGGCGGCAGTCCGGGCCCGGGCGCCGCACCTGGTCCTGCTCGACATGCAATTGCCAGACATCAGTGGTCTGGAGCTGCTGTGCCACCTCAAGACCGACGCGGCGACCGCCGGCATCCC
>Ga0268264_10001367_pt1 | contig 22830 bp, 17 predicted proteins | sample KBSSwiS32_FD_190357 | JGI IMG/M metagenome (GOLD analysis project Ga0268264, IMG submission 190357) | Switchgrass rhizosphere microbial communities from Kellogg Biological Station, Michigan, USA - KBS Switchgrass S3-2 (SPAdes) (version 2) | ecosystem: Host-associated > Plants > Roots >...
GTCCACTCGCTCGTCATCGCGTGCGTACACCGTGTCGCGCATCATGGAGATAGCGATCAGCTGCTGTGGCTTTTCGACATCCATCTCCTGGCGCAATCGCTGACGGTCGCCGAGCGCGACCAATTCACGGTGCTCATGACCGAGCGCCGTCTGCGCGCGGTCGCGGCGAAAGGGCTTGCGGGCGCGGCGGCGGCGTTCGGCGGCATCGACACAGACTGGATCGCAATGCTTCAATCGCCACGGGCCGTCGCGGAACCATCGGCGGCCTTTATCGGCGGGCCGATGCGCCGTGTGGACGTGCTCACCGCCGACCTCGCCGCGACGGCGCGCTGGCGCGATCGCATTCGTCTGCTGTTCGAACATCTCTTCCCGGCCGCTGGCTTCATGTACCAGCGCTACGGCACTCACCGCGCGGCCGCGCTCCCGATTCTGTACGCACACCGTATCGTCAGCGGCGCGCCCAAATGGTTTCGACGCTGAGTCAAAGTTCCTGACGAACCCTGGACCAGGGGTTCTCCTAACGACTAAATTGGACACGGCGATGACAAGCTCGATGGTGTTCGTGCGTCCTGACTTCTGGCTGGCGTCGGACTGCATGCGGATCCGCGCCGCTATGGACTCAGGCGCTGCGATGCCGGCGGAGATCTATGCGGATGACTATCGCGTCGATGAAGACGCGCGACGGGCATTTGAAGTCGAGGTCGGCGACGACGTCATCAACGAAGTGCAGCACGCCATTGGCCGCATCCGTCAAGAGATCGCGGAGTTTTTCGGCATCGCGCTGCGTGGCGATGAAGGTCCCGGTTTTCTGCGGTACTCCATCGGCGGCTTCTATCGTCGACATCTGGACGTGTCGCCCGAATGGGACGAGCGCTTCCCACGGCGGATTTCAGTCGTTGTGTTCCTGACGAGTGCTGGCGAGCAATGTGGAGGCGGTTCGCTGCGCATGTACGTGCCTCGCCTGTGCGAGATCGTCCCGCGCGCCGGAACGCTGGTCGCGTTTCCATCGAACGTGCCTCACGAGGTGCTTCTCGTGACCGAAGGTATCCGTGACGTGGTGGTCGACTGGTTCTACTAGGGCTTGGGCGGCGGCTGAACGCCGCCATGCGTGTCGCGCACGTCCAGCGGGAGCCGTTCCTCGTCGTTCTTCGACGGTTTGAACCAGTCAGCGAGGCGCGACAGCCTGCCAGAACTCGCACGCTTGATCTCTTCGAACTGTTCCACCGCGTCGATCGCCGCCGCGAGTGTAGTAACAACACCGATACCGCGGGCCAGCGCCTGATCGCGCACCGTCTGATCCTCTCGACGGAGTACCAGGACCGCCTTCGACCGTGACGCAGCGATGATGTCGACGCAGTTGGTCAGCCGATCGTCGACGGTGATATCCAGTTTCAAGGCATTGGCCGCATCACCGCGAGAACCCGGCACCGTCAGCACCGCGGGCATGGGGAACCGATGCGACTCCAGCCACCATTGCGTTTGAAACTGCGTCGTTTCCCCCGCGCTCGAAGGGCGAGTGGTCATGAAGTAGACCTCCCATCGCCGTTCGCGTGAAGTGCGGTAGATCCTCTCGATCTGTCCTGGCTCGTATGCCTCGAGCTGCAGCCACCACTGCGGCGTCCGGCTGATGTGCTCCCAGACGCGTTTCATCGCTTCAGCGCCCAGTCCTCGCGGCGTGGGACTCGAAAGATCCTGCCCCGTCGTTCCCTCGATTTGCGCGGCCGTATCACGAAAGGTCTTGTTGAAGTCTGCGAGGACGCCGTCGACGTCGAATCCCACCCTGATCATGCCGGCGTGTTCTCGGCGGCTGCCGTCGTGTCGTCACGGTCGATCGGCCGCACGGCGATCGCCGCCACGATCGCGGCCAGCAGGAGATTGGCAGGGGCGCGAAGCCCTGCTTCCCAGAGGCTCTGAATCGCGATGCCCGCAAGGCCGGCGCACGCTCCAATCCTGAGGTAGCGATGAGCGCCGATGTCGGCGCCGAGGCGCGCGCGGGCGGCTCTCGCCGCCAGTCCAATACCGGCGAGGCTGATGATTAACAGCGCGATTCCACCTTCGGCCTGCAGTTGTAGATATTCGTCATGGGCGTTGTTGAACAGCACTTCGCGAGCGGTTTGCTGGTAGACGAACATGGCATCCGCAAAGGTGCCGGCGCCGGTGCCGAGCAGCGGAAAATTGCGGACGATTCGAGCGGTCTCCCGCCATATCGCCACACGGCCGGTCGCATCGAATTCAGCGCCTGAAGCGGTGGTGACAATCCGCTGCGTCAGTCCCTCGAGGTTCAGCCACGCGGCCGCCGCGCCAAGGACGATTGCCGCCGTCGCGCCTGCCCATAACGCGCGTTTGCGATCTCCGCGCGCCAGCCATGCGCCGCAAGCTCCGGCTGCCACAAGGGCGACAAATCCCGACCGCGACAACGTTGCGGCCAAGGTGAGCACCATCACGGCTACACACGCGCACATCACGAGAGCGTCCCGGTCGGACAAGATCGCGATGACTGTATGGCGTTCGCCTGTGATGCGGTTGTTCGTCCTGGCGTGCACGTGCATCGCGAGATAGCCTGCAACGAGACTGATTGCGAGGACGAGCCACATGGCCAGTTGGTTACGGTCGACAAATAAGCCGAACGGAAGCGCGCGCGGGTCGGGAACGCTCCATTTCCATAACACCGTTTTCGGTGCCGTTGCACGCTGTGCCAGCGACACGACCGCGCATCCCAATCCTATCCACCCGAGGAGGCGCGTGGCGCGGCGCGTGCCGCCGCGTGAGAATGCCTCACGCGAGGTCCAGAACACCAGCGCCGCGGCCAGTGCCAGACCGAAGCTCATTCGTGTCGACGCGGGATGGATCGAAAGCGGCCGCCAGCTCGCGAACCGTTCGAGCGCGTAGGCATCCTGCAAGGACAGTGTTGCTGGTGACACGGCGCGGACAATCTCCGAGGGCAGTGGAATCACCTGAAGGCCGATAACCGCGAGCGCGGCCACGAGCACCACGTCGATCGATCGAGTCAGCGGATCGGCGCCGACACGCGCGCCGGAGATGAGGAACAGGGCGGCCGCGCCGATGAGCACCGGCACGATGGGCCACGTGTACCGCTCACCGATGCAGGCCAGCGTGAACGCGGCCAGCAGCATCAGCCCGACCGGGAGCAGCGAGCGCCAGGCGCGATCAGCTCGCGACCGGTGCTTCGGCGTAATAGCTCTTGTACTGGTGGCCGTAGTACCGCGAGTAGTAGTAGCGGTTACGGTCGAAGTCAACTCGATTGAGGATAGCTGCAATCGCCCGGGGATGTCCGGCCTGCAGCGTTTCGATGGCGCGTTCCGCAAGGCGCCATCGCGTCATCTCGGCGCCGATCACAAACGACACCCCGTGCACGAGTGGGGCAAGCACCACTGCGTCGGTGACGGCGAGCACGGGTGGCGTATCGATGATGATCCAGTCGAAGGGGCCCGTCGTCAGCTGATGCAGGAAGGCGCGCATGCGGTCCGATCCCAGGAGCTCCGACGGATTAGACGGCGTATGGCCGGCGGAGATCACCAGAAGATTCGGATCGCCGCAGCGCTGAACGACCTCACGCATCTTCGCCGTGCCACCCAGCAGTTCCGCAAGCCCGCGGTCGTTCGGCAGCCGCATCGCCTTGTGCAGGCTGGGACGCCGCATGTCGGCGTCGAGGAGCAGCACTCGCGCACCGCCAATGGCCAGCGCGAGCGCGATGTTCACGGCTGTCGTGGTTTTTCCTTCGAGCGGCTGCGTGCTGGTGACCGCGATGAGCCGCGTCGCGTCGGTGCCGCTGCTGGCGACCAGCGCCGTGCGCAGCGCGCGAAACGCTTCACCGAAATCATGCGGGACCGGTCCGGACAGCAGCGGGTGCCGCTCGCCGTGCACCTTCGGGACGAGTCCGAGGAAGTCCAGATGGAGGCGCCAGGTCACGTCCTCGGGCGTCTTGACCGTGTCGTCGAGATAGTCGATGGCAAATGCCGCGGCGATGCCGATGCCGAGCCCGAAGAGCAACGCCATGATCCAGGCGCGCCTGGTGTTCGGCGTGAACGGCGACCCCGGTATTTCCGCGCGGTCGAGCAGCCGTACGTTGTTCGCCCGGCTGTTGCTGACCACCCGCATCTCTTTCTCGCGCTGCAGCAGCGATTCGTACACCTGCCGGTTGCTTTCCGCCTCGCGCTGCAGCACCGAATAGTCGATGCTCTTGCGATTCAGGTCCGTTGCCTGCGCCTTCTGGGTTTCGAGGTCCCTGCCAAGCTGCTTCTCTTCGGCGACCGCCGCCTGGTAATCGGCTTTGATGGCGGCAACGCTCCTGTCGACTTCGAGATCGAGCTGACGCTGGGCATCGGCAATCTGGCCGTTGACGCGCTGGACGTCTGGATGCTTTTCGCCGTACCGATCCTCGACTCGCAGCTTTTCACGCTGGAGCTCGGAGACCCGTGTCTTCAACTGCTGGACGAACGGATTGCTGGCAATCGTGGTCAGGCTTTCGCGATCGGTCGCCGCCGCAACCTGGTTGTAGAGCGCCTCCTTCTGAATGCGCGCCATCCGCGCCCGTGAGGCAGCGTCGTTCACCTGGTTCAGGCGCGACACGATGATGTTCTGCCGGTCTTCCAGCGAAAGCGCGTTCTTGTTCTCGCGGTACTCGGCGAGCATCCGTTCGCTGGTCTGGACGACACTCTGCTGCTTGGCGACTTCTTCGGTCAGCCAGTCCAGCGTCTTGTCAGTGTTCTGAAGTCGGAATTCGAGGTTCTGGTTGACGTACTCCTCGGCCAGCACGTTGACGGCACGCGCGGCGAACTGCGGATCGGCGGAGACGAAATAGACGTCCACGAGCCGGCTGCCGCGGACCGGCGCGACCTGCACACGGCCCAGGAATGCGTCTGCCTGCTGATTCTCATTGAGGGGACCGCCCGCACGACGAGCCGGCGTCGCTGGTTCGCCCCGGACGAGCGCCACAACCTTCGCTTTGATATCGGCAATCGCCTGCGTGAGCGCCGGCGGTTTGGCGCCTTGTCCGTTGAACTCGGGCACCGCTTGCAGCTGCAGCCGTTTGACCGCGTGCAGCGCGAGGTCGCGTCCTTGAAGAATCTTGTACTGCGTCTGGTAATACGGCTCCGGATCGCTGTACACGAGCGACGATTCCTTGAAATCCGTCTGCGCCGTCGTGTGCTCTTCGTCGATCTGAATACGGGCCTGGGCGCGATAGAGCGGCACCGTCGTGTACGTCTGGTACATCATGCCCGCGATGACGAGCATCGCCACACCGATCGCTGTTTTCCAATGCTTGATGATGATCGCGAGGCGATCGAACAGGTGGACGTTCGGATCGGGGCTGAACAACCCGCCGGTCTTCCGGCCGTGCGCGTTTGGCGTCGGGACCGAAGACGGTGCTCCGCCTGTGGGATCGGTCGGTGTGAGGCCGCGAGGAGCAAACATTCTAATTTCCGGTGGACGTTACTCGCGGTAGCTGCGTGGTCGTCGTAGGCGTGACGTCGCGGCTCGTCGCGAACGCGTTGGTATAGCCGCGGCTGGGCCATAACTGGTTGCTGAACAGTGCCGTGACAACCGCGGCGGCCGCCGCGACTCGCACGACCGTTCGCAGCAGATGGCCCTTGGACGTCTTCACCACTTCACTCGCGGCAACGACCGAGCCGTCGGGGCCAACCAGTTCGACCACGTATTCGCTCGATGGAAGATCAACGAACCAGAACTGTCCGAGTTCATCGGCGGTTGTCTGCTGCAGCGCTTCGCCCGTACGGATGTCGCGCAGCACCACGCGGGCGCGGGGAATCGATGCATTCAGCGAGTTTTGCGCCAGGCCGACGAGCGCGTTCTCGGTCCCGCCGAGGGCCGCGATCGCGCCCGGAGTTATTTCGGGCAGTGCGTCGTCGACGACCGTAGAACCGTGCGCCGTCGGTACGAGGTTGGTTGAAGACGATGACAGTTCACCGATGAACGGCCGGGGACTTGAAGCGGCCGCCGCACCCGTATAGCGCGCAGCGTCCGTTGTTCGAGCCTCGAGCACCGCCGCGGGGGTGTACCGCCAGATCGATTGCAGGCGAACCGGTCGGAATTGCGGCCAGCTGACAAACGACACCATTGTCAGGACAATGGCGGCCTGAATGCCCAGGTGCGCACGTTTCATCGATTTCGTACCCAATATCGGCCCGAGACGGTATTCACAACAGCCTGGGTTGTAACTCGAGATGACACGAGAGCGAATTATGGAACAGATTTCGAGAAACGAAGAAGGCCGGAGCGCCTTCGTTACCGTCGACGACTCAACGAGTTAAGGTCGGTCACTTCCTCTGAAGCACTACCACGGTCTCAATGTGTGCAGTATGCGGAAACATGTCCACGGGTTGGAGCGAATCGACTCGATAGCCGTAGCCGCAGATTCGAGGCAACTCCCGAGCGAGCGCCTCCGGATTACAGGAAACGTAGGTCGCGCGCCGCGGCTTGAGCCGGGCGAAGACTTCACGCAGGACGGACGCCGAACACCCTTCCCGTGGCGGATCCAGGACCACGGCTTCGGCATTATGGAGGGAAGGGAGTGCCGCTTCGACGCGCCGCGCAACGAAACGACAGCGGCCGCGCGCCGATTTATTCAATTTGAGCGCGGCTTCGCCATCAGCGACCGCAATCCGATTTTCCTCGACCGCCAGTACTTCGTGTCCCGCCGCTGCAAGCGGAATGGCGAACAAGCCGCTGCCGGCGTAGAGGTCCACCACGCGCGACGCGGAGGACATGGCGTCGACGACGAGTCGAACCAAGAGTTCAGCGGCTTCAACGTTGGTCTGAAAAAAGGCAGTGGGCGACATCAGCAGCGAAGCCCCCGCGACCTCCTCGCGCATTCGCGGTGAACCAGACAGGTGCCGCGTCGCCGTTCCGAAGATGAACGCATCGTTCCGATCGTGCACGTTGACGTGCAACGATGTCGGCGGCGTACGTTCCAGCAACTGCCGGGTGGCGATTCGAACGCGACGGTCTCGATCGTGCGACACGACGAGCGTCGCCATGAGTTCCCTGGTGCGGTGGCCAACCCGGATGGCGAGACTGCGCAAGGTCCCGCGCTCGCCGCCGGCGGCTCGAAGGCCGGCCGCCGCGAATGTGTCGCGCGCGCAAAATGCGAAGGCATTTCCGCGCTCGTCGTGCACCGGGCATTCCACAACCGGAATGACCCGCCGCGATCCGCGAACGTAGTGCCCCATCGTCAAGGTCGAACCACGATTGCCGAAGACGAAATGCACTTTGTGGCGGTATCCCCACGGCTGGTCCAGCGCGGTGGCGGCCAGTGTCGGCAGCGTGGCTGGAGCGTCAGGCACACTGCCGCGGACGAGTCGATCGACCAGTTGCGTCTTGAACCGAAGTTGTTCGGGATATGCGATGTGCTGCCACGTGCAGCCGCCACATGGACCGACGCCCGGTTTGGCGTCGAGGCCGAAATGGCGGCAGCGCGGCGTGACTCGATGTGGCGACGCGCGGAGAATTTCGACGAGCGACACGACCGCGGGAGCGCGTCCGCGCTCGACAACGCGGATGCGAACCCGCTCGCCGGGGATGGTGAATGGAACGGTTAGCCGGCGCCCATTGGAGGTGGCGATGCCGTCGCCGTTGGGCGCGAGCGCCTCGATGTCGACAATACTCAACTCACATTCAAAAGTTCGACGTCGAAGACGAGCGTCGCGTTCGGCGGAATCACGCCTCCGGCCCCCTGTGCTCCGTACCCGAGCGCAGGAGGAATGGTGAGCGTACGCTGTCCGCCGACCTTCATGCCGGCAACACCCTGGTCCCAGCCCGGAATTACTTCTCCGGCGCCAAGGCGGAATGTGAACGGTTCGTTTCGATCGCGCGAGCTGTCGAACTTCGTACCCTTGTGATCGGATTTTCCTTCGTCGTAGAGCCAACCCGTATAGTGCACCTGGACGCGGCGTCCGGGCGTGGCCTCGTCGCCGGTTCCAGTTTTTACATCCTGCTTCATCAGCTGGGTGATGTTGGATTGACCCATGTTGCCTCCACCGCATGCGGCAAGCACGCTGATGAGCAGAGCCATCGCCACACGTTTCATGGACTTGATTATAGGTGGCACTTCCATTGCTCCCTTGCGTGTCCGTGCACGGTTTTCACGTCGCAATTGCAGGAACGGGCTTGGCGGGGTTGTCGGCGGCCTATGAACTAGCCCACGCCGGGGCCGCCGTGACACTGCTGGACGCGCGGTCCTATGCCGGCGGCCGCGTGCAGACAGTCCGCGAATTTGCTGCACAACAACACGGGGAGCTGGGCGGCGAATTCATCGACGGCGATCAGAAGGAAATCATTGATCTCTGCCGGCAATTCGACCTGCCGCTTGTACGGATTCTGCGCAGCGGATTTACCCACAGATTCCGCGACGCGACCGGGACATATCACGTGAGCCGGACGGCGCCATGGGAGGCGTTGCGCGATTGCTTGTCGCCGCTGACGCGTCGCTACAAACTCGCCCGAGGCGATTCGTCGTCAGAGGCCATCGGCGAAATGGCGACGATGTCGCTGAGCGACTGGATGCGGCAATCGAAGGCGTCTGCCGACGTGCATTACATCGCGAACGCGCTCGGTGGGTTCTTTCTCGCGGATCCCGCCGAGATCTCCGTTCTGCCCGTCGTGGAGCAGCTCGCCAGGGGTGGCGCGCCTTCGCAGGCCGACTTCTATCGCATCGAGGGAGGCAACGATCGCCTCGTTGACGCACTGCGACGAGGTGCGGGGGGCCGCCTTCTGCTTGGGCATGTCATCCGGGCGGTTGCCAACGCGTTGGATAGGGTTCTCGTTACCGTCACGGATCCGTCGGGGCTCACGCAGCAGGTCGAAGCGGACTATCTGGTGATGACGCTGCCTGCATCCACCTTGCGCCACGTCGACATTCAACCTGCATTGGCTGACGATCAACGTCACGCGATTGAGCGTCTTGCCTACGGCCGCGCCACGAAGGTGTTGCTCCAAAGCTCGATGAACGTGTTTGGCGATCGCCACGCCCGCGCCTTCGCGACCGACGATTGCGTCGGTGCATTCTGGGACGGCAGCGAGGAGCAGCGCGATGCGGCATCCATCATCTCGTTTCTCGCTGGCGGATCCGCCAGCGGCTGCCTGCGCGATAAAGCGGCGGCTGGTGGTCAGTCTCTGTTGTCCGACCTGTGCTGGCTCGGCATCGATCGGGCACCCGTCACGGCCGTGCACATTGGCGACTGGACGGCGGACCCATGGGTACGCGGTGGATACGCCTTCCTCGATCCCGGATTCGACCCCGCGTGGCGATCGCTGCTGTCGCGCCGGGTCGGGCGCATTGTTTTCGCCGGCGAGCATACGAGCGAACGCTGGCAGGGATACATGAACGGCGCGATCGAGTCCGGGCAGCGCGCCGCGCGCGAGCTCATCGCAAACCCGTAGAAGCGGACCTTTCCGCCTCTTGTAAAGCTACGGCGGACCCGCCCTCGCGCGCAGCGCGGACGCGGGCTATCCGCCGCCTCAGTACACAATAGAGACGGAGGTGCTTGTGGCTGTTCGCCGCGGCGTTGCCGTCATTGTCGCCATCATCGCGTTTGGCGTGATCGTTTCTTTCACGGGCATCGGGCTCGTGTATCTGCTGGTCTCGCGTGGTCCGTCCATTCAGGACGATTCGACGCTGGTGCTTCGTCCCGGCGGTGAACTGCAGGAAACGGTCCCCGCCGACGTCGTCGGTCAGCTGATCGCGAGCGACACCATGACGGTGCGCGGTTTTGTCGAAAGCCTCCGACTGGCAAAACGTGACCCGCGCATTACGGGTGTCCTGCTGATGCCCTCGTCGATCGACTCGCCGTACTGGGGAAAGGTGCAGGAACTGCGCGACGCGGTGCTCGACTTTCGCAAGTCGGGGAAAGTTGTCGTTGGTTTCCTCGAATACGGCGGCGACCGCGAGTATTACCTGGCGAGCGCGGCGGATCGCGTCTACCTGCTGCCCACCAGTTCGCTCGACATCACAGGCATTGCCTCGTATGAGGTCTTTCTGCGTGGCGCCTTCGACAAGGTCGGCGCCTATCCCGACTTTCTGCAGATTGGCCCTTACAAGACCGCGGTCAATCAGCTGACGCAGAAAACGTTCACGCCCGAGCATCGTGAGATGGCCGAGTCGCTCAACGACGACATGTACCAGCAACTGGTGCGCGGCATCGCGTCCGCCCGCAAGAAAACGGAAGCAGAGATGCGACAACTGCTCGATCAGGGTCCGTTCTCACCTGAGGAAGCGGTTCGAAACGGACTGGTCGACGGCCTTGCGTACGAAGACCAGCTCGATGATCGGGTTCCGCAACTCCGTCAGGGCGGGGAGATGCGTCGCGTCGACGGCAGTGAGTATCAACGCGTCACGCCGCGTTCGGTTGGAGTACGAACGGGGTCGCGCATCGCCGTGCTCTACGCATCGGGTGTCATCGCGTCGGGAAAGAGTGGCTACAACCCTGGAACAGGGATGGTTGTCGGCTCCGACACCTTCGTCGAGCAGCTGCGCCGTGTCCGCGACGATGACTCCATAAAAGCGATCGTGTTGCGGGTGGATAGCCCTGGCGGATCGGGCGCGGCCTCAGACGTGATGTGGCGTGAGCTCACGATCACGCGTGATCAGAAGCCGGCGCGTCCGCTCGTCGTTTCGATGTCCGATCTCGCGGCATCCGGCGGGTACTACATTTCAGCGCCCGGACAAGTCATCGTCGCGCAGCCTGGGACGCTGACCGGCTCGATCGGCGTGTTCAGCGGCAAGGTCGTCATCGACGGCACGCTGGCGAAAATCGGCATCACCACGGAGACGGTCAAGTCCGGGAAGAATGCGGATCTCGCCTCGCCGTTCACGCGCTTTTCTCCAGAGCAGCGCACCAAGATGGGTGAGTACATGACGGGGTTCTACAAAACGTTCATCACCAAGGTCGCGGAAGGGCGCCACACGACCCCCGACAAAATCGATGCGGTCGGACAAGGTCGCGTGTGGACCGGCGCGCAGGCGAAGGAGCGCGGACTCGTGGACGCGCTCGGTGGCCTCGACACCGCCGTGGCGATCGCCAAACAGCGCGCGCATATTCCGGCCGACGAGGACGTGGAGCTCGTGGTGTACTCGGGGCGGCGAAGTTTATTCGAGGCGCTCAGCGAGCTGAGTCGCTCCTCGTCGGCGTTTGCATCGTGGGGTGTCTTACTGAATGCGGCCGAGCGTCAGGCGGTGGCGTCACTCGTCACGCCGGTTGCAACATTCCGGCGTGGCGAGCCGCTGGCGTTGATGCCGTTTGCGTTCGTGCGCTAGGCGCCGATGATCCTCTTGGCGACGTCTGTATTGACCTGGATCTTCATGCCCTGCTTCGCCTTCGCCATATAGGATTCGAAGAACTGGGCGCGGCGCTCGTTGAGCAGCTGCGTCCGGAACGTCTCTTTGCCCGTCTTGAATGCGTCAGGCGTCACTTCCTGTCGCTCGGCGACACGGACGATGACGGTTGCAGTCGGCGTCGCAATCGGATCGCTGACGCCTCCGGCGGGAAGCGTAAACGCAGCCTTGTCGACCTCCTGACTGACGCCGACGTCGGGAATTGGCGAGCCGCGTGTGACGAGCTGCGTGTCCTTGGCTTCGAGTCCTTGCGCTTTGGCTGCCGCGGCGAAGTCTTTCGCGGACCGGAGCGCGGCCGCGATTTCACCAGCCTTCTGTTTGCTCAACTCCGCTGCACGGACCTTAATCACGTCGTCGCGCACGCGATCCTTGACTTCATCCAGATTCGGCACGTACGGCTCGCGCCTGCCGGTGACCGTGATGTACATCGGACCACGCGGCGACTGCAGCCCGCGGCTCACTTCGCCGTCCTTTATCTGAAACGCCTGGTTGGTCACCTCGGGCGTCGGGCCGATGCCTGGGACCGGTTCGTCGCGCGCGAAAAATCCGGTTTCGCTCACGACCAGGCCGGCTTCCTTGCCGACGGTATCCAGATCCGCCGGTTTCTTGATCCGCGCGTCGAGGTCGCGCGTGCGGTCCGCAAGCTGCTGATCGAGACGCTGCGTCGTCAGGGTGCCCTGGATCTGTGCGCGCACTTCATCCAACGTACGCGTCGCCGCCGCCTTCTTGTCCACTACCTTGATGATGTGGAACCCGAACTGCGACTTCACGAGATCGCTGATCTGTCCCGGCTGCATCGAGAAGGCCGCCTGCTCGAATTCAGGGACCATACGGCCTTTCGGGAAGTAGTCGAGGTCGCCGCCGTTGGCCTTCGATCCGTCGTCTTCCGAGTATTTCTTCGCGAGTGCAGCGAAGTCCGCACCGGGGGCTTTCGCCTGCTTCAGGATGTCCTCGGCCTGCTTTTTGACGGTGGCTTCGTCCTTGCCATCCGTCTTCAACAGGATATGGCTTGCGCGCACCTGCTCCGGAGCCTGGAACTGCTGGATGTTCGAGTTGTAGTAGCTCTCAATCTCCTGCGGCGTCACGGTTATGCGCGAGCGCAGCTGATCGCGATCGACGAGCAGGTACCGAATCTTCCGCGACTCGCCCTTGCGGTACTCGGTCTTGTGCGTGTCGTAGTACGACGCGATATCCGCGTCGTTCACCGTGACCTTGTCACGGAATTTGTCCGCGGTGAGCGCGACGACCTGCAGCTTCACCTTTTCGTTGCGGTTGCGGTATTCACGCTCGAGGTCGGAGTCGGAGACGGAAACCCAGTCCGTTACGGCCGAGCGCAGCTTGTCGACCATCATGCTGCGTCGCAGGCTCTGCTCGAAGTCGCCTTTTGTGATCGGCGGATATTGCGACGCAAGCAGCTGTTCGTACCGCTGCTCGCCGATGAAGCGGCCATTTTCCTGCAACGCCGGAATCGAGAAGATCTGCTGCGCCAGTTCTTCATCGCTGATCCGGATGCCCTGGCGGTCGGCTTCGGTGAGGGCGGCCTGCTCGTCCACCATCTGCTGCAGAATCTGCTGATCGACCCCGAGCTGGCGCAGCAGTTGCTCGTTGATGCTGCCGCCGTACTGCTGCTGGTAGGCCTGAATTTGATTCTGGTAGCGACGCTGAAAATCGACGCCCCGGATGTCGGTGCCGTTGACAGTGGCCACAACGTCCGATGGGGTCGCGCCAATGGTGGTTCCCGTGTTCATGTAGCTCGGGAAATACAGCGCGATGAACGCCAGCACGACCAGAGCAAGGCTCCACTTGAGCCAGTTCTTGTGCCGCCGCATCGAGTCGAGCATCGTCATGGTCTAATCCTCAGCAGGGTATTGAAGCCTCTCATCGTACGCCATCAGTCGCCGGAGTCGCAACGGTTTCATGGTATATTTTGCTAGTTTAGAAGGACTTAGCGCCCCCGCTCCCTTCCAGCGGTGACACCTATCTCCGCCAAGTCTAGCCTTCCCGACTCCGCCGGGCGCCGTATTCGTCGTGCCGATCTGGCTGCTCGACTGAAAGGGCGCGTTCGTTCGTTGCGTACGCAGCTCGAGCGGCGCGAGACAGTGCTCGAGGCGATTCGTGAAGCGAACGCGACGGTCGACCCCAGGAAAGTGGCGGGATGGCTGGTGCACCGTGCGAGGACATGGATTCCGTGTCCGTGCTGGGCCGTGGTCGCGCGCGACATGAAGGGCGATCTCACCGTGATCGCTGACGAAGGGCTGACGTCTGACATGATGCCATCGGTCTGGGTCGCCGCGCAGTGGGTGATGCGTCACGGCTCGGAGCTGTTGTCCGGCGATCTCGCCAAAGACAGCGGCAAGCAAGGGGCGACGGGGAGCGCCATCGCGTTTCCGCTCGTCTGCCGCAACCGTCCAATCGGCGTGCTGGCCGGCCTCGATCCGATGCCTTCCGCAGCCTTGCCCGCGCTGAGCGCGTCGCTCTCGCTGGCGATTCGCTCGATCCTCGAGGCGCCCGCGATTGCGCTCGACAACGCGCTGGCGCTGCAACGCCTGGAGGCGGTGTCTGTCACCGACGATCTGACGGGGCTGCACAACTCGCGATTTCTCAATCTCGTGCTCCGCCGCGAAGCCAAACGCGCCTCGCGCAGCGGCCGGCCTCTTTCGCTGCTGTTTCTCGATCTCGATGGGTTCAAGCAGGTCAACGACACCTACGGACATCTGGCGGGCAGCAAGGCGCTTGTCGAAGCGGCGGCGATCATCCGCGGGAGCGCGCGGGAAACGGACATCGCTGCACGTTTTGGCGGAGACGAGTTTTCGGTGGTATTGCCCGATACGGGCCGCGAAGGCGCGCTATCGGTTGCCGAACGTATCCGGGACCGGATTGGCGCCTGCGTCTTTCTGGCCTCGGACGGGTTATCCGTCCATCTCACCGCGTCTATTGGAGTTGCGACCCTGCCGGACGTGGCTGCTTCGGCCGAAGAATTAATACGAGCCGCCGACGTGGCCATGTACCGGGTAAAAGACGCGGGGAAGAACGGGATTCATATTGCGCAAGAGGCTCCGGCCTTTTGATGTAGAGGCAGACCTTCAGGTCCGCCCAAGGAGTTTTCGACTTGGCTCTCGGCTCGTTTTTCTCCCTCTTCTCAAGCGATCTCGCGATCGACCTCGGCACCGCCAATACCTGCGTCTACGCTCGCGGCAAGGGCATTGTCGTCAACGAGCCCTCGATTGTCGCGATCAACAAGGTCAACGGCCGTGTTGAAGCGGTCGGCAGAGATGCGAAAGAGATGCTCGGCCGTACGCCGGGCAACATCGTCGCGATCAAACCGATGAAGGACGGCGTCATCGCGGACTTCGAAGTCACCGAAAAGATGCTGACCTATTTCATCAAGAAGGCGCATAACCGGAATGTCTGGGTGCGTCCGCGAATCGTCATCGGCGTTCCATCGGAAATCACGCAAGTCGAGAAGCGCGCGGTGAAAGACAGCGCGTATCGCGCCAAGGCGAGCGAGGTTCACCTGGTCGAGGAAGCGATGGCCGCGGCGATCGGCGCGGGGATGCCGATCACCGAGCCATCGGGCAACATGATCGTGGACATCGGCGGCGGCACGACCGACATTGCCGTGATCTCCCTCGCCGGGATCGTCTACAGCAAGGCGGTGCGCGTCGCGGGCAACGAGATGGATGAAGCGATCATCCAGTACATCAAGAAGACCTATAACCTCCTTATCGGCGAGCGCACTGCAGAACAGATCAAAATGGAGATCGGCTCCGCGTTCCCCCTCGAAGAAAAAATGACGATGGAGATCAAGGGGCGGCACCTGATTGAAGGAGTGCCGAAGACGATCACCATTACGGACGAGGAGATTCGCGAGGCCCTCGCGGAAACGGTGAACGTCATCGTCGATGCGGTCCGCGTCGCGCTCGAGCGGACGCCGCCCGAACTGTCGGCCGACATCGTCGACCGAGGCATCGTGCTTACCGGCGGCGGATCGATGCTGAAAAATCTCGACAAGCGGCTGCGGGAGGAAACGGGGCTGCCGCTCGCCATGGCGGAGGATCCGCTTTCGTCGGTGGTCCTCGGCGCGGGCAAGATGCTGTCGGACTTTAATTTGCTGCGGAAGATCTCGATTGATTAGCCCACCGTTGATATGGCTGTGATCGATATCCGCCGCCGTACTGGTTACCTCTTTCTTGCGGTGGTCGTAGGTCACGTCATCCTGATATCCACGCAGGTGACCACCAAACGCGGCGTGCCGATGCTCGAGGAGGCGGTGTTCGGCATCTTTTCGGAAGTGCAGCGGGCTGCCAATGCGGTCACGACCGGCGTTCGTACCTCATGGCAGGACTACTTTGCGCTTCAGCAGGTGGAGGAGGAAAACGAGCGGTTGAAGCAGCAAGTCAGCGCGCTGCAGATCCGGCTTCAGCAAGAGCGCAGCCTTGCGCAGCAGTCGCAATCACTTCAAAAACTGCTGGACCTGAAAACGAGCACCGAGCTTTCAACAACCGCGGCGAACGTCATCGCGGGCAGTGCCAGTCCCGAGTTCCGCACGATCACGGTCGACAAGGGAACACATGAGGGCGTTCACGGCGACATGGCTGTCATTTCACCTGCGGGGATTGTTGGCCGCGTCATCCAGCCGAGTTCGCGCGCAGCCAAGGTTCAACTGCTCATCGACCGGAATGCCGCTGCCGGCGCATTGGTCGAGCGCACCCGCGCGCAAGGGGTGGTTATCGGGACGGGCGCCGACGAGTTGCGCATGGATTACGTTTCAGGGTCGAGCGAGGTGAAGCCTGGCGACATGGTCGTTACGTCCGGAATTGACGGCATTTACCCTAAAGGCTTTCTAATAGGTCAGATACAATCTGTAAAGAGGGGAGCGGGACAATACAGCTCGATTGTGATCCGCCCGGCAGTCGATTTCTCCGCACTGGAAGCGGTGTTGATCGTTCTAACGCCGCCGTCGACTGCTTACGTAGGCGGGCCGGGCGCGGATCAGGGCACTAGGTGAGAGCAGCCGGCGTTTTGATAGCGATAGCTCTGGCGCTGGCGTTGCAGACGAGCCTGGCGCGGTTTCTCGTTGGCGGGACGGCGGCGCTCGACCTGGTGCTCGTGGTTGTGGTGTACGTCGCGCTGACGAGCGGACCGGTGACGGGCATGCTGGCCGGCAGCGCCGCAGGGATCGTACAGGATGCGTTGTCGAGCGGCACGGTCGGCATCGGCGGCCTCGCGAACGCAATCGTTGGGTTTGGCGCGGGCGTCATCGGGCAACAATTCATCGTGACCGCTGCGTTTCCGCGGTTTGTGATGTTCATCGTTGCGACGCTCGTGCATTCGGCGCTCTTCATGGGGATGTATGTGCTGCTCGGTTTGAAGGAGTTCCCCTCGCCGTGGGCGGCGGTGCTCAGTCAGGCGATCGGCAACGCGGTTGTCGGCATCCTGGCATTTGCGATCATCGAATCGCTGCCGGGTGTCATGGAACGTCGAAGATTCAAGCGGTCGAGTCGTTGATCATCTAGTGGGATGTATCAACTGATGGAGTACGGGCTACGACAGCCCGTCGACCGCGATTCTGCTGGGCGCGACAACGGAGCGCCCAGTAATGGGTCGGAAGAGACGCACCACTAGAGGTCGGCTCGAAACGATATGGCCATACAGGAAGATCGCCGGCGAATCACTGTCAGGCTCACCGTACTGCAGGTGGCTTGCGTGGTCGTGTTTGCCGCGCTCGGCATCAGCTTCTGGCTCCTGCAGATCGTCGAGCACGCCAAGTACGAGGAAATGGCGGCAAACAATCACCAGCGGACGCTCGCGTTGCGCGCGCCGCGTGGCGTGTTGTACGACCGTGACGGTCAGGTGCTCGTCGATAACCGCCACTCGTTCACGATTTCGATCGTCCGCGAGCACACCAAGGATCTCGACCGCACGATCCGGATGCTGTCCGAGGTCGCGCGTCTCGACGTCAACAACGTCCGCGCGATTGTGGCGCGGCACAAGGCGGAACCAAGCTACCGGCCGATCGTCGTCGTCGAGGACGCGTCGCTTGCACAGGTGGCGGCGATCACCGCGCGGCGGCTCGACTTCGAACTGCCGGATGTCGTGGTCGAAGAGGTGCCGACACGCCAATATCCCGCAGAGAGCGCCGCGGCGCATTTGTTCGGATACGTCGGTGAAGTGAGTGACGCCATGGTGGAGGCCGACGACACGTTGAAGAGCGGTGATCTGGTCGGCCAGGCCGGGATCGAGAAGATTTATAACGCGCTCCTCATGGGACAGGACGGCGCACGGGTGGTCGTGGTCAACAGTCTCGGGCGCGAGATCAGCACGCTCGAAGAAGTACCGCCGACCGAAGGAAAGCGGCTGCAGCTGACGATTGACTACGATCTGCAGAAGGCCGTCGAAGACGTGTTCAAGGCGAGCCGTGAGGCGCGCCTCACGAACGCGGGCGCCGCGGTCGTGCTGGATCCGAACACCGGCGAAGTGCTCGCGTTCTCGAGCGACCCGGCGTACGACCCGAACGCGTTTGCGGCAGGTATTGATCGGGCGACCTGGGCGTCGCTGAACAACGACGAACAGCGACCGCTCAACGATCGCGCGCTGCAGGGTCGTTATTCGCCCGGTTCAACCTTCAAGATGGCCGTGGCGCTCGCCGGCCTCGAGGAAGGCGTGATCACGCCCGACTTCAGGGTGAACTGCGGCGGCGGTGCCAACTTCTACGGACACTTTTTCAAGTGCTGGCGCAAGGGTGGCCATGGCTCCATCGACCTGCGCCACGCCATTGAGCAGTCGTGCGACGTGTTCTTCTACACGGTTGCGGACAAGGTGGGTGTCGACAAGATCAACAAGTGGGCGACGCTTGTCGGTCTCGGCGTGAAGAGCGGCATCGATCTGCCCAACGAAGTCGAGGGGCTCGTCCCGTCCACCGAATGGAAGCGGCTGCACACCAAGGAAAAGAAGTGGTATGCCGGCGAGACGATCTCGGTCGGCATCGGACAGGGCGCGGTAGCGGTGACGCCAGTGTCGATGGCGGTCTACATGGCGACGCTCGCCAACGGCGGCACGCGCGTGACGCCGCACCTGCTCAAGGCTGTGGACGACGGAACCGGGTGGAAACCGGTGCCGACGCCGAAACCGCAATCGCAGGTGGAAATCGATCCGGGGAAGCTGCAGGCGATTCGCGACGGTATGTGGATGGTCGTTAACGCGGCTGGCACCGGCGGCCGCGCGCGCATCCCGATGATGGACGTCGCGGGGAAGACCGGCAGCGCGCAGGTGATCTCGAACACCGGCCGCGTCGCAGCCGCTCGATCGGGCAAGGACCTGCGCGACAATGGCTGGTTCGTGTTCTTCGCACCGCGCGACAAGCCGGAAGTTGCCGGCGTCGTGTTCCTCGAGCACGGCATCCATGGGGCGAATGCGGCCCGCGTGGCGCATCACATTCTCGATACCTTCTTCGCAAAGAAGCAGGGACGTCCGCTGCCGCCGGCGCCGACACCTGAGCAACTGCAATTTGACTTCTCGGACCCGTTCGGCCCCGGACGCATGCCGGGCCAGCCCGCGGCGGAACCCGAGGAAGCCGTGAACGACACGAACTGAGATGCTCGAACGAAGGCTCTATTACCACATCGACTGGGCGATGCTCGCCGGCGTCTTCGCGCTGTGCGCGATCGGACTTGCGCAGATCTACAGCGCGACCGGCGGGTTCACACGCATCTATTACACGCAGATTTACGGCATCGTCTTCGGCGTGTTCGCGTTGCTGATTTGCCTGTCGGTCGACTATCGTTCGCTCGCGGACAAATCGCACTGGATCTACCTCGGCATTCTGTTGCTCCTGATGTACGTCCTGTTTTTCGGCGCGGTGCGCGGCGGATCGCGGCGCTGGATCGATCTCGGCGTTGTCAATCTGCAGCCGTCGGAGTTTGCCAAAGCCGCGCTGGCGCTCGTTCTTGCGAAGTTCTTCGGTGAGAGCCGCCGCGGTGCCATCACACGCGAGGACCTCGCCATCGCGGCTGCGCTCGCCGCGGTGCCGCTGATTCTGATCGCGCGACAGCCGGACCTCGGAACGGCGGTCACGCTCATTCCGGTCGTCTTTGCCATTGCCTACGTCGCGGGCATGTCGATGCGTATCGTCGGCGTCCTCGCGCTCGTCGGTGTGCTGGTCGCACCGGTCGCTTGGAAATTCGCGCTGAAGGACTACCAGCGCGAACGCATTTCGACGTTTCTCGACCCCGCGCAGGACGCAAAGGGCGCGGGCTACCAGCAGATTCAGGCGCGGATCACCGTCGGGTCCGGCGGCCTGTGGGGAAAAGGGTTTACGAAGGGAACGCAGGGCCAGCTGCGGTTCCTGCCTGTGGCACACAACGATTTCATCTTCTCGGTACTTGCCGAGGAGCAGGGTTTTGCGGGCGTGCTCGTCGCGCTCGGGCTGTATCTGTTCGTAATACTTCGCGCGCTCGAGGCGGCTCGACTTGCCAAGGACCGTCTCGGTGCGTACCTGGTGCTGGGAGTACTGGCCAGCTTCACATTCCAGGTGATTTACAACGTGACGATGTCGGCCGGCCTTGCGCCGGTCAAAGGACTGACGCTTCCGCTCATGAGTTACGGCGGCTCCTCAATGATTGCTACATTGGCGGCGTTCGGCCTGATTCTCAACGTGCGGATGCGTCGATTTACAAATTAGGCTCCCGGCGTCCGGCTGCAGGCTTCCGGCCGTCCACGCCGGTAGCGGGTAGCCGGAGGCCGGCGGGCTCGATGGCGGGTTCTGTTGATGCCGTTCATGGTCACCCTTCTGATGCTGCGGCGCGTCGTCGCGATCCTCAGCGTCCTTACCGCCGTCAGAGCGGTGAGGGCATCGGGAGCCGTGTCGCCGGTGTCCGTTGAACCCGTGCGGAGTTGCGGGCATGACCAAGGAGATGATCATCTCCTCGAGCGCCCACGAAACACGGGTTGCGATCCTCGAGGACGATCAGGTTGCCGAAATCTTCATCGAACGCGAGCATCAGCGTGGCGTGGTCGGCAATCTCTACAAAGGCCGGGTATCGAAAGTGCTGCCTGGCATGCAGTCGGCGTTCGTTGACCTCGGTCTCGAACGCGACGGATTTCTCTACGTTTCAGACGTTGTCGCCACCTCCGAGGAGTTCGACCGCCTCGAAACGGAGGACGACGATGGCGGGCCCGCCGTCCTAGCAAACGGTTCGTCCGGCGGGACCCGCCCCACATCGGCCGTACGTGGGCCTGGTGCCGGCGACGGTGGTGCCAGCGGAGCCGGACCCGGCAGCCGGGGTCGCCGTGACCGCGAGAGAGGTCCTGAACCCAAGATCGAGGAGCTGCTGAAAGAAGGCCAGGAGATCGTCGTCCAGGTGGCGAAGGAGCCGATCGGCACCAAGGGTGCGCGGCTCACCTCTCATGCGACGATGCCCGGACGCTTCCTCGTGTTCATGCCGACGGTGGACCACGTCGGTGTGTCCCGCAAGATCGAGTCGCGCGAGGAACGGAGCCGCTTGCGCGGGATCGTCCGCGAATTCCGCGAGCAGCACGGTTTTACCGGCGGCGTGATTATCCGCACCGCGGCCGCAAGCCGGCCGAAGGAAGACATCGTCGCGGATCTGAGCTACTTCCACAAAGTCTGGACGGAGATTCGTCAGAAGGCCGAAGGCTCCCGCGCCCCGGCCGTGGTCTACCGCGAGCAGAGCCTGGTGGCGAAGCTGCTTCGTGACCTGCTGACGGAGGAATATTCGGCGATCCGCATCGACAACGAGCTGGAATACCGCCGCGTCTACGAATTGATCGAGCGGATCATGCCGTCGCTGGCGCCGAAGGTGAGGCTGTACAACAAGGAGTACCCGATCTTCGAGGAGTACGGCGTCCAGGCGGAGATCGATCGGGCGCTTCGGAGCAAGGTCTGGCTCAAGTCGGGCGGCTCGATCGTCATCAACCAGACGGAAGCGCTTGTAGCGATCGATGTCAACACCGGCCGTTACGTCGGCAAGAAGACCGCCGGTCGCCTCGAAGACACCATCCTCAAGACCAATCTGGAAGCTGTCCGTGAAATCGTCCGCCAGATTCGCCTTCGCGACCTTGGCGGCATCATCGTGCTCGATTTCATCGACATGGAAGAGAAGAAGAACCGGCAGAAGGTGTTCCAGGCGGTGGAGCAGGAGCTCCGGAAGGATCGCTCGCCGTCAAAAGCGCTGCAGGTGTCGGACTTCGGCCTCGTCATCATCACGCGCAAGCGCGTGAAGCAGAGTCTGGAGCGCGTCCTGACCGAGCCGTGTCCCTACTGCGCGGGAAGCGCCGTCATCAAGTCGCGTTCGACGATTTGCTACGAAATACTCTCGGAGGTGAAGAAGATCAGCGCTGACCTTGACGGGCAGACGCTGGTCCTTCGCGTCAATCCTGACATCGCGCGCGCGCTGCGCGACGAAGAGCGCGCCGTCTTCAAGGAACTAAAGCAGTCAATCGGACGGGAGATCGCGGTGAAGTCGGATGTCCAGCTTCACCACGAGCAGTTCGATTTGATGGCCGTCGGCTAGTTGGTGGTTCGTGGTTGGTGGTTCGTGGTTCAGTGGTTAGTGGCTGGCGGCGTCTTTGCCAACCACTAACCAGCAACCCAACGTCAGTATCCGCAGTATCCGTTCACGTAGAACCGCACGGTCTTCTTGTTGATGGAGCTCTTGACCCCCTCGCGGTCTTCAAGCTGCAGGCTGATATCCACGTTCAGATACTTGTCGCCGTTATCGTCATTCGTGCTGCGATCCTTGTAGAAGTCGCAGCCCGGAATATCGACGTCGCCGACCTTGTCCGTTTTTCCGTCGACAATCGTCGTGGATCCGATCGCGTACGTATAGGTGTAGACCTTGATCACGCCGCTCGACGCGCTCGCATCCAATCGGCAGTCATTGTCTCCGTTATTGTTGGTCAGCGTGCACTTGTCCTCGCCGCGGTTCTCGCCTTTGACCGTGAAGCGTGGGACCGGCGGCGGGATGGTGACGCGGATGATCTGATTGATCGCGACGTTCTGATATCTCGCGGTGATCTGGACGTCGGTCGAGAGGCCGACCGTGGTCGTTTCAATCCGGAACGTCGCCGTCGTCGAACCTGCCGGCACGGTCACGGTGCTTTGCGCTGGACGAGCCGTGTCGCGATCGGACGTCGATAGATCGATGGTAATGCCGCCGCTCGGGGCTTCTGTCGTAAGCGTGACCGTTCCTGTTGCCTCCTGCTGCGACTGCACCCTCGACGGAGAGATTGTGAACGACGAGAGCGCGGCAGGCGCCGGTGGCGGCGACGGCACAGGGGCCGGTGCGGGTGCTGGTGCGGGCGCCGGAGCAGGTGCAGGTGCAGGTGCGGGTGCAGGCGCGGGCGCCGGTGCTGGACTCGGCGACGGCGTTGTCGGGGCCGGATTATCGCTGCCGCACGCGACGGCGAACACCAGAATCAAAATCGCGAGGCCGGCACAC
>Ga0268264_10001370_pt1 | contig 22799 bp, 12 predicted proteins | sample KBSSwiS32_FD_190357 | JGI IMG/M metagenome (GOLD analysis project Ga0268264, IMG submission 190357) | Switchgrass rhizosphere microbial communities from Kellogg Biological Station, Michigan, USA - KBS Switchgrass S3-2 (SPAdes) (version 2) | ecosystem: Host-associated > Plants > Roots >...
TAATTCACAATACCGAAAATGGATCATTCAATGCAACACGTATGGGTTTTGGTTGGATGAATGAAAAAGAAATGGAACAAGCGATTGATTTGTTGACGAAGACGATTAAGTCAAGGATATAGCGGCATTATAATGAATGGCTGATTATTCAACGCGCGGTTTCACACAAAAGGCACGAAGAGTGCGACCCTTCGTGCCTTTTGTGTGAAACAAAACTTCGACCTTGCCCGAGCCTCAATTCACAATCACAAACCGGACTACCAAATATATACAAACTGGCATCACTGGTAGTCCATAATCGTTATACCTTTAGGTAACAAAACCATTATTCATTAAAAAAGGTATAGCCATGAAAAGATTATCAGCCTTATTGTACTCAGTGATTATAGGGGCTTCCTCTTTTGCATTCACTGGAAAAAACATTAATGAAAAACTGCTCCAAACTTTCAAAGAAAGTTTTCCAAACGCTGAGCAGGTCAGTTGGAAAGAACTTCCGGAGACCTATGTTGTAAACTTTGTAGACGAAGGCGTACGCAACGCGATCATTTATGAAAAGGATGGGACGTTCGTCAGTTCTACCAGGTATTACCAGGAGAGAACTCTACCATATTACCTGCTGATCAATTTCAAAAAGAAATACCCGGATAAGAAAATCCTGGGTATTACGGAACTTGCGACCATCACAGACATTTTCTATTATATAAAAATGGAAGACAAGACTGTGATAACGACAATCAAAATGGATGCCGAAGGAAATCTAGTGTTAGTAGAAAAATTAAGGAAAGAGTAGCATTGAAGTGTGTAGCAGTGTAACTGGTCATTTGGTTTGCCGCCGGTCAATCCCATCAGCATGCAAACCGGTGGCCAGTTTATTTTCGAACTAATTACAAATTTCTTCGTTTCAATTCGTCCACAGCATGATTTGCCGCACGCGCAGTAATTGCCATAAAAGTGAGCGAAGGATTTTGTGTTCCGGTAGACGTCATACAAGCGCCATCACTTACGAAAACATTTGGGCAATCATGGAACTGATTCCATTTATTAAGCAAAGACGTCTTTGGGTCCTTCCCCATCCTCACCCCGCCGACTTCATGGATATCGAGACCTGGTGCTTGTTTCGTATCGCGTTGTACTAAATCTTTGCAGCCGGCTTTATCAAGCATTTCGGAAGTTTGTTCAAGAAAGTCTTTTAATGATTTTTCATCGTTGTCATCATACCCTACCGAAGTTATCAGCTGCGGTATACCCCACTCATCTTTTTGATCCTTGCTGAGGCGGACGTGATTAATTTCCTTTGGAATCGTTTCGCCTTGCATTGACATATATACGCGCCAGCCGTGCGCCTCTGATAATTCATCTTTTAATCCCGCGCCGATGCCTTCATTATTCTTATCACTCCAACCGTTTCTTGATGCGCCGCAAAAAACCATATATCCACGCAAAAAATCAGTCTCCTGCTTATATACATTCCTAAACGAAGGCATAATGGCTTCTGTCGGTCTACGTCCATAATAATATCCATCGAGAAAACCGTCGATAGTTCCTGTGACTATGCCTCGATAATTTTGAAACGCAATATATTTTCCTAATAATCCACTGTCATTTCCAAACCCATTCGGAAAACGATTGGATGTGGAATTGAGTAAAATCAAATTTGTATTGAGGCATGCTGCGTTTACAAAAATTATTTTCGCAAAATATTCAGTACTTTCTTTTGTTATGGCATCGATGACACGTACGCCTGTTGCCTTTCCTTTTTTCTCGTCATAAATAATCGAATGAACAACCGCATGCGTTTTCATCGTAAGGTTACCAGTTTTCTCAGCCCACGGTAATGTCGAGGAATTGGAACTAAAATATCCTCCATACGGACATCCGCGTGTGCACAGGTCGCGAACCTGGCATTGGCCGCGCCCCTGCTGTAAATGAATGGAAGCAGGTTTTGTCAGGTGTGCGCATCTTCCCGTCAGCAAATAACGATCGTGATAATTCTCTTTTATTTTCTGCTGGATATGTTTTTCAACGCAATTCAATTCCCAGGGAGGAAGAAATTCTCCATCAGGTAATGTCTCCAATCCATCTTTGTTTCCGGAAATGCCGGCAAAAATTTCAACGTGTGAATACCATGGTGCTAGATCGGGATAACGAATCGGCCAATCGACCGCGTAGTTGTCTCTTGCGGGACCTTCGAACTCAAAACGACTCCATCGTTGTGTTTCGCGTCCCCACATCAACGATTTTCCACCAACCTGGTAACCGCGGATCCAATCGAATGGCTTTTCTTGAACATATGGATGCTCTTTATCCTTTACAAAAAAATGTTGGGCAGATTCGTCGAATGCATAACATCTTGCTACGACCTGATTTTCTTTTTTTAGCGCGAGTGTTGTTTCGTTACGATGAGGAAAATCCCAAGGATTTTTTGTTGCTGTTGGATAATCTTTGATATGCCTCACATCTTTACCCCTTTCCAAAACAAGCGTTTTCAATCCATGATCACAAAGTTCTTTCGCAGCCCACCCTCCACTGATACCAGAGCCAATTACGATCGCGTCATAACTGTTCTGATTGACGGCTTTATTATTGATTTTTACGTTGGTCGAGTCGCCAGGCATGGTGTTAGTTTTACTAAATGTAAGAATTTTGGATCGCTGACTTGCCGATTTTAAGAGATTTCACCCTATTCCGGCTGATGTTGGTTCTTTTTAGCGGATGGTTGATTTTGGTTCCAAATTCTGGAATTAACAAGGCCTGTTTACCCAATAAAAATCTTTCAATTCTGCAAATCCGTGATATAAAATAGTTATATTTATAAAGGTAAATCTAGCTATGCACTATTTCCTGCTTTATATTGATCCGGGGAGTGGAAGTTATCTCGTGCAAATGATCATTGCCGGAGTACTTGCCGCATTATTTTACTTCAAGAACATGTGGCTGAGAATAAAATCATTCTTTTCAAAAAGTAAAAAATCTGATCCGCCAAACGATTCATCCAATGGCTGAATATCAGCGTCACCCCGCGTCTTTCCGCGATCCGTCTGGCTTTGTTTTTTTCGCAAACGGTAAATATTATCGACAGGTAAATCAATCTTACGCAAAAAATTTTGAATTGCTCGTAAGCTCCGGCCTGTATTCAAATCTCATTAGTCAAAAGTTTTTGGTTCCGCATGAAGTGATTGACAGGAATTTTGGACTTTCAGATGACTGGTACAAAACTTTGCTCCCGCAACAACTGTCATTTATCAGTTATCCATATGAATGGTGCTTCGACGAATTGAAGGATGCCGCATTACTAACGTTGTCGATTATGCGAACTTCAATCGATCATGGGATGGTACTGAAAGATGCCACTTCATTCAACATACAATTCGATAAAGGGAGACCTGTTTTTATTGACAGCCTCTCTTTTGAAGTTTATGATAGGACCAAACCCTGGATTGCTTACAGGCAATTTTGTGAATGCTTTTTGTTCCCGCTTTTGTTGGGTCATTACCTGCAGACTGACATGCAAAAATTACTAACCGTTTATTCCGACGGGATTCCGGTAAATATTGCTTCGAAATTACTGCCCATACGCAGCCGGTTAAGCCTCTCTGTTTGGCTTCACGTCTTACTGCAGAATTCTGTCGGCAAAAAAGCAGACACCAAACAGACAGCAACTCGGTTTACCAAAGAGAAACTTATTAGGTTAATTGATCACTTACAAAGCAGCATCAAGAGACTTCATATAAAATCTTCCGGACGAACAACCTGGAATAATTACTACGACGAAACGATTTTAAGCAATCAATATCTCGAGCAAAAGGAAATAATTTTTCGTGAGTTGATGTCAGACGTTGACGTCGAAAATGCACTGGACCTCGGTTGCAACAACGGATATTTTTCAAAGATCATAGCTGAACATCAGGTTCCAGTTGTTGCGGTAGATTTTGACGGACCGAGTATTAATCATTTTTACCTGTCTGAAAAGAATAAGTTGCCGTCAGCCATATTACCACTGTGTATCGATCTAACGAATCCCTCACCAGCGATCGGAATTCATAATGATGAAAGATCGACCTTCCTTGAACGTGCAAAATCGGATTTAGTTATCGCGTTGGCTATCGTTCACCACCTCGTACTGTCAAAGAATATTCCGATGGCTGATGTTGCATTGATGTTGGCAAATCTAACGAGGAAAGCATTGATCGTCGAATTCGTTCCGTTAAGTGATCCAAAGTCCCAACAACTGATCGAAAACAAGACGGAATATCACAAGCCTTACGATGCAAATGCTTTCGAACTTTGCTTTTCCGATTATTTTGAAATGGAAAGGAAGGAAATTATCCCTCAAACTGACCGGATTTTATATAGAATGAAAAGGAAGCAGTGATCAGATCATAATTTCGCTTCCAAAAAACGCACATTTTTTTCGGTTGCATCATGAGCGACACTCCCAATATGAATATCATCTACCATAAAGGTGTCAACGGACCATGACACTATACTTCCAGATATCGTTTTGCTGATTGAATGGGCTCCATCAAGACACGGGATATTTTTTAAATCATCGTCAATTCCTTTAGCCGTTGCTTTTGTCAAGGCTTCTTTTCTTGTCCAGCATAAATAAAACTTTTCCGCGGGAACATCTGATGATTTAATAGCATGGAGTTCCAGGTCGCTAAAACTTATTGGAAAAATTTCTTCATGTAAAACACTTCTGTCTATTTTCTCCACGTCGATTCCAATTTCATTTTTGCCAATCGCAATTAATATCCATTCACCACTATGCGAAATATTATAGTGTACGTTGATGTTGCCTTGATTTTCCAAAAAAGGCTTTTTGTTTAAGCCGATAGTAAATTGAATATCTTTTGCAGGCTGATTTAAATAACCCGAGAGTATGGTTCTCAAAAAAGCGCGACTGGTGACATATCGCTGCCTGTCTTTCTCCTGGTGATAACGTTTGCTTTTTTCCAATTCGCTTTCCTGCAGCATTAACCGCAAATGCTTGAGATGAAGCTCGTCGCCAACGACGGGAATTTTCCAGATATCAACTCCAAAATTGGATATGGTTTCGCCGGGCGACATCCCAGTCCATGAGTTTGGAAAAATAGAAGTGCAGGTAACGGTAGGCATGGCGCTACACAGCTTTTAAAACAACTTGTCCACGCAAATCTTTGAACTGTTGACTTGATTTCGTGCGTTCATCCATAACGCCTTGAAGGATCCTACCAAATTCCTTGTCAAATGGAGAGAATAAAAATGTCTTATGATCGCCTGCAATGTCATGGACCACCACTCCATGTCTTGCATATGGTTTCCATCCAAGGAATTCCAGATCGTCCAGGAAATAAAGACGGGTTTTAACTTTGAATAGATCGATTACACCGTCGTATGGTGTCATCTTGTAATTGCGATACGCATAATCGTAGATTTCGCCGATCTTGATATCGTTTTCAGTCAGTGCTTCTGTGGGTTGACTATTACCAAACAGTTTACTAATTTTTGATTTTACAAAGTCTACCTGGTATGCGATTGTCCCCACTGGATGTTTAAATAGTGATTTCAGTATAAATAACATTTTTGGAAACTGCCGGCGAACCTTCTTCGTCACCCTTCTTAGTCGGGGATCGAAGTAATCGGAATAATTATCAGCATAGGTGTCAAACATTCCGAGCATAGAAATTTCTTTTCCCATTGCCTTTAGTTGTTTTGCCATTTCGAACGCGATGATACCGCCAAACGAATACCCCGCCAGCGCATACGAAGGCCCAGGATCCTGAGCAATGATTTCGGAAATATAATGCGCCGCAATATCTTCCATGCGGTCGAAAGGTTTATCATCCGCATTTAGCCCGCGTGCCTGCAACGCGTATACAGGCTGTTCGGCATCCATGTTCTTTGCCACGTTGTTAAACAACAATACATTCATACCAAAACCGTGAACAATATAAATCGGCTGTTTGTGACCGGTAGTTTTAATTGGTACAAGTGAATTCCAATTAACAGAAGGAACATCTGCATTTACAAGGTGCGATAATTTCTCAACCGTCGGCGCTTCCAACAAGCTGGCCAATGGCAGGCGTTTGCCGGTTTCGCGCTCGAGGCGAATCATTGCACGCGCCGCTATCAGCGAATGGCCCCCAAGCTCAAAGAAATCATCATAAATACTGATGTTGGTTATTCCAAGTAATTCGGCCCAGATCGTTGCGATCGTTTTTTCCATGTCTGTCCGCGGAGCCGCGAATTTTACTGCCGTACTCGCCGATTGCATTTCCGGTTTGGGAAGTGCGTTGCGATCTATTTTGCCATTCGGAGTCAGCGGAAGTTTTTTAAGCAATACAAAATCGGACGGCACCATATAATCAGGCAGCGATTCTTTCAAGGATTTTCGCCATGCCGAAAATAATTCGTTCTGTTTTGATGTTTCGCTGGAAATTCCGTGTTGCGGGACTACATATGCTACCAACTTGTCCTCACGGGCAGCCACAACCGATTCCTTTACCTCTTTATGCTGGTTGAGAAGTTGTTCAATTTCTCCGAGCTCTATTCGATAGCCCCGAATCTTTACCTGCTGATCGATTCGACCGAGGCATTGTATTTCGCCATTTTCAAGAAATCTTCCCAAATCACCGGTGCGATACATTTTGCTGCCGCCGTTCATAACCACATTGTCTGGAAAACGTTCATGGGTCAATTCAGGTCTGTTAAGATAGCCACGCGCAACCCCATCTCCCCCAATAAAAATTTCTCCAACTGAACCTGCGGGCAACGCTCTCATGTAGTCATCCAATATATAAACCTGGGTGTTATCAATGGGCCGTCCAATGGTAATTATTTCATCATTAGGCTTAATTTGTTTTGTGGTAGACCAGATTGTCGTCTCTGTCGGACCATACATGTTCCATAATGAATCAACTTTTGATAATAACTTTTCTGCAAGGTCTTTTGGAAGCGCTTCACCACCACATAAAGCTTTTAATGGAATGCTATTTTCCCATCCTGATTCAAGCATTATCTTCCAGGTGGAAGGTGTTGCCTGCATGATGGTGATTTTTTTATTTTGAACGATCTCAAGTAAAAGTCGGCCATCTTTTACGGTATCCATATCCGTTATGATCACCTCAGCACCACTTATCAATGGAAGAAAAAGTTCCAGACCTGCAATGTCAAACGAAATAGTTGTGACAGCGAGCAATCGATCGCTAGATCTAATCTCCGGCGCTTTTTGCATGCTTAATAGAAAATTCACAAGGCTATGATGTTCGATTTGAACCGCCTTTGGTTTACCCGTCGAACCGGAGGTGTATAAAACATAAGCCAGGTCTTTTCCGCCGATACGCTGAGCCACTTTTTTCCAAGAGTAGCCGGACAATTTCTGCCATGCATCTTCCACTAATATTTCTGATGCGCCGCTATAGAATCGCTTTTTATATTTTTTCGATGTTAATAATATTTTCGCGGATGAATCCTGTAGCATGTACTCGATACGTTGTTGAGGATATTGCGGATCGATCGGCAAATATGCTGCTCCCGATTTCATAATTGCAAGCAATGAAATCAACATTTCGGCTGAACGATCGACTGCAAGTCCCACGATTTCACCAGAACGGGCACCCCGATCAAATAACAACGAAGCAAGGTTGTCTGATGTTTCCTCAAGTTCCCGGTAGCTAATTTTTCTATCGCCAAATTGTATTGCAATGTTATCAGGATATTGATGCACGATCGCCGTGATCAAATCCGGCAAAGAGTTCTCTTTTGGATATGAAACAAACGTATTGTTCCAATCGCTCAATGTTGCACGCAACACGTTTGTTGACACCAGCGGTATATCCTTGATTTTAATTTCAGGTGACGCTGTGACAGCTTTCAGCAACGACTCAAATTCATCCATCATGCGTTTGATTGTTGCCGACTTAAAAATGTCTGTATTATACGACCATTCCAGGATCAGCGATTGACCGGAACCGGTAGTATTGAGAAATATTTCAAAGTTTTCGTATTCGCGCGGATTATAGATGAGTTTGTATGTCAATCCTTCGAACGATACACCGTCATCAAGCCCCATATCGATATTGAACACAACAGGAACCAGTGGCACGCGCGAAGGATCGCGAGCTATATTTAATTTCTTAAGTAAACTTCCGAAAGTAAATTGTTGATGATCGTAATCATCGAGGATATTTTTTTTGCGAAGCTTTAGATATTCTGCAAAGGAAAGTTCACCTGACGGATAGCTGCGCAATGGAAGTAAATTCACACAATGTCCAACCAATGCATAGTTGCCGGTCGCTGATTGTCCGGCCGCAGGCAATCCTAGTACGATATCATTTTGACCCGTAACGCGGTGGAGGAAAACTTCAAATGATGCAAGCAATGTTGTAACAAAACTGCATCCGGCTTTGGCGCCCATTTTTTTTATGGCGGCAACTAATTCCTGGTCGATCGTGAAATCATCGCGGTGACTTTTATACGTGCGAACCGAAGGGCGCGGAAAATCAGTCGGCATATTTAATACTGGCACGTTATCCTTGAATTGATCAATCCAGTATTGTTCAATTTTTTTATATTGATCGCTTTCTGCAAATTTCCAATGTTCCCGCGCGTATGTGCTTAATGGAAGCGCAGGTTGCAAAACAGGTATTTCACCCTTCGTGTAAGCAGAGTATAGCTTACCCAGGTCCTGCATCAGAATTCCAAGTGACCAACCATCACAGATAATGTGATGTGCACTGAGCGTGAGATAATGTTCCGCTTCCGACAATTTGAAAAGCGCCACGCGAAAAAGCGGACCATTAAGTAAATCGAATGGAGTTTCCGCATTGCGCTTCGAAAACTCAGCTATATATTCTTGCTGGGCATTGACACTTTCAGCAGACAAATCCTCATAAAATAATTTCGAAGAGAGGTCCTTGTAAATACAAATTTGCGTTCCATCTCCACTGAATGCGGATCTCAGTGCTTCATGTCTTTGAACAAGATCCTTCAGCGCTGCACGCATCGCCGAGAGATTAAATGTTCCCGTCATCCGAAGCGAGACAGATTCATTATAGGAGCGATTAGCATCTTCACCACCAAGAAGGCACGAAGCCCAGATTTCCAACTGCGGTTCAATAGCAGGGACAGCCCGAATCAATTCGGGTCCTGCGAACGGGTCGAAGTCTACAGGTTCGGAGTTTTTTATAATAGATTCTTTATCCAAGCAACCGCTATTTTTTAATTCAATTGCAGATATTTACCGGGACGGTTCGGGTCAGTTATAAACCAGGCCGGGTTGCCGTCCTTATCCTTTCCTAACTTGGCGCCGGGAACTGGTGGCTCTTCGGTTATAATATACTTATTATTTTCCTCATTTGTTATTTTTATATTCGGAAAAAACCCAGCTTCAACCATTTCTTTGACACATTCACCGAATTTTTCCACCACAATGTCAATATCTTTTTCAGTATGGGCCTCTGTCAGGAAACAAGGGAACCCATCCTGTATATGAATGCCTTTATCGCGCATCAGCGTAAATAGCAATTCTGTATATGAAATTTCCTCTTTCCATTTCAATTTCCAAAGCGAACCAAACTGGGCGACATACGCCGGAATTTGAGCGCTTTCGCATATTGCATTCATCCGGTCAGCCAATTTCTTGGTTAAATTATTAATCCCTTCCTGTAACGCCGGACCTTTCGCTTTCATATATTCGAGCGAAGCTTTTGATGATGCCAGCGCGAGCGGGTGACGAACGAATGTTCCGGCAAAATAGGTAACGCCCGATTCAGGCACTGATGTATCGCCAAATTCCCAGAAGCCACCGTCCAGCGCATCCATAAATTTCTTTTTACCCGCTATCACGCCGATGGATATCCCGGCTCCTACTACTTTACCATAGGTTCCAAGATCAGCTTTAACACCAAACATCGCCTGCGTACCTCCAGGATGTATTCTGAAGCCGGTTATGACCTCATCAAAAATCAATGCCGTTCCTGATTCTTCTGTAACCTTTCTTACTTTTTTCAAAAAGTCGATTGGTTGAAACTCGGGCCGGCGGCTTTGCACGGGTTCTACCAATACCGCGGCCAATTCGTGCGCTCTTTCTTTTATAATCTTGAGGCTTTCCTCAGTCCCGTAGTCCAAAATCAACATATTCTGAACGGCTTCGGGCATGATACCGGGCGCTGCTGGAAATGATTTCAATTTTTTAGTACCACGAACTATCACTTCATCCACGATCCCGTGATATGAACCGGTAAACGCAACGACCAGGGATCTGCCAGTAACGGTACGGGCTATGCGCATCGCTCCCAATACTGCTTCAGAACCGGTGTTGCATAGAGCTGCACGGTCGGCGCCAGTGAATTCACAAATCAGTTTACATACTGGTCCTGCTAACTCGTGCTGAGGTCCTACCTCATACCCGTTCTCAATCTGCTTTTGCATGGCTTTTACAATGAAGTCAGGTTGATATCCAAACATACTTGATCCAAAACCATTCAGCACATCGATATATTCGTTGCCATCGATATCCCAAAGACGGCTGCCTTTCGATTTGTTTACTACAAGTGAGTATACCAATTCTTTTGTTTGTGGTTTGAAACCTGAAACAACGCGAGGATCCGCCATATATGCGCGATGTTCCTGCGTATAATTCTTACTCTTTTTGGTTTTGTTATTATATCTTTTGGTCAAATCATCAATGAATGCCTGTTGTTTCTCACTCAACTTAGATGACTGTCTTTCTATGCGCGCCGTTGCTCCAAATGGCTTTTTTAGTTCAACCACTTCTTCTGCCGACAAACTAACCTCCTGGGACTTTGCAGCCTGCGGAACTGGTATCGCTGTTGACTGAATATTTGGAATTGATTGCGCTGCAGCAGGTGAACCTTGCAAAAGAGCCACCTGTTGGGCGAGTAATTGTATTTGTTGTGATATAAGTCCGATCACTGTATTATTTCCACCCTGCAATTGTTGCGCCGCCACAATTGGCTGTACGAGCATTGACGGTTGTTGTACCGGTGCCTGATCCGGAGGGAGATTTGCATCGAGGAAAGCGGCGAGAGAATCCAAATTGTTATACTCTTCCGTCAATTGCCTAAATGTAATAGGCAATGAAAATTCTTTTTTCAAGTTCAACGCAATTTGCGTTAACAGCAAAGAATCAAGACCGATTTCCATAAAGCCCATATCCGGAGTCACGCCTTCCATTTCAATACCGGAAGCATTTTCCAGAATGTTTTTTACTTTCTCAATGAGCGCAGATTTTCTCATAATTATATTTTGAGGCGTGTTTTCAATTAGTCCGTTAGCTGGCATACTTACAACCGGAAATTCGAAATTTGTAATTGCGGTTATGCCTTGCTGTGAGTTTAACGGAGGGTTCACCCAAAGTAAATTGTCATCAAACGCGTATGATGGTAATGATAATTTTCTTCTTATTTCTTCATCATAGAATGTTTTCCAATCCAACTGCACGCCGTTCAGCCACAATTGACCAAGTGCTTTCATGACGGATTGATATGCAGAACTTCCATCTGTCGTATCTAAACTTGCAACAGTGACAACGGATTTTTTCCCGGCTTGCTGGCGAACCAATGTTGAAGTAACATTTCTCGGTCCCACCTCCAATAAAATCTTGTTTTCTTCTTCGAGCAATGTTTTAACCGCATCGGAGAAGCGAACAGTTGAACGAAGATGTTTTGCCCAGTATAAAGGATCTGTTGCGTTCGCATCTGTCATCCACGTACCCGTAACTGTAGATACGATTGGGATCCGCGGCAAGCTCAATTTTATGGTTCGCACCAGTTGTTCGAATGGTTGAACGATTGGATCCATCATTGACGAATGGAATGCGTGACTGGTGTGTAATAATTTGCTTGAGATTCCCTGTGATTCCAGATGCTTTGAAAATGCGTCCACTGAAGCGATCGGTCCGGCGATAACGCATGAACCAGGAGTGTTCAATGCTGCGAGTGACAAGTCTGCCGGTAACAATGAAGCGATTTTTTCATAGTCCGCGCGCACTGCCAACATACTTCCTCTTGGAAGCCCGGCCATCATACGACCACGTGCAGCAATCAGCTTGAGTCCATCGTCCAGGCTAAACACTCCAGAAAAATGCGCCGCTACAAATTCACCGATGCTATGACCAATAAACGCAGTCGGTCGCACGCCCCAGCTCATCCAAAGTTTTGCCATCGCATATTCGATCACAAACATGGCCGGTTGTGTGTAATAGGTGTTATTTATTTTATCCTCATCGCCTGAATTTTTCGGGAAAATGACTTCAAGAATATCTTCGCTCATGTATGTCCGTAAGATCAATGCACATTCATCAACCGCAGCTCTAAATACGGACTCGCGTTCATACAATTCTTTTCCCATATTGATAGATTGAGACCCTTGTCCCGGAAACATGAACACGATATCATCCATCGATTCCTGCAACATTTTCGACTCAGACGGGGAGGCAGGCGCTTTCAATTTTTCCAACAACTCCTTTCTATCCGAGGCGACAATGAAACGCCTGCAGTTAAATGACTCGCGGGAAGTCTGAAGATTGTATGCGATATCTGCTAAGTCAATAGCCGGATTGTTGTCCATAAATGCTGCAAGTTTTTTTGCATATGCATCCCGGCTTGAGGTCGTCTTGGCCGACCAATTGATCAGCTGCGCCGGGCGACTTGCCGTAGACTGGTGTTCATTTTGTGGATATTCTTCCAATAAAACATGGAGATTTGTTCCACCAACACCAAATGAACTAACGCCTGCACGCCTCACCCCATCGACCTTCCATTCTCTCAATACATCATTCACGAAGAAAGGACTATTTACAAAATCAATATTCGGATTCGGAGTTTTGTAATTGATCGATGCTGGAATTTGTTTGTGGTACAATGCCAGCGTTGTTTTAATAAATCCAGCGACGCCACTGGCGGCAGTGAGATGACCCATATTACTTTTAATCGAGCCAATTCCACAATATTGTTTTTTATCCTGTGCTCCAAAAGCAATTGTTAGTCCTTCAATTTCGATCGGATCACCGAGTGGAGTTGCAGTTCCATGCGCTTCGATGTAGCTGATCGAAGAAGCAGGTATGCCAGCATCTTCTATTGCCATCGAGATTGCTCCAGCTTGTCCTTCTGCACTTGGCGCAGTAAAACTTCCTTTGCCACCTCCGTCATTGTTTACCCCGACACCTTTGATGATCGCGTAGATCGTATCGCCATCTCGTTCTGCATCGGTGCGATTTTTTAACAACACAATGCCCGCACCATCGCTGAATACAGTTCCTTTTGCATCTGCATCAAACGTGCGGCAATGACCATCCTGACTTAACATCGCACCTTCCTGGTAAATATGTCCACTTTTGATTGGAACCGTAATCGCAACGCCGCCAGCTAATGCAACGTCACATTTTCCCTCGCGAATGCTTTCTACCGCCTGCGCAATTGCTAATAGCGAGGTTGAGCATGCAGAATATACACTGACCGCCGGGCCTTTTAAATTTAATTCGTATGCGGTCCTGGATGCTACATAATCTTTCTCGTTAAACGTCATCACCTGGAAAGCGCCCATGCGATCAACCAGGTTTTTATTACTGAGAACATTGTTCAGGTAATATGAATTGTTTCCAGATCCTGCAAACACTCCGATAGAGCCAGAATATTTTGATGGAATATAACCGGCACTCTCAAGCGCTTCCCACGCTACTTCTAAAAATATTCGTTGCTGCGGATCCATGAGCTCGGCCAGTTTTGGATTGATTCCAAAAAATGCTGCATCAAAATGACCTGGATTATCAATAATTCCCCTTGCTCTTACATAATCCGGATCATTCTTCGATTCATCCGGAATAAATGGATCGAGTTCTTCTTTTGTAAAGAACGAAACGGTTTCTTTTCCTTCTTTCAAAATATTCCACAATTCATCGATTGTATTCGCTCCCGGAAATCGTCCGGCCATTCCGATGACAGCGACGTCTCCGTTTTGACTATTTTTCTTAGTTCTCTTATTTTCTTTTTTTGAAATTATTTTCTTACCACCATCCAAGAATGCAGCGATTCCACCGGCTGTTGGATATTGATACAATTTTGTAATCGGAAGAGTAAGTTGATGCCCGAGTTTCAGACTTGCAACCGTTTTCAGAGCGAGTAGTGAGTTTCCTCCGAGTTCAAAGAAATTATCATGAATACCCACTTTGTCAAGTTGCAGCAACGTAGTCCACATGTTTGCAATAATTACTTCAGTTTCTGTAACAGGTGCCTTATACAAAACTGATAGTGCAGGTCTTTTTATTTCGGGCTTCGGTAGTGACTTTTTATCAACCTTGCCGCTTGTTGTTTTTGGAAAATCATCGAGCCACATGAAAGCGGCCGGCATCATGTAGTCGGGAAGTTGTTCTTCTATTGCTTTTCGTAATGCGCCGGTGTTTTTATTGCCGTTGGATGAAACGAGATATGCGACGAGTCGTTTGTTTCCCGGGCTGTCTTCTCTTGCAACGACAACAGCCTGCATAATGTTTTCTTGTTTGCTTAACAATACTTCGATTTCCCCCAGTTCGACTCTGAACCCGCGAATTTTGACCTGGTCGTCTTTACGTCCGAGAAATTCTATATTACCATCTGGCAGAAAACGTGCTTCATCACCGGTCCTGTATACCCGAATATCTTTGTTATCGACACGCAGTGTAACAAATTTCTGAGCCGTTAATTCAGGTCGATTAAGATAACCTTCTGCGAGACACTTACCACTGATTCCGAGTTCGCCAATTTCTCCGTCTGGCAATTTGTTCAATGCACCATCTAGAATCAGCATTTCTGAATTATCAATCGCTGTACCAATTGAAGGAAGTCCGGGCCATTTTTCCGGATCACCATCCAACTTCAATTCAGTCACAACATGACATTCAGTTGGACCATATTGATTATATAAAACCGTATTCGGCAGCGCCTTGAAAAAGCGAACTACCTGAGGTGTAATTTTCAATTGTTCACCCGCAGTCATTACTTCTCGTAGCGACACCGGATAAAATTTCGAAGCATCTGCTGTTTCCGTCAGGAATTGCAAGGCAACGAAAGGCAGAAAAATCCTGTTGATATTTTGCTCTTCGATAAAATGCAAAAGATTCTGTGGATCGAGACGGAGATCATCTTCTATCAAAACTAAAGTTCCCCCGGTTCCGAGAGTTGCAAATAATTCCTGGAATGATACGTCGAAACTGAGTGGAGCAAATTGTAATGTTTTCGTACCTGTTGTTGCAACGGAGTGTTTTGCCTGCCATTGAAGAAGATTTACCAATGGAGCATGTCCCATACAAACACCTTTTGGTTTGCCCGTTGAACCGGAAGTATAGAGGACATAAGCCAATGAAGGATTTGAAACATTGTGGTGTTTCATGCTGTCATACACTTTATCGGTCGCAATTACATTTAATCCAAATGACGCAAAAAAAGACGATTCGTTATCGAGACTCACACAACAATCAATTCCTGAGTCAACGACAATTTGATGAATTCGTTCTTTTGGATAAGAAGGATCAAGAGGAAGATAGGCTTTTCCTGATTTCAAAATGGCCAACACACCGATAACCATTTCAATACTGCGCGTAGCACTAATTCCTGCGATGGAAGAATTGGGTGATATTTCCAGGATTTTTTGTGAAAGTTTTTCGGCACGATCGTTCAATTCCGTGTATGTAAGCTTGGAATTTCCGAAAATTACTGCGATATGGTCGGGTACAGCGATCGCCTGCAGTTCAAAAAGACGATGGACAAAAGATATACCTCCGTCATCCACATTATTTTTATCAACAGAATTCTTCATATCATTTGTCATAAGGAGAGACAGTTTATCCAATTAAAATCAAACACTACTCACACGATTCTAAAACTGTGTACAGATCACACAGTGATCTATATGCGCAATTTTGCTTTCACAGTTATGGCGCTTCGAGTTGAGCCTGTTTTCTAATCGCTAAGAACGAAAGGTTCATTTATATTGATTAGGTAGGGTATGAAACGATGACCAATAACGGCTTTACCGCTTCATTGTTTCATAGGTGCAACTAATTTTGAACCTTACGTACGAAATTTTTTCGCAGGCAATAATTAATGCCTTCCATTTAAACTGTCACCGATCTTACATGTTGTTCCTGCCAGCCAAGCATAACCATAATATGCAAGGGCTTTCATTGTCCCTTCACGTTTCTTGAATGACCAAACATCTTTCATGAAATCTTTAAAATTTTTACTGTTGAGTTGGTCAAAGGCCACTGAAATAGTAGGTGTCAATGAATAGGCAGTATGCCAAGTACCGAACGGAATAAATAATGTTTCACCTGGACCAACGGTAAAATTGATAGGTGTTGCATCTTTATATTTTGGATACTTTAAATAATCAGGTTCAAAAATATTCAGCTCAGATTGCCATGGATCATCTGCTTTTGGATAAAGTAGTTCTTCCTGTCCCCGCGGGAACACCGTAAATCTTTTTTCACCATACAACTGCGTGATCCAAGCATTCAAGTGATAGTAGTCCAAATGCAGATATGGAAATTTTCCTCCGGGGCCTCCGATAAAGACTTCTGTTGCGCTTCCCCAATATCCCCTGTTGAAGAATTTATTTTCCATCCAGTTGGGCCTTGCATAATTTAAGTTGAGTGGTTGAATCAGCGGAATTAATTCGGGTAATGTTTCAGGAATATTAAAGATGCAGGGATATGGTGCCGGTTTGCCTTCGGAACTGTGTTCAACCATGTCCAATATTTGTCGCATCGTATAAGTATTGCCTTTCACTTCGGTGGTACGGTCACCAAAGTTTTCTCTGAACCAATCGGGGGTGAAGAGTCCATTTGCCTTCCACACTTTGGATGCATTTTTAAATACAACAGGCGTGCCTGGCATATAAAAATTATCCATGAATTCTTTGTAAGAAATGTCCCCGACTTTTTGAATTTCCATAGTTTTTATTTTTTTCAATGATGTCTCAGTACTTCATTGAGACAGAAATTTTTTCCAATAAGTCTATCGGTTTTTCAACGTTGGCGAGCCTGACTACTACCTGAAATTTTGCAGGGGAATTCAGAGTTTGGATTTACGAACCTGAGAGTCAGCCTTTGAATTGAAAACAAACATTAACGCAGGTATTGATTCGCCCAAAGTTTAAGAGTTGTTGGTCGGACGATGCCATTTTAGTAATCCAATTGAAGGAATTCTTCATATCTGGCCAGGTTAAGGTTTGTAATCCTGAACGTGTTTAGCGTTCGAGGCTGACAGGGTTGATTTTAAACGGTTTTGCAGGGGTAAATATAACACAATATTTTTTTATTTTTTTGATCTTTTTTGTGCCCGAATCAGGTTTTTTCCAGCCCTCAAAAATTCTAATTTTTAAGATGGTAAAGCACATATTTTAACTCCAATCAGCTGTTTTTTTGATATTCGTAAAATACTTGTCGTTCAGGCGGGTAATAGCGGGCAGAAACTTCCATATCTTGTTTTTTTTGTTTAATTTTCGCTCCGAATCTTATTCCTTCATCATCATGATTGCAAAAGAATCCCAACCGAGATACGTGGTGCATAAGAACATTGCGTCTGTAGACAAAGTATCGAATATTTCCAAAAAAGATCTTATCAAAGATTATATTGAACCAGGCATCCCGGTCGTCGTAACGGACATGGCCAAGGACTGGAAAGCAATAGGCAAGATTACGCCAGAATACATCAAACAGAAATACGGTCATCTCACAAAAGAAGTGAAAGGTGTGACATACACTTTTGCAGAATTTATTGACCTGATGCTGCAATCAACACCGGAAAAAACAGCACCGTATCCATTTAATGTGAACATCGAGAAATATTTTCCTGAAATCAGACAAGACGCGAAGCCGGAAGTTGTGTATGGAAAGATCGACAGGATCAATCATCCGTTGCTTCCACGCTTTATGATGAATGGAACGGACGTCTATGAAATTTTTATGGGAGGAAACGGAGCCGGTTTCCCGTTCCTTCATATTGATGAATTGTATTTGCACAATTCGCTCACTCAGGTATACGGAGCGAAAGAGTTTATCCTGTTTGGACCTGATCAAACGGAATATCTTTATCCGCAACCGCATAATCCAAAAGTTTCCCAGGTGGATGTTCGAAATCCCGACTATAATAAATTCCCCCTTTTCAGGCAGGCAAAGCCGTTACGAGTGATGGTTGAACAAGGTGAGACACTTTTGTTTTCGACCGGCTGGTGGCACACGACAAGGATTTACGGACCTTGCATTTCGTTTGGAAGATGCCAGTTGAATGGCTCCAACTGGAATCGATTCATCGATGACGAGTACAGGGTTTGGAAAAATAAATCAAAAGTGATTGCCCCATTTATCTGGTTGTACGGAAAAGCGGTGGGCCAGTTGATGAGTCTCCAGGAAAAATTCGCCTAGCTTAATTTTGCCTTTTCAATACCGGTCTGATATAGTTGGAGAAAAACTCCGGGTAAAATCTTTGTGCATATATCAGCGTATTTAGCAGCCTGATGTTAAGCTCCTTCTTCAGAAAAAATACTTTGACAACAAATATGACTACGTCTGCGATGAGTGTTGCGTAAACTGCACCCATAATTCCATATTGCTCGATCAATACAAAATTTAGTGTGAGCTTTAATATGGTAAACAATAATAGTATGACAAAATTCAATTTCGGTTTTCCTATCGAATCCATGATTGTTCCAAACATCAGATCGTAAGGATTGAAAAGGCAAACGAGCGCTGTCAACTGGATGATAGGAATCGTTTCCGGATAATTATTTCCTGCAATAATCCTCACGACGAATCCGGGAAAAAAAATCGGAACAAGGAGACATGGAATTAGCAATGCTAATGTTGTCCCCACTGATTTTTCAAATAAATATTTGATCGCTTCGTTGCCTTGAGTTGCAAACCGCTTGGCACTTTGAGGAAATACGATCGCGGCGAGTGCCGTGGTGGGTTGATCGACAAGGCTGATGATTCTTCCGGCGACATTGAATGCGCCAGCTGCCGCGGGCGACAATAATGCACCGAGCATCATTTGGTTTATAGTATTTGCGAGGATTGAACTAATTGCTGTTCCGAAAACAAATTTCCCGTAGTTGAATAATTTTTTGATCCAGCCGACATGTATCCTAAATGAAAACATTAAATGCTTCCGGACAAAAAAATACTCGGTGACCGCCGCAGTGCATACTGCTATCGCCTGCACAAAAATCAAAGTCATCAATGACGTGGGATAGTGGAAAATAAAACAGACAAGCACATAAATAAAAAATCCGCCCTGCCTGATTGCGCTTGATATCAAGATCCCAACAAAACTCAGGTTTGCCTGTTCGATCCACTGCAATTGCGAGAGCGCGCCCTGCAATAAGTACACGACGCTGTATGCATAAAACATTTTTGCAAGACCGGGATAGTGCCACAGGTGAGCGAGGTAACCGGCAAGAGCGATGTTGATCAGAATGCAACAGGCCATAATGATCGCACTCAGGGAAAAAGAAGCGGATAAAATTTCAGGGCTTTCTTCGGTGGAACTGTGAGATAAATATTTTATGAGCGCGTTTTGTATAAGTCCATTCCGCGCCATTTCGAAAATAGAAGTTGTCGCGACAAACAATGCCCAAATTCCAAATAGCTCCTTGTCAAGCATGCGAACCAGGAAATAAAAACTACCGAATCCGAACAAGAGATTCAGCACATTCATGGTCAGAGTATAGGATCCGGATTTAAGCCAATAGTTTCGCTTGTGCTCAGTCATAGTCAATTCTTGAGGATCAACGCTGTGGACAAGATAGTTCGGTCTTTCAACATAAGCAAATTTGAAAGGTTGAGGTTGAGATGGAGGTCGAGCAAAAGTTTCCTGCGCTTAACCCTAAAAATAGCCTCAAACGATCTTCGCTAGTAGGTCGTCATTTTATTCAACGGTGTAATTCCAAAAATGGTGTATTCGGAATTTTTGTAGACGGGTTGTCCTGACAATGCTGAGATATTTGAATACTTATTCAATTCATCGTTTGACACTAACACGTAGTCGACATGATATCTTTCAAACAAGGAAACTGCCTCATGCGGCGCTCCGTTTTGCAAATACGAAAGCATATTTAGTCGGTCGGTTTCGCGCTTATCAAAACTCAGATAGGGATTAGAAAAAGTATATGCAGTTGACACCATCTTTCTGCCGGTCGGCATGACTGGAAAAAGCGATGGATCTTTATCGCATAAAATTACTTTGTCGTTGGAAATGTTTTTTAAGATATAGTGGTACACGCCGAGTTTGCCTTTATCTGCTGATTTGATCAATGCATTTTCGCGGAGTGCCACGAAGTCCTGCCTCTTTTTATAAAACGGAAAATACAGGATCGTACAGATTAATACAATGCCGATCAACATGGCACTTGAATATTGTACAAGGTTTGCGTTTGGCCTTTTCGATTTTATTGAACCGGAAATCCATCCTATCAGCGGTTTGGTAATTTGCAAAAATCCGAATCCGAAGAAAACCGACTGCAACGCTTTCAAATAAAAAAAGTAATGGAATGACGGCACAGTTCCGGGCAAGTGAATTTTAAATTTGCTATCAAGCCCGGCCACGATCGTCGAATACACATACATTACGATCGAAATAAAGAACCATCCGAAAATGATTTTACGGATCAGTTTGTTTTGAAAATTCCTGTAGAACCAAATGAATCCATAAATCGCGACGAAGAATGATATCGACAAATTGGATTTGATCATTCCTAAAACATTATTCCAAATAAAAATTCCTTCGCTATATTCGAACGTTGCCCTGTTAATTAATTGAAGGCGATACTTTCCAAAAACGTAATAGAGAATAGGAAATGCAGCAACCACAAATGAAATAAATGTGATGCCACCCTGGATGAAATATTTCCTGACTGACGCATAATCCTTTTCTTTGATTGCCGTCATGATATTTCCACCCTGAATGTAAATAAGCAGAAGAATGATTAACACGGTCGGCGCCGTGTGCCCGAGAAAACTTAGGCCGATTCCAAGCCCTAACAATAAAAATCCGACTATGTCCTGTTCTTTAAATGCCTTATATGTAAGAAGAATATTTAAGTAGAATACAAACTGCATGAAGCAAACCGGATACAGCCATGGCGAGTAAGTCGCGGCTCCCCATCCCAATATATCTCCGGTCGCAAAAAATAAATAAGAAAGTAATGAAGCCAGTGCGACACGAATATTAAAAAGTATGGAGACCATCACTACAAAACTGATTGGCCCGAGTAAATTGAGATAAGCGCCCGCGCGGGTAACGACCAGGTTGATTGGAAGTCCGGAAACTTTTGAAATGAATGCTTCGATGGAAAACAATAGCGGATTGTACCAGAGATATTCTCCGGCGTAACTCGGGTCTTTACCAAAATGTCCTTCCAATGCTCCCTGCGCAAATGCGATATCCCTGTCAAAGTCGGGATCGGCGGCCCAAAATAAATCGTGTGTTGTAATAAATCCCTGGACGAATGCGATAAGCATCATCAGGATCATAGCAGCAATAAATCCATTTCGTCTAACTGCCTGTAAATCGTTCATTCCTTGCATGCCAAGTTAATTTAGGGATAAGGTTTTTCAGCGACAAGGACTTGCAGTAATTTCTTACAAGAGGTTTTTTAATGATATCAGGATGATGATGCCGGAACAATTACCAATAAGTAATGTCCAGAGCTTGTACATTTGGCTGCCGTCAGGATAATAATTACAGGATACTTTGATCATTAAGAAATCAACCAAAGATTGATTTCAAGAATCCCACGCCTCGTAAATACACACCGAATATCGAGGCAAGTGCGGGATGATTACTATTGTGTTTCAGGTATTCAATAAGGTCGGGCCAATTCGAAGAATTGGAAACACTAATTACGGTCGACAAAGATGTTCCGGGAACGCGCGTGGTGTGCCACCATCCACTGGGCATAAACACACTTTCCCCCGCATGAAGAACGACACGGATTGCTTTTGCTTTCGCAAAAAGAGGGAATTTTTCCAGGTCGGGATTATCTACATCATACACTTGAGAGAACCGGTCTTTTTCTACGCGATAGAGATATGGTTCCTGGTCCGGAGGATATACAATGAGATGCTTATCTCCGTAGTGCTGGGTTATGAATGCGTGAACGCCGAGATCATCGACATGCAGGTATGGGAAAATTCTCCGTCCGCAAAAATTTACTTCGATATGTGACTCTCTATTTAGCCTGTTTGTGATTTGTGGGATCACAAAATTCCCCTTGAGCCAGTTAGGAAGTACGTATGCAGGCGTTGGTGTCACATTGTCTATTAAGTCAGGAAACACCTCTTCCAATGGTTGTTCACGCAGAAACGGTCCGGGTTTGTCGCTGTTCTCCGTTATGGCATCTATAAAATCTTCCATCTTCATTTCTCCCTGGTCTGTATTCAGCACTTTGCCAGGATAGCGAAGTTTAAACCATTCCGGTGTCCACGATGAAGCTTTCCATTTTGCCGTTGCATCGGTGATGATTACCGGTTTCCGCGGGAAAAGATATTTTTCTTTGAATTCTTCGTATGAAAGGTTGCTCCTTCTATCGACAGTGATCGTATCGTTTTCGCAAAGCAATATTGCGCGTTCAAGGGCCGATTCAAGCTGGCGAATATTGCCGGGATAAGCATAGTCTTCGAGAAGGCGCCGTGCGTCAGTCGCCGAGGCGCCAGGGTCGTCTCGGCAGCATTGGCGGTCGCCTTGGGTGCGTGCACCTTCCCCACACCGAAGGCGACGTTGCCTCCGGGCCCGTACGTCGCGGTTCTCAGTGGGCAAATGCCG
>Ga0268264_10001371_pt1 | contig 22788 bp, 21 predicted proteins | sample KBSSwiS32_FD_190357 | JGI IMG/M metagenome (GOLD analysis project Ga0268264, IMG submission 190357) | Switchgrass rhizosphere microbial communities from Kellogg Biological Station, Michigan, USA - KBS Switchgrass S3-2 (SPAdes) (version 2) | ecosystem: Host-associated > Plants > Roots >...
GCCCCTTCGGGGTTGTGTCTGGAAGCCCGCTGGGGGCGTCGGAACGCTTGCGCGGGAGCTCCCAGCCCGTGCTGCGCGTTCCTCCTACCCAGCGAGCTTCCAGACACAATCACGGCGTTTCCATCTAACCGAAACAGGCTCTAGCGGTTTCGCCCTCAACCGTCGCCCTACGCCCTGCCACCGTCATCCCCTCGAAGGCGGGGGCCCATCCCAGCTTATCCCACGGGAAGGCACTGGAGGGATCAGCTGCGATGGCCTGCGGCCCCACTTCCGCTGACATGACGGGAAGGGGTGCCAATTGAACCTCCGCGCCGCGAAACCATTTAGGGAACGACCCAAAGAAGGACGCCCGCCATGCCCATCGAATCCGGCCCCGAGATCGCCGAGCTGCTCAAGGCCACCCGCATCATCGCGATGGTCGGCGCCAGCGACCGTCCGGAACGCGCCAGCTATGGCGTGATGCACTTCCTCCAGCGCAAGGGATACCGCGTGATTCCGGTCAACCCGCAGCTCGCCGGTCAGAAGATCCACGGCGAAACCGTGCTCGCCACCCTCGCCGAGATCGAAGACCGGATCGACATGGTCGATATCTTTCGCAACACCAACGCTGCGGCCGCCGTGATCGACGACGCCATCGCCGTCGGCGCCAAATCGGTCTGGACCCAGCTCGGCGTCCTCCCCTTCGAAGCAGCCGCGCGCGCCGAACAGGCCGGCCTCACCGTGGTGATGGATCGCTGCCCCGCCATCGAAATGCCGCGCTTGGGTTTGTAAGTCGGTCCGTTAATCCTATCCCGTTCGTGTCGAGCGACGTCGAGACACTTCGGCATGGGATGCGTTTCGGTGATCGGTTGTGCGCAAACGCTATTTCGGGACAGACTGCACAATGACATCCGCTCAGAATCCCGGCCCATGATCGCCGCGCCAACTGCCTCATTTTGCGCAGCAACGCTGAATAAGCTATAGTAGCGCGATCGGCCCGACAGCCGCTCGCTCGGTTGGACGAAAGATATTTTTTTGCTCAGAAAGTCCTACAACTGATCCAGATCAATAGCTTGAACACCGAAGTTATTTTTCTTGTTTCAATATCGGCTCTATCTATTTGTTAATATGGTATTTAAATACCATAACTAACGCACTGCCCCGATCACGGCGCGCGATGCGAGCCGTTCGATCGCATGTGCATGGATGCCGGGGGCCGTAGCGAGCACGCCGAAGGCCTCGCCCTTGGTCGAGTTGTAGCGCAGCGGATGGCCAAAGGCGTTGGTCACCGTGGCGCCCGCCTCCTGCGCGATCAACGCGGCGGCGGCGATGTCCCACTCATGGCCCCAGCGCACCGTCGCCAGCAGATCGGCGTCGCCCGCCGCGACCATCGCGATGCGCAGCGCGATCGAGTTGGGCTTGTCCACCGTGACCAGATCGGAGTCCATGCGCGGCAGCACGTCCGCCGGCACACGCGCGCCGGGCAGATGGGCGCGGTCGGAGGCGTAGATCGGCATGCCGTTGCAGGTCGCGCCGCCGCCGGCCATTGCCCGCCAATGCTCGCCGCGCGCGGGCGCATCGAGCACGCCGATGATCGGCCGGCCGCCCTCGACCAGTGCGATCGACACCGCCCAGCCTTCGCGGCCGCGTACATAGTCGCGTGTCCCGTCGATCGGATCGACCACCCAGACCCTTACGCAGTTGAGCCGGTCGGCGCTGTCCGCGGTCTCTTCCGAAAGCCAGCCCGCTTCCGGATCGATCGCCATCAGCCGCTCATACAGCAGCGCGTCGGCCGCCAGATCGATGTCGCACACCGGGCTTCCGCCCATCTTGTCCCAGGTCTTGAAGTCGCCGCGCCATGCCGCATGCGCCATCGCGCCGACTTCCGTCGCCACCGCACTCACCGCATCCAGCAAAGCTTCAGGCACCAGCAACCATCATCCCTTCGATCCGCACCGTCGGAGCATCAACCGCCCGCCGGAATACAAGGTCCGACGCGGGTGTTAGCGCCTTGAACATGTCCCTGAGATTACCAGCCACCGTGATCTCGGCAACGGGCTCGCAGATCTGGCCGTCGCGGATCACGAAGCCGGAGGCGCCGCGGCTGTAATCGCCGGTAACGCCGTTGACGCCCTGGCCGATCAGCTCTGTGACATAGACGCCCAGCTTGATGTCGGCGATCAGCTCGGCCGGCGGAAGCGTGCCGGCGCCCAGATAGAGGTTGGTGACGCCGGCGCCGGGCGGGCCGCCGACGCCGCGCGTCGCATGGCCGGTCGGCTGCAGCCCGAGCTGGCGGGCCGAGGCCGAATCCATGATCCATCCGGTCAGCACGCCATCGGCGATGATATCGCTGGCGGCGGTCGGCAGGCCCTCGCCGTCGAACGGCTTCGATCGCAGCCCGCGCAGGCGCAGCGGATCGTCGCGCACGGTGACGCCCCTGGCGAAGATTTCGGTGCCGAGCGCGTCGAGCAGGAAGCTGGTCTTGCGCGCGATCGACGATCCTGTGATCGCGCCGATGAGGTGGCCGAGCAGCCCAGATGCCACCCGCGGATCATAGACGACGGGCATCGCGCCGCTCGAAAGCTTGCCGGGGTTGAGCCGCTTGACCGCGCGTTCGCCGGCGCGCGTGCCGATCGCGGCCGCGTCCTCGAGGTCGTTCAGGTGGCGGACCTGATCATAGTCATAGTCGCGCTGCATGGCCGACCCTTCGCCTGCGATCACGCTGGCCGAGCAGCCATAGCCGCTGGTCGCATAGCCGCGTGCGAAGCCGTGGCTGGTCGCGAGCGCGATGATCGATCGGCTGGCCGACGCGCCCGCGCCCTCGCTGTTGGTCACGCCCTTTATCGCGCGCGCCGCATCCTCGGCCGCCTGGGCGCGCACGCGCAGATCGGCCGGGCTGGGATCGGCGCCATCGTCGCCATCGACGGCAGGGGCCACGCCGCGCAGAAGGCGGTCTTCGGGCGCGAGGCCGGCATAGGGATCTTCGGGTGCCTCGCGCGCCATCGCCACCGCGCGATCGACCAGCGCCGACAGCGCTTCGGCCGACAGGTCCGACGACGACACGCTCGCCGATCGGCTGCCGACGAACAGCCTGAGGCCGATCTCCTCGCCCTCCGATCGCTCGACATCCTCGAGTTCGCCGAGCCGCACCGAGATCTGGGTCGATGCGTTGCAGACATAGAGCGCATCGGCGGCATCGGCGCCCGCCTTCTTCGCGGCGGCGACGAGATCGGCCGTACGGCCTTCGGCTTCGGAGATGGTGAGCATAGGGCGGACTTAGGAACGACGGCCCCCCAGGTCAAAGGCTAAAGCGCCCCTTATCCGTGTTCCGACTTGACCCGGAACCCAGCGGCGCAACTTCGCGCCAAAGAATGACGCCCGTCGCGCTACGCCGTCGACCCCACCACCAGGCACGCCAGGAACATCAGGAACCCCGCGAACCGGTTCGACCGGAACTTGGCCAGCGCGTCGGCGGGATCGCCCCGATCGAGCGCCGCGACCTGCCAGCCCAGATGCAGCGCGAGCGGCAGCAGCGCGAGCGTGCCGAGGAACTGCGGCCTGATCTGCCACAAGGCATAGACCCAGCAGGCCAACGCGATCAGGTAGAATAGTGCGATCCCGCGCCGCGCGTGGCGGCCGAGTTTGCGCGCCGAGGATTTCACCCCCGCCAGCGCATCATCCTCGATATCCTGCAGCGCGTAGATCGTGTCATAGCCGATCACCCAGAAGATCGACCCGGTGTAGAGCATCCACAAGGCGGGCGCGAAATCGCCGGTGACGGCGGGCCAGCCGACCAATGCGCCCCACGAGAAGACGATGCCGAGCCACGCCTGCGGCCACCAGGTCACCCGCTTCATATAGGGATAGGCCGCCACCGCAGCGAGGCTGACGATGGCGCTGATCGCCGCCATCAGGTTGAGCTGGAGCAGCACGATGAGCCCGATCAGGCACAGCAGCCCGAGCCACGCCCATGCCGCCTTCAGGCTGACGCTGCCGCTGGCGAGCGGGCGCGATGCGGTGCGCGCCACCTTCCGGTCGAGGTCGCGGTCGACGATGTCGTTATAGACGCAGCCCGCCCCGCGCATCGCGATCGCGCCGACCGCGAACCACAGCAGCAGATCCCAGCGGCGAATGGCGTGCCCCGCGAGTGCTATCGCCCAGGCGGCGGGCCAGAACAGCAGCCAGCTCCCGATCGGCCGGTCGAACCGCGCGAGCAGCCAGAAGGGACGGATGGCGGACGGCAGCTGTCCGACGAAGCCGCGCTGCTCGCTATCGGGTACGATCTGCTCGACTTCATCTGCCATGGCGGGCAGGTACGTCAAAAGACCCGTAACCGGAAGACCCCAGAGCCCCATGCCCGCTACCCCCGCCTGGCCCCCATCCAGCCTGCCGCGCCTGTTCGTCGATCATCTCCTGTCGGACGGTATGACGCTCAGCCTCGACGGCGGGCAGGCGCATTATCTGTCGGGGGTGATGCGGCTCAAGGTCGGCGATCATGTCATGCTGTTCGACGATCGCAGCGGCGAGTGGATCGCCGAGATCGCCGACGTCGCCAAACGCGCGATCGGGCTGCGGCTGGTCGAGAAGCTGCGAGATCGCGAAGCCGTGCCCGATCTCTGGCTGCTCGCCGCGCCGATCAAGAAGGGGCGGATCGACTGGGTCGCGGAAAAGGCGTGCGAGCTCGGCGTCGCGCGCTGGCGGCCGGTGATCACCCATCGCACGATCGTCGACCGGCTCAACCTCGATCGCCTGCGCGCGCACATGATCGAGGCGGCCGAGCAATGCGAGCGTACCGCGCTGCCGATCGTCGACGAGCCGGTCAAGCTCGCCGCGATCCTGCGCGACTGGCCCGCCGATCGCGCGCTGATCTTCGCTGACGAGGAAGGCGGCGTGCCGATGGCGCAGGCGGTGTCGCCCGGCCGCGCCGCGATCCTGATCGGCCCCGAAGGCGGCTTCACCCCCGAGGAGCGCGCCGCGATCAAGGCGATCCCGCAGGCCGTCGGCGTCTCCCTCGGCCCCCGCATCCTTCGCGCCGACACCGCGACTGCGGCGGCCATAGCCTTGTGGATGTCGGCGGCGGGTGATTGGCGGTGATCTCCCTTTGCGAGTGTTGCCGCCTACCGCCATGCCAGCGCAGGCCGGCATCTCGTGAGGCTCCAGCGCACCGCTCCTCTGCCGAGATTCCAGCGTCCGCTGGACTGAGGTATTAGGGGCTGCCGCACCAGCTTAGCATCTAGCCACGTACCGATCGGTTCGCTATGGCGCGACCATGAGCACGCGAAAGACATCCAAGGGCAAGGACCCCGTCATCGAGTCCCGCGCAGACCTGATCTCGGTCTTCGCAAAGGGCGAAAAGCCCAAGGATCGCTGGCGTATCGGCACGGAGCATGAGAAGTTCGTCTTCTTCGAGAAGGACCACCGCGCCCCTTCCTATGAGGAGAAGGGCGGCATCCACGCGCTGCTGATCGCCCTCACCAAATATGGCTGGAAGCCGATCTACGAGGGCGAGAATATCATCGCGCTCGAAGGCGCCGACGGCAATGTCAGCCTCGAGCCTGCAGGCCAGTTCGAGCTGTCGGGCGCGCCGCTCGACAATATCCACCAGACCTGCGCCGAAACCGGCCGTCACCTCGAACAGGTGAAGGCGATCGGTGAGCGGCTCGGCATCGGTTTCCTCGGCGTCGGCCTGTGGCCCGACAAGACCCGCGAAGAACTGCCGATCATGCCCAAGGGCCGCTACGATATCATGCTGCGGCACATGCCGCGCGTGGGATCGATGGGCCTCGATATGATGCTGCGCACCTGCACCATCCAGACCAACCTCGATTATTCGAGCGAGGCCGATATGGTGAAGAAGTTCCGGGTCAGCCTCGCGCTGCAGCCGCTCGCGACCGCGTTATTCGCCAACTCGCCGTTCCTCGAAGGCAAGCCCAATGGCTATCTGAGTTATCGCAGCCATATCTGGACCGACACCGATCCGCATCGCACCGGCATGCTGCCCTTCGTGTTCGAGGACGGCTTCGGCTATGAACGCTATGCCGATTATATGCTCAATGTGCCCATGTACTTCGTCTTCCGCGACGGCGGCTATATCGACGCCTCGGGCCTGGACTTCCGCGACTTCCTTGCGGGCAAGCTTTCGGTGCTGCCCGGCGAGAAGCCGACAATCCCCGACTGGAACGATCATCTCTCGACCGCCTTTCCCGAGGTCCGGCTGAAAAGCTTCCTCGAGATGCGCGGCGCCGATGGCGGCCCGCACAGCAAGATCTGTGCGCTGCCCGCGTTCTGGGTCGGGCTGCTCTATGACGGCGCCGCGATGGATGCGGCGTGGGATGAGGTCAAGCACTGGACGATCGAGGACCATAACCGCATCCGCGCCGAAGTACCGCGGCTGGGACTGCGTGCAGCGGGTCCGCGCGGCCGAAGCTTCCTCGAACTGGCAAAGCTCATCATCGATATCTCGGCATCGGGGCTCAAGGCGCGCGCCCGCCTCAACGGCGCCGGCGATGACGAAACCGGCTATCTTACGCCGCTTCGGGAGATTGTGGCAGCGGGCAAGACGCCGGCCGAGCAGCTCCTCGATCTCTATCATGGCGCATGGGGCGGCGACGTGTCGCGCGTCTATCAGGACGCCCGTTTCTGACCGTACGACCGTATACATCTGGCCCCGTTTTTTATGCGTGACGAGGCCAAAAAAACCCCGTAAAGACGGCGCTGCGTCAGCGGGAGACTCCTGAGATAAGGGAGCTCCTTCGCGGGAGAGGTATGGCCGGTGAAATCCCGGCAACGGCGTGCTGGACGTGGTAGCTGCGGTAAAATCGGGATCAGGCGCGTGGCGCCGATCCCGAGCCGGGAAGCCGGCCCGCAGACCCGTCCCCCAATTTTCCCTTAAAGGTTAGCAAGCCGTCAGGATTTGCTGCGCGGCATATCATGCGTCCTGCGTTTCCGGGCAGGCAGCGTTTCGCTGCGCGGTTCGGCGACGCAAAAAATGGTGAACGACCCGGTCACCAGTTCCCGACACCCCGCCGCAAGGACATGGCCTTAAAAATAGCTCCATCAGATCGAATGGAGTGCGAAGATGCGATTGGCGCTGAAGCCCGGAATGGTGAAGATCGCGGCTGTGACGGCGCTGATGCTCGCCTCGCCCTTCGTCCAGGGCGCCACCGATCTGCAGACGAACACCGATGCGCGCATCCTGGCAGGCCACAACCGCGAGCGCGCCAGCCTCGGCATCGCGCCGCTGAAGTGGGACGATAATCTCGCGCAGGATGCCGCCCGCTGGGCGCAACATCTGGTCAAGGTCGGCTATCTTGTCCATTCGGAGGACGATCCCAACGATCCGGATCCGCAGGGCGAAAATCTGTGGGCAGGGACCAGGGGCTATTATGGGCCGGACGCTATGGTGGGCCTGTGGGTTGCCGAGAAGAAGGACTTCAAGCCGGGATTCTTCCCGAACGTATCGACGACCGGCGATCTGGACGATGTGGGCCATTATACTCAGGTCGCATGGCGATCGAGCAACGCTGTCGGTTGTGCCGTAGCGCGCGGCGAGAAGGACGATTTTCTCGTCTGCCGCTACAGCGAAGGTGGCAATGTGATCGGCGAAAAGCCCTTCTGAGCATCGGCCTGAGCTCAAATGAAAAGCGGCGCAGCGGATGACCGCTGCGCCGCTTTTCATTTGTCGATGGTCTGGGCAGTCAGCGCCGCGGTATCAAGCCTTCGGCACGGCCTTGGGATCGGTGCCGTTGCGGCGATAGCTGACGCGGGCGACGCCGCCGATCAGGCCGAAGCCGAGCATCAACTGCACCCATGTCTGCGGTTCTGGCACGGCCGCGTTCGGGATCGTGCTGCTGCTGGCAGGCGGTACGAAGATATTGGGGCTCAACGGGATCGGATTGGTGACGTCGGGAGCGGGTGCCTCCGCTACCTGCACGGGCGCACTCGGCACGCCGGTTTCGCCGGCGGTCGGCAGGTTCGATAGTGCGAAGGGCGTGACCGAAGGGCAGGGCGTTTCGGCAGATGCAACCTGCGCGCCTTCATCGGCTGCCGGTGTCGCGCGAACGCGGGTTTTCGGCTTGGCATATTGGCGAGGCTGGGTTGCTTTGTGCACGGCGTCGCGCACCTGCGGCACGCCAAGGCTCAGCGCGGTCGTGCCTGCAACGGGGCAGACGCAGGTCATCAACAACTTCGCCGCCTTGGACGCAACAGCTTCTTTCAACATGAAAGACTACCCCAAAAAACCCATACAAACAGCGCGATCATTAACACGGAAATCACGGACCGCAAAGCAACTCCGGTGAATTGACTATTCGTAACGATGCCGAGCGGCTATGCGTTCCAAGCGTAATCAATCGTTAGTGCTGACCGTGCAATCTGCGGCATTCTAACCCGAACTTTGTTAAGACGGCTTAAATTTTGGATCATCCATCGCGCGACATGGTGACTGGCAAAGCCGACGCGACGGCGCGTTACGGCCTGTCCGATCTGAGTCCATATCGGGCGACGATCAGATCGCATTCGCTGCTCATCCTAGGCGGGCTGGCCCTCGTCCTTCCGACGATGCACGGCGTTGCGAGCGAAAGCTGGTCGACCGAGCAAGGCGCGCACGGGCCGATAGTCGTTGCCACCGGACTCTGGCTGTTCGCCCGGCGCTGGCCGCAGGTCCGCCATCTGGCGGATCCCGGCAGCGCTGCCAAAGCGCTTATCGCTTTTCTGCTGATTGCTCCGGTCTTCATCGTCGCGCGGATCATCAACATCATCGAGATCGAGGGATTCATGATGTACGGGCTGCTGCTGGTCGCGGCCTATTATGTGATCGGGATGACGGCCTTGCGCGCGATGTGGTTCCCCGTCGTCTATATGCTGTTCGTGTTTCCGCCGCCGGACACGATGGTCGCGATGATCACCCAGCCGCTCAAGATCGCGATCTCGCAGGCCGCGATCAACCTGCTGCATGGCATGGGTTACCCGATTGCAGGATCGGGCGTGACGATCAATATCGGCCAGTATCAGCTGCTGATCGCGATGGCGTGCGCCGGCCTCAATTCGTTGATCAGCCTGTCGGCCATCAGCCTGTTCTATATCTACATCCGGCACAATGCGAATTGGCGCTATGCGTTGCTGCTGATGTTCGCGATCGTTCCGGTGGCGGTCCTTGCCAATTTCACGCGGGTGATCGCGCTGATCCTGATCACCTATTATGCCGGCGACGCGCCCGCCCAGGGGTTTCTCCACGATTTTTCGGGGATCACCATGTTCCTCTTCTCCGTGCTCGGCATCTTCGGCGTCGACGCACTCGCATCACCGTTGCGGCGCGTTCTCGCCCGCGGGCAGCGGCACGCATGAGCGTCAAGGACGATCCGATGTCGGCGATCGGCGAGACCCCGGTCTCCCGGCGATCGATGATCGCCGGAGGACTTCTGCTCGGCGCGAGCATCGTCGCGAACTCCAGGCGGCCCGATATTCCGGTCAGCATGCTGGGGAAGGCGAAGCTCGACTCGCTGATTCCCAAACAGGTCGGTAGCTGGACCTATCAGAGCGATGCCGGCCTCGTGCTGCCGCCGCCTGACCAGATGCGCGACCGGCTCTATAGCAGCCTCGTCACGCGTTATTATGCTTCGCCGACCGAGCCGCCGGTGATGCTGCTGATCGCCTATAGCAGTTCGCAGGACGGCATGATCCAGGTGCATCGGCCCGAGGTCTGCTATCCGGCAGCAGGATATGAGCTATCGGAAGAGCGCTTCGAATCGATCGATGCGGGCAATGGCGTCATCGTTCCGGGCCATTATTTCTTCGCGCGCAGTAACACGCGGCACGAGCAACTGATCTACTGGACACGAATCGGCGATGCCTTTCCGACCAAATGGTGGGGGCAGCATGCCGCCGTCGCGCTGGAAAATCTGCGGGGTCATATCCCCGACGGCATCCTCGTGCGGGTATCGACGTCGATGAACGATGAGTCGAAGGCGCTCGCGTATCTGACCCGTTTCACCCGCGCGCTGGCGCGCGTGCTGCCGCCGCGCGGCCGCCTGGTGCTATTCGGTCATCAGGGCGCGCCGGGGCTGGTTTAGCCGGTTTAATCGCTGTGTCGGTCGAGCGGTTTCAGCACAAGATAGATATAGGCGAGCGTTCCGCCGATCGTCGCGACCGCAGCCCCGTGATAGAGAAGCTGCCCATTATCGATCGCGGTATTGCCGAACCAATTCGCCACCGCGCAGCCGATCGCCGCCCCAAGATATTGCCAAATTGAATCGACGGGCGTTGGAGCACTGGACCGCTGCAGGAACAGAACGACCAGTCCCGCAAAAATCGCGATCGTTATCCAATCGTAAGCAGTTTCCAATTAGCACCTCGTTTCCAAGTTAGATCATATAGCCTTGTCGCAAGGCATGGCAATCTGTAGCACTCAGCCGTCAAGCGGTATGGTTAATCGGGGGATACGTTCGGTGTATCATAAGAGAATATTGCTGGGCGGCACGCTTCTCGCCAGCCTTCTGGTTGCCGGTTGTCACAAGGAACCCAAGGGCCAGATCGTAGCGATCGTCAATGACGACGAGATTACGATGCAGGAACTCAACTCGGAATTCCAGGGCGTTGCGATCCCCGACAGCGCCGACCGCAAGCGTTTGCGCAAAGATGTGCTGCAGCGGCTGATCGATCGCAAGCTGATCGTGCAGAAGGCCCGCGAGCAGGGCCTCGACAAAACACCCGAATATATTGCGCAACAGCGTCGCCTTGAGGAAAACCTGCTCGTCAGCATGCTGGGGCAGAAGATCGCGCAGACCGTCCCGATGCCCGATGAGCGCGATGTAACCCAGTATATCGTCGACAACCCGACGCAGTTCGCCCAGCGGCAGCAACTCCTGCTCGATCAGATCCAGTTCCAGGCGCCCAAGGATCTGTCGAAGCTGATGACGCTCAAGGACGCGCACAGCCTCGACGAGATTGCGGTCGGCCTGCAGGCGCTCAAGCTCAACTTTTCGCGCGGCCGGGGCGTCATCGACACCGGCCGGCTCGATCCGCAGCTGATGCGCAAGATCAACGAACTGCCGCCAGGCGAGCCGTTCGTGCTGCCATCCAACGGCCAGTTCGTCGCAAGCGTCATCGTCGATCGCGCGGCCGTGACGACCCCGCCGAACATCGCGCGCCAGGCCGCTGCCGAAATCGTGCGCCGCCGCGCGCTCGTCAACGAGAGCCGCGCCCAGATCGCCCATTCGCGATCGGATGCGGCGATCCAGTATCAGCCGGGCTTCGAGCCGGAAAAGAAGGCGGCTGCGGCGCCGGCGAAGAAGTAATCGGGCGATCGGCGGTCGGGCGAAGCTCGTCCGCCCGCTACCCTTCCCGTCATGCTGACGCGTTCACATCCACGGACGGTGGCATTCACAGGCCCTAATAAGCCTGCCGGTCCCACAGCAGCTTCCAGCAGGTCTCCAGGATGATGCGCAGATCGAGCATCAGCGACCAGTTCTCGATATAATAAAAATCATATTCGACGCGCCGCTTTGCGCGTTCGATCGTGTTGATCTCGCCGCGCAGGCCGCGAACCTGCGCCAGTCCGGTGATGCCGGGCTTCACCCGATGCCGTGCCGCATAGCCGCGCACCGCTTCGAAATAATATTCATCGCCAACCTTCATCGCGGTGGCGTGCGGGCGGGGGCCGACGATCGACATCTCGCCGGTCAGGACGTTGAACAATTGTGGCAGTTCGTCGATGCTGAGCCGCCGGATCAGCCGGCCGAACGGCGTGACGCGAGGATCGCCAAGCACGGTGCGCGCCGCGCCGGTCGTATCCTGCCGATCGACATACATCGATCGGAATTTGAGCACCTCGATCTTCACATTGTTGAAGCCGAAACGTTGCTGGCGGAAGAGGATCGGGCCCCGGCTGCTGAGCTTGATGATGATCGCGGTGAGGATCATCACCGGCGACAGCAGCATCAGCCCCACCGCTGCGACGACGCGATCCTCGAGCGCTTTGAGGACCCGGTTCCAGTCGCGCATCGGCCGCTGCCACAGCGCGAACAACGGCAGCGAACCGATGAAGCGCATGCTGTACTGCGTCTGCAGGTGGAGCGCTTCGCGCGGCATGAGGCAGATATCGACCGATACCGCCTGGATCGTGTCGGTGATCTCATCCAGCCGCGCCTGCCCGACCGCCGGCAGCGCTATGATCACCATATCGACATCGCCATGCCGTACGCGCTTCATCAGCGCATCCAGATCACCGAGATAGGGCGCGTTCCATCGCGCTGCGGCGTCGGCCGGCTGCATCCGGTCGTCGGCGACGCCGACGACGGAGAGATAGGGAAGCCGCTCAAGATCGAGCAGGCGGAGCACGCGCTCGGAGATTTCCTCGTCGGCGCCATAGATCACGATCCGCTGGCCGATATAGCCGGCCTGGACGAGGTGCCACACGATCTTGCGCACGACAAAGCGGCTGACGAACAGGATTGTTGCGGTCAGCACGACATAGCAGAGCGTCAGATCCAGCGAGAGAAGCTGGGCGAGGCCAAGCTGCCAGATCGTCGTCAGCACGAGGATGGCGGCGACCAGAAATTCGAACGCCACCGCCTGATCGCTGTCCTGACCGCGACCCATCGGATGCGCATAGCTATCGCGCGACAGGCGGATCAGGAAGAAATTGATGGCCGTCAGAATCGCCAAGGTCAGGTGCATGTCGATGAAATAATGGCCGCCCGACAGCAGCTCGTAGAGCGCGACCGCGCCAAGGGAACCGCCCGCCAGGCATGTTATGTCGGCTCCGAATACGATCGTCGCTATGACGTTCGAGGTGAAACGATATTTGCGCCAGCTGCGTTCGCCGCTGTCCAGCGACACTGCTTGCGGCGCTGTCATCGCCGCTTTCGTGCCCTGTCGTCCGCCATCATCTTGCCGCATCGGCGCCCTGCATAGCGGCAATCAGCGGCGCGCGCATCTTTTGCCCGCCGCGAAGATGTTCGAGTGCCGCCGCACTTTCGGTCATGCAGTCGCGATCTTTCAGCCGCAGGCACAGGTCCACGCGAATTGCCCAGCCCTTCAACGATCGCGGATTACGCTCGGTGAAACGTGTGGCGACGCCGAGGGCGCGGCCGGCGCGGTTCATGGCGACCAGCCAGCCGGTGTAGGCGCGGACGATTTCCACGCTGTCAGGCAGATCGCCCAGCGCGGATGCGAAGCTGGTATCGGCCAGCACGCTTTCGTTCCGGGCGGCATAGACCCGCGCCAGCGCAAGGCGCGCCGGGGGCGAGTGGGGATTGTCGCGCCCGAGGATCTGCGCGTCGTTCAGCGCATCGTCGAACGTCTTCCGATCGATCTCGACATTGACGCGCAGCAGCAGGGCATCCGGATTGGTGCTATCGAAAGCGAGAATGCGATCGGTGCGCGCGAGCGCCTCCGCCTTGTTGCCGAGGCCCGAGATCGCACGGGCATAGAGCATCTGCGCGGAGACATTGCCCGGCGTGATGCGGTCATCGGTGACGAAAGGCTTGAGAATCGTAATGGCTTCGCCGAACCGGCCCTGTTCGATCGCAAGATTGGCAAGCGCGAGTTTCATCTCGTCATTGCCCGCCGCAGCGAAGCGCCGCACCGCATCGAGATCGATCGCGTCGCTGCCGACCATATCCCACAGCTCGATGATATGCCGGTTCAGCTCGGCGTCGTGCGGGCGGGCGCGCTGCAACCGATCGATGATGGCGAGCGCCCGGGCCGGCTCGTCATTCTCGTACAGCGCCTTGGCATAATCGAGCCGCAGCCCCACCGAGCTGCGGTCGATCGCGAACATGCGGCGATAGGAGCGGTACAGGCCCTCGATGTCATGTTGCGCGGCATAATTCTCGACCAGCGCATTGAGCTTGAGCATGGTGGGGCCGGTACGTGCGATCGATCCCTCGATCAGCGAAGCGCCGCGCTCTGGCTGCCCGGTGGCGAACAGGACGCGGCCAAGGAGCACGATCGCGCCCTCATTTTCCGGATCGACCGCGAGCATCCGCGTGATCAGCTCGCGGACCTGCCCATAATCCCTGTCATCGAGCGCGACGGCGCCCTTCACCAGCAGCATCCGCAGGTTTCGCGGTTCCCTTTCCAGCATCTGATCCGCGAGCCTGACGGAATCACGGGAATTGCCGCCCGAATATGCGAGCTCCGCCATCGCCTGCAGCGCTTCGACATTGTCCTTGTCGAGCTCGAACGCGCGTTGATAGGCGGTGTAAGCGGGATAATAGTTGCTCAGGCCCAGCTCGGCGCGGCCCAGCCGGTTCCAATATTCGGCGACATCGTCTTCGATCGCGATGGCCTTTCTGATCTCGATGCGCGCATTGACGAAATCGCGAGCGCCGTAAAACTGCTCGAAACGCGTGACGTACTTGGCCGCGCGCTCCTGCGGCGAACCGCAGGCGGCCAGCAGGATCAGCGCTGCGGATATGCCCGCCTTTGCCATTTTGCCGAACGCCATGGTGCGCAGATGATCCTCCTTTTGCCGATCCTCAACCATATTTGATCGTGCAGCCAGCGCAGATCAGCGAAAGGCTTGCATATGACGCGGGCGACACCCGATAGTGGACGCATGACGGCGCAGGCCCCCAAGGGTCCGGACCATGATTGTCGCGAGGACGTGGCGATTGTGGTTATCGGCCGCAACGAAGGCGATCGATTGCCGCGCTGCCTCGCCTCGCTGCCTGCTGCGGCGAGCGTCATCTATGTCGATTCCGGATCGATCGACGCCAGCATCGATCAGGCGAAAGCGGCCGGCGTGGATGTCGTCGCGCTGTCGTCCGATCGACCCTTCACCGCCGCGCGCGGCCGGAATGCGGGCTTGGCGCGGCTTGGCAGTCAATCGATCCGCTATGTGCAGATGATCGACGGCGATTGCGAACTGCAGCCAGGCTGGACGATGCACGCCGCGTCGGTGCTCGATGCGGACAGCGGGCTGGTCGCGGTATTCGGCCGCCGTCGTGAGCGGCGTCCCGAAGCGTCGGTCTACAACCGTTTGTGCGATGCCGAATGGGCCGTGCCAGCGGGTGAGGTACGCGCCTTTGGCGGGGATGTCATGTTGCGGCGAGAGGCATTGTTGGCGGCCGGCGGCTATAGCGAGGCGATGGTGGCGGGCGAGGATATCGATCTGGCGTTGCGGCTGCAGCAGGCCGGCGGACGGATCGTCTGCCTGCCGATCGAGATGACCCTGCACGACGCCGCGATCGAACGGGTCGGCCAATGGTGGAAGCGTACCGAGCGCGCGGGGCATGCCTTTGCCGAGCTCTCGGTGCGGCATCCCGGATTTTACCGGCGCAGCGTAACCCGCATCCTGTTCTGGGGAGGGGTGCTGCCGCTGCTCGCGGCGATCGGGATAGCGGCGGGGCTGATCGCGCCTGGCTGGATATGGCTGGCGATTGCGGCCGTGGTGCTGACATTGTTACAAGGCATCCGCATCTTCGCGCGCGAAAGACGGGCGGCGCCCGCGGCATTTGCCGCAGCGACGGCCCTGTTTTTGATCGTCGGGAAATATGCGGAAATCATCGGCCTGTGCCGCTTCCATCTCGATCGATGGCGTGGGCGGGAGGCGCGTCTGATCGAGTATAAAGGCGCGGCGGGCACATGATCGCATGGCTGTTTTTCGCGCCGGTTGCGCTCGCGACGATCGTCTTCCTGGCGGAAGTCGGTCTTGGGCTTATCCCGCCACGCCGCATCCTGCTCCCGCCTCTGGTCGGCGGTGCGGCTGTCATCATACCCGCACATGATGAAGCGTCGATCATCACCCAGGCGATCGCGCCGCTCGCAGGCGACGCTTTCCGCATTCTGGTCGTAGCGGACAATTGCACGGACGGCACCGCGAGCGCAGCCCGCGCTGCCGGCGCCGAGGTAATTGAGCGCGATGATCCTTCGCGGCGCGGCAAGGGTTACGCGCTGGCCTTCGCCCGCGATTATCTCGCCGCCGATCCACCCGAGGTTGTGATCATTCTCGATGCCGATTGCCGTGCGGAGCCGGGCGCGCTGGAGGCGCTGATCGCTGCGTCTCGCGCGGGTCGGGCAGTGCAGGGCGCCTATCTCATGCGGCCGCAGCAGGAACTCGGGGCGATGGTTGCGCTGTCGGGATTCGCTTTCCTCGTCAAGAATCTGCTGCGGCAGCGCGGGCTGGCACGGCTCGGCGCACCGGCGATCCTGACCGGCTCGGGCATGGCCTTTCCGTGGCACATTTTTGCAGCTGCGCCGCTTGCGACGGCCGAGCCCGTGGAAGACGTGGCGCTTGGCATTGCCTTATCGCGCACGGGCCATCCGCCGATGTTTCTGGGCGAGGCGGTCGTCTGGACCGAGGCCGTCAGCCGATCTGCGACGCTAGAACAGCGAAGCCGCTGGGAGCGCGGTTTCCTCGCCACCGGCTGGGCCGAGGCGCCGTCGCTGATCGCGTCATGTCGTCCGTCGCTGATGTGGCTCGGGCTTCATCAGATCGTGCCCCCGCTGGCACTGCTGGCGACGGCGCATCTTGGCCTGCTCGCCGCGATGCTGGCGTCGCCCGTGGCTCGTGAAGCGCTGGCGGCCGAAATATTTTTGCTCGCGGCGTTGTTTACGGTGCTCGGCCTTGCGTGGGCGCTTTATGGGCAGGCGTGGCTTCGATGGCAGACCATCCTTGCGATCCCCGCCTATATGATATGGAAGCTGCCGATCTATGCCGCGTCGGTCCTGCGCAAGGATCGCGCCTGGAATCGCACGCGCCGGGATTGAGCGGCCTATCCACCGCGCCGCACGATCAGGCCGAACGGCGCGGTTCCATCGGCAGACGCAAGCGCCTGAGCGCCATCGCCGAAATTGAGTTGCGCGACATCATTGCCCTTCGAGATCAGCGTCAGGGCGATCGCCTCGATCCGTTGCCGGCTGATCGCCTGGTCTGCGTCGCTGGCCTCGCCTCTTGCCAGGATGTCGAACATGTGCACCGCAATGCCGCCCGGGCGCAGACAACGCAGCGATTGCTGCAGGAAGGCGCGCCCGTCCGCCACCGAGCCAAGCCGCGTGGCCATGTCGATCGACCAGAGGAAATCGAAACCGCGTAGATCGTCGTCAATCGCTCTGGGATCGAAGTTGCGGGCCAAACAGCCGGCGTCGAACAGCGCGTCGGGGCACAATGCGGGAAAACGGCGCCGTGAGGAATCGGTGGCCGAACCCTCATCGATGACATGAAGCGCCGATGTGATCGGGCAGCTACGGGCGACGAGCGCGGCAGCGAGCGGGCTCTCGCTGTCGCCCAGGGCCAGACCATGTGCATGCGCTTCGACGAGCCCATAGCAATCGAGCGTCTGCAGCACGAACGCCTGCTTCCAGTCGGACGCCGGCGACGTGCCGTCGAGCGCCAACGCACGAACACATGCGCGGTAGGCATCCTCATCGATCTGGGAGGCGGTCATCGTCTGCGAGACCGGGCTGTGAAAAGTGGGGCGATCACTGGTGACGAGCGCTGCCGGACGGTGAAGATCGGTGCGCCCGAAGCGCGTCGGCTGCAGCAGATCCGCCGGCGCCTTGGCATCTTCGTCGGTGCCTAATTCGTCGGCGGTGATGGTCAGGCCCGCTGCAGTGGCGTCAGTCCCTTCGGGGAAATAGCCGAAGATCGCAAAGCCGACATCGGCCAGCGCGTTGATCCGTACCGTGATTTCACCGCCGCTCCGTGCCAGTTCGGTCATCGATACGCGCGACATTGTGACGAGCAGTGCGTGGGCGCCGCTTCCCGGCACGAAGCTGTTCACGTGGATGACGAGTTCGCCGAACTTCGCCTGCAACCCCTCGAAGCGCAGCGTGAACGTGACCGGCCCGGGGCGATAGTCCATATAGGCAGTGTGAAAGGCATAAGCGGGATCGGGTCCGCGCTGCGTGCCGCCGAGCGGCTTGATGCAGCTTGCGTGGCCGATGAAGAAGCCGAACGGATCGAGCGTCCGGGCAGTGGTTTCGGACATCAGATCGCTCACATCGGGGCACTCATGACGCGATCATAGAGCGCGGACAGCCGTTCCCGATAGGCCGCATCGCTGAACTTTTCGGTCTGCACCTGGCCTGCGGCGACGAGCCGGGCGACAACTGCCGAATTTGCGTCGATCATCTCGATCGCGTTCGCCAGCGCGCGGACGTCATAGGGGTCGATCAGGATGCCGGCATCGCCCACCACTTCCGGCAGCGAGCTGATGTTCGACGAGATAACCGGCGTACCGAGGCGGATCGCTTCGAGCGCCGGCAGACCGAAGCCCTCATAGAGCGAAGGGAACAGCACCGCCTTCGCGCCTCTGGCAAGCCGCAGCAGCAGATCGCGGGGCAGATAATCGAGCTGGAGAATGCCCTTGTCGATGCTCTTGCCATAGACCGACACCCGGCCACCGCCGAGCAGCGCATTTTCCTGCTCGGTACCCCAGCTGCGCGCGCCGACGATGACGAGCGGGATAGCCGATCCGGAGGTGAGATAGGCTTCGACGATGCGCGCGATATTCTTCTTGGGATCGAGCGCCCCGAAGAAAAGAAAATAGCCGCGATGACGCAGATCAAACAATCCCTCGATCATTGCGGCGTCTTCGGCGGGATTGCCGGCCAGGATATGATCGGGGACAGGCGCCGTCTGATAAGTATTGGTGACTTTATGCGCGGCGTCAGGATAGCGGGCGATGATGTCGTTGCGGCTCGATTCCGACACGGTGCAGATATGTGCGCTGCGCCACACGCATTGATCGATAAGCTGCTTGTAGGCTGGTTTGACGTCGAGCGTCGCATAAGGAAGCCGCATCGGAACGAGATCGTGCAAGGTGTAGATATTGCGCGCGCCGTGCAGGTGGATCGGGACGGGATAGGTCCAGTGCATGATATCCGGCGGCTGATCGATCCTCAGCGGGAGGAAGCGACCGTAAAGCCTGAAGTGGGTCTCCGCGATTTCGAAGAGATCGGCGTGGCTGACGATACGGTCGAAGGCTGGCAACCGTTCGGCGAAACCGCTTTTATCGACGAGCGGCGATAAGGGCACATCGGTCGCCTTGCGGCTCGGCAGCCAGATGCTTCGAATGAACCGGCGCCGCTTCTGCCGTCGCGTCTCACGGCGGGGCGGCTGGCCGAAGCGATCGAAGAACATCATCTCGTGGCCATCGGGATCGTCGCCGATATCGATGCCGAACACACCAATGCTTTCGTGGCCGAGCTGGCCGATGGCGCTGGTGAGCGCGACGCCATAGGTGGCGACGCCCGTGCCGCGCAGCATCGCCATATTGAAGCCGTCGATACCGATCTTCAGGCTCATTACCCTGCTCTGCCCCCGTTGATGCTGCTTCGATTACCGGTTGAACGCATCATTGGCTACGGCAATGCACGATGAACGGCGCCTATCCGGTCGGCAAAGGCGCGGCGGGAGAAATGTGCCGCGCGCTGCTGGCCGGCCGCAGACAGCGTAGACAATAGTTCATCGTCCCGGGCGAGACGGCCGATCGCGACTGTCATTTCGTCGAGCGACGCCGGATCGATCAGCAGCGCGGCGCTGCCGGCGACCTCTTCGGTCGCACCGCCGCGGGAGGTCATGACCGCTGTTCCCAGATGCATGGCCTCGATGACAGGCAGGCCGAAGCCCTCGGCGAGGGTAGGAAATAACAGCGCCCTTGCTCCGGCGACGAGGCTCAGCAGCGTAGCGCGCGACACATAGGGCAGTCGGATCACGCCGGGCAGGGCGGCAAGCGCTGCTTCGATCGGTGCGGAATGGGTGCCCGGGAGGCCGGCGATGACAAGCGGCATATCGATGCCGCTGGCGGCATGGGCCGCCGCCAGCGGCATCAGATTCTTGCGCGGTTCGACGCTGCCCAGCGCCAGCATGTAGCGGCCCGATATGAGGCCATCGGGAAGCGCGGCGCTCGATCGTTCCAGATCGAGCCCGGTGGGGCAGGCGACGATCAGCCTGGCGTCGATGTCGATGCTTCGCAGAATGTCCTGCCGCGCCGCTTCGGTTACCGTCAGGATGCGGGCGGCGCGCTCGCCGATGCGCGCGAGCAGCCGGCGGTGCCGGGCCGGATCGATACCGGTCAGTTCCGGATGGGTGAGCGGGATGGCGTCATGGACCGTGTAGATGTTGGTCCAGCCCTCGAAGACCAGCGGCACCGGATAGGTCCAGTGCATCACGCCCCGGCCGCCAGGATGGAAACGCAGCAACGTCCCGTGCCGATCGAAGTGCACCTGCGCCAGACGATAGATGTCGCGCGCATACATCCGCCTGCGCCAGAGCCAGCGCGGGCTGTCGAGGCAGGTTTCGGACCAGCGCCACCAGCGTTCGAATCGAGTAGGCGACATCGGCTGTGGCGCGCAGTGGCGATCTCGCACTTCCATCGGCGAGTGGCCGAGCAGCGTGAGCGCATCGCGCAGCGCGCGGGCATAGGTGCTGACACCCGTACCGTCGCGGTCGAGCATGCGCGCATCGATGGCAAAGCGTGGATTTGGCATTTCGAAAAGCATGGCCTATGCTTTGCGGCATCGCAGCGCAGGCCATGATCGTCCAGCGATTTGTGGCACGACGCGAGGGTGGCGTAGGACGTTTCGAATGATCAAGCTCGAGAATGTTTCGAAGACCTACCATGGCCGCAACTTCACCAAAAATGTCTTCAGCAACCTCAATTTTACCGTCAATCGCGGCCAGGGTCTGGCGATCTGTGGCGCAAACGGTGCCGGCAAGACGACCTTGATGCGGCTGCTGGCGGGGGTCGAACAACCGACAACGGGTACGATCACCCGCACGATGACGACCAGCTGGCCGATCGGCTATTCCGGCTGTTTCATATCATCGGCAACAGGCGCGGATAATGTGCGCTTCATCGCGCGCATCTATGGGCAGCCGATAGCGGAAACGCTCGCCTTCGTTGAGGATTTTGCGCAGCTGGGCCCCTATTTCAACCGGCCTATCAACACCTATTCCTCGGGCATGTCGGGGCGGCTGGCATTTGGCGTGTCGCTTGCAATGAAGTTCGATTGCTATCTGATCGATGAAGGCACCTCCGCGGGCGACGAGCGCTTCAGAGCGCGCAGCGAAGTCGAGCTGTTCAGCCGGCTGGAACAGGGCTCGCTGATCATGACGTCGCATGATCCGCATACGCTGGAACGTTTCTGCGACCGCGGCGCGGTGCTCTATGCGGGCAATCTCACCTTCTACGACAGCGTTGCCGAGGCCTGCGAAGTGCATCATGCCTTGCAGATGCGGGCGGCATGACGAACCCCGGACAGAGCGCGATTTCCCTTGACGCCGGCTGCCGAAAACGCTGCTTCGGCACGCATATTCTCATCGATGATCGGGCCAATTTTCCCAATGCATAACCGACTTCCTCGTAGTGCCCGCGCCGTCTGTGCGCTTTCGCTCGCCGCCGTGCTGGCCGGTTGTGCCACCCTGCCTGCGAGCGGACCGACGGGCCGGCAAGTCGAGCGGGGTACTACCGACAAGGATGCGAGCGTCCATTTCCAGATTGTCGATCTGAACGGCGCGGAGATCGCGACGCTGGCCCGGGTGCCCGAATCCGGAACGAGGACGATTGCGTCACTGGCGAAAGAGGGTGATGTCGATCGGATCGCCCCCGGGGATGAGCTCGGCATCACGATATATGAGGTCGGTCTGACCTTATTCGGCGGCACCGCGGCGTTCGGCTCGACCGGGCCATCCTTGGAGATGGTCGAACAGAGCGCCCGCCCGAAGCCGCTCGGCATCGTCAGGGTCGCAGGCGACGGCACGATCCGACTGCCCTATGTCGGCCGTATCGCGGTCGCCGGCAGCACTCCCTATGACGTCCAGCGGATGATCGAGCAGGGGATGCAGGGCAAATCGCAAAGTCCGCAGGCACTGGTGACGGTGATCAGCAGCCCGCATAACAGCGCGCTTGTCGTGGGCGATGTCATGCGCGCCGGCCGCGTGCCGCTGTCGGCAGCGCGCGAGCGGCTGATGGATGCACTGGCGGCGGTCGGCGGCCCGAAGGTGGCGAGCGCCGATGTCGTGGTCAGATTGAACCGTGGCGATCAGAGCGCGGAAATGCGGCTGGCGGATATGCGCGTGGGCGGCGCCGATGATATCCAGCTGCTGCCCGGGGACCGCGTCGAGATCATCACCGAGCCGCGCAGTTTCAGCGTCTTCGGCGCAGCGAGGGTATCGGAGGTGCCGTTTGCCGCGCCGCGCGTTTCGCTGGCCGAGGCGCTTGCGAGGGCGGGCGGGCCGCTGGATGCGCAGGCGGACCCGAGGGCAATCTTCATTTTCCGCTATGATGCAGCCGGCTTTGCCGCAGGCAAGCCGCCGACGGTCTATCGCCTCAATCTGATGAAGCCGGAGAGCTATATCATCGCGCAGAACATCGCGATGCACGACAAGGACCTGATCTATGTCGCCAATGCGGCGTCGGGTCCGGTCACCAAGTTCATCGGCGTCCTGAATCAGCTGTTCGCTCCGGTCTTCACCGTAAGATCGCTGACCACGAACCCCTGATTCGACTCGCTTTTCGCAGGCCATAGGTCCGGAATGGCTTTAAATCCGGAGGTTTAGCCCGGAAAACAAGGCTCTCATAAAAGTGCTTGACGGGCAGGGGGTGTTTTCATAGAAGCGCCCCTCACCGGCGGCAGTGAGTTGGTTCTTCCGACTTGCTACCGTGGCCCTTATTCGGATCGTAACGCGATCTCCTCCGGACCATTGGTCCGGGGTGGTAAAGGCCTGTCTGGTATCTTTCTCATTGTTATTTGATGAAGGGACATGTGGGCGACGGCTCCGGTTTCTGCGATTTTCAAGGTCGTGGATAATCGGTTAAAGCCAAGTCGTTCCATGTCTTAATATGCATTTAAACCATGTAT
>Ga0268264_10001374_pt1 | contig 22774 bp, 27 predicted proteins | sample KBSSwiS32_FD_190357 | JGI IMG/M metagenome (GOLD analysis project Ga0268264, IMG submission 190357) | Switchgrass rhizosphere microbial communities from Kellogg Biological Station, Michigan, USA - KBS Switchgrass S3-2 (SPAdes) (version 2) | ecosystem: Host-associated > Plants > Roots >...
CGCAACGCGCTCTTCGCTCGCCCGGCGGCTGAAATAAATGGCATCACTTTGCATCGACGCACCCTCCCCAGGGCAACTGGCGCTAGGCCAGAGTTATCCATATACTCCTGAATCGGATTCAATTTCAGCAACTTAGATCAGGCTGATTCGGCAACCTGGATCAGGTCGCTCACCCCGCCGAGGCCACGGCACACCTTGGCGGTTGCGCAATGGCCGGAGCAGCCTTAGGCGCTATCTCGTTCATCCAGTGGCGGCCAACCACGTCGGAGCAGCATATCGTGCCGAGGCGAGTGAAGGATTTCATCGAGATCAGCGACTATACGTCGCTCGATACGCTGATCCGCTATCTCAAGACGATCCGGGACAATCTACCGCCGGACCATGACGCCGAACTCAAGATCCGCGGCGACGATGTGTTCGGGCGGCGTCTCACCATAACCTATTTTCGCGAGCAGACGCCCGAAGAAGCGGAACTCGAGGCTCGCTATTTGCGCGAAGACCAGGCGGAGATCGACCGGCTGCAGACGGCTTTGGATGCGGTGCCGTACGAAAAGCGGGCGAGCAAGCGCGTTTAGCTTTTGGACGCGGGCTCGATCCGCGCGATCATCCGGTTGCGATCCCAGATTTCGACGGTGGTTTCGGCGTTCAAATCGCGCGCCAATTGTTGCGCGTGATCGTCGCCATCTGCCTCCAGCCACTCGGCACTAACGATCCTGCCCGCTCCGTCGAGCCGGTAAAGCCTGAAACTCGCCAAGGACGCATACCCCCTTGGCAATACGTAACATGACGGATTCCGGCCGGTATTCACATAAGTTACAACACGTTCCGGCATATTGATTGTAGGTGTGCGCGTCTGGACCGTGCTGCCCGTGTAACCCAGGATAGGCGTATTTCTCCCGCGGGCGTGCATGAATTTGGGGGCGGGATGATCGGGTTACATTTCAGGAAGCTGCGAAAGCGGTTGGATCTTAGCCCTGCGGAAGAGCAAGCGATCCGTCACGCCGTCGCGGAGAAGCGGACTGTCGCCGCCGACCAAATCGTCGTTCGCGCCGGTGAAGAATTGCACAGCAGCATCCTGCTTCTCAGCGGGTGGATGGCGCGGGTCAAGGACCTGCCCAGCGGCGAGCGGCAGGTGACCGAGTTGCATGTGGCCGGCGACTTCACCGACATCCATGGCTTCACGCTGAAATGCCTCGACCATGACGTGATGAGCTTGACCGAATGCACGGTCGCGGTGATCCCGCACGACCGGCTCAAGGACATCATCGCGCGCTATCCCCGGGTAGCGCGGATCTATTGGTTCATGACCAACATGGACGCCTCGATCCAGCGCGAGTGGGCGTTGTCGCTGGGCAAGCGCTCGGCGATTTCGCGCATGGCGCACCTGTTTTGCGAATTGTACGAGCGGTTGCACGTGGTCGGCCTGACCGACGGCAACAGCTACCAATTCCCCCTCACCCAGCGTGAGCTGTCCGAGTGCCTGGGCCTGACCGTGGTGCACGCCAACCGGACCATCCAGGAATTGCGCCGGCGTGGCCTGATCGAGTTGGAGAACCGCTGCCTGACGATCCTCGATCGCCGCGCGCTCGAGGCAGTCGCGCAGTTCGACGACGCCTACCTCTATCTCGACCACCGCAAGGTCTAGCCGACGCTGTCCTCGACCCACCTGGCATAGGCGTCGGTGATCTTGTCGATCGGCCAGCTGACGACGCACGGCACGACATAACTGTGGAGAGCGGTGACGCGGGTGATCAGGTCATCGACGCGCGCCCGTTCGGTCTTGAAGATGGCGGCAACTTCGTCGGCGGTCTCGACCGCGCCTTGCCAGCGGTAGATCGAGCGGACTGGGCCAAGGACGTTGACGCAAGCGGCGAGCCGCTCCTCGACCACTGCCCGGCCGATGCGCTCGGCTTCCTCCGCATTGGCGAACACCGCATAAACCGAAACGACGCTCACCGTTGTCGCCCAAGTTCATTAGCGCCCCACACCGTGCACGCGACCAGCAGCGCGCCAACCGCTTGGTGGAGCGCGGCGAGCCAGATAGCGACGCCGGACATCACCGTGGCGATGCCGAGCAGGACCTGCGTGCCGAAGGCGGAATGGATCGCGATGGACGGCGCGCGGGCGCCGAGCTCGCGTAGCTTGCGGGCGAAGATAACGAGCTCGGCGACAACGACCCACGCCCACCAGCGATGCAGGAAGTGGATCAGGAACGGGTCGTTGGTCAGCGCAAAACCGGCGCCGCGACTCCAGTCGATGCCTTCGGGGACGAAATGGCCGTTCATCAGCGGCCAGGTGCTGGCGACCTGGCCGGCATTGAGCCCGGCGACCCACGCGCCGAGCAGGACCTGAAGCGCGACGGTGCCGAGCGCCATTGCTGCGAGCGGCGTTAAGCGCGACGGCCGGTCGGCACCGGTCGCGGCGAGCCGGCGAAGGTCGAGTGCGACCCAGATCAGCGCGCTCATGATTGCCAGAGCGAGCAGCAAATGTGCGGACAGGCGGAGGTGGCTGACGTCCGTCCGCTGCGACAGGCCGGACATCACCATGTACCAGCCGAGCGCTCCCTGCAGGCCGCCAAGGACGAGCAGGCCAATCATTTTCCAGCCGTAGCCGCGCGGGATGGCGCGCTTCAGCCAAAGCCACAGCAACCCGGCGCCGAACACCAGACCGATCAACCGGCCGAGCAGGCGGTGCGCGAACTCCCACCAGAAAATGTGCTTGAAGGTCGCCAGCGTCATTCCGGCGGGACCGTTGATTTGCCGAAATTCGGGCGTCGCCTGGTAGAGGTCGAACACGCGGACCCACTCGGCGTGGGTCAGTGGCGGGATCGCGCCGGAGATTGGCTTCCATTCGGTGATCGACAGGCCGCTTTCGGTCAGCCGGGTGACGCCGCCGACCACGACCATCGCGAACACCAAAGCGGCGACGAGTAGGAGGAGGCGCGACAGGGCCAGCGGACGAGCAGTGGAGGAGGCCATCGCGGCGGCCTATTCGCCGCTCGCGCGCCATGGAGCAAGGGCGCAGATTGAATCGATGTAATGTTGTAACTTCTCCGTGTTGCCGCTATATCCGTCGCGTTCATGCTTCAGCTTGCGATTCCCAACAGTCGGCTTGACCGGATTGCCATGGGCATTTCCGGCCTGTGCCTGGTGCACTGCCTCGGCACGGCGGTCCTGCTCGGGCTCATCTCCGCGGCGGGAACGACGCTCGGCGCGCCGTGGATCCATGAAGTCGGCCTGACGCTGGCGATGTTCCTCGGCTCGATCGCGCTTGGCCGCGGCATCCTCGAGCATGGCTTCATGATGCCGAGCGCGGTCGGCGGTCTCGGGCTCGGCGTGATGGCCGGCGCGCTGACCCTGCCGCACGACGGGACGGAAGCCGCTTACACCGTCGTCGGCGTGCTGATCCTGGCGCTGGGCCACCGGCTCAACGTGATGGCGGCGGAATAACATCACATGTTGCCCGCGTCCGACGCGGGGACTATCGCAATCATGCTCATGGCTCGACACGATCATCAGCTTCACGAAGGCGACGCGCTTCGCCACGCCGCCCGCGACCGCCTGACCAAGGAAGGCGAGCAGTGGACCGAGATGCGCGCCGCGGTGTTCGACGCGCTGGCCAGCTTCGACAAGCCGGCGAGCGCCTATGACATCGCCGATGCGGTCTCGAAGAAGCAGGGCCGGCGGGTTGCCGCCAACAGCGTCTATCGCATCCTCGACCTGTTCGTGACGTCGAACCTTGCGCGGCGCGTCGAGAGCGCCAACGCTTATGTCGCCAACCAGCATCCCGACTGCCTGCACGACTGCATCTTCCTGATCTGCGATACGTGCGGGCAGACGGTGCATCTCGACGACGACAGCCTCTCGGGCGGCGTGCGCCAGGCGGCGAAGAGCGCGGGCTTTACCGCGCCGCGGCCGGTGATCGAGGTGCGCGGCACCTGCGGCGACTGCGAGAGCGAATAACCACCTGAACGCGACGATGGGGGGCATTGAAATCGCAGCCGCGGTGCTGGGCGTCGTCAACGTCCTGCTCGTCGTGCGCCGGTCGACCTGGAACTATCCGTTCGGCATCGTCATGGTCGCGCTCTATTTCTTCGTCTTCTGGGGGGCGAAGCTCTACTCCGACGCGCTGCTGCAAATCTTCTTTTTCGCCATCCAGCTCTACGGCTGGTGGGCGTGGGTGCATGCCAAGCATGTCGACCACGGCGTCGCGGTCGGCTGGATGTCGGCGCGGGAGCGGTTGCCGTGGCTGGCTGGAACCGCGGTCGCCGTCGTCTTGTGGGGGACGGGTATGGCGCGCTTCACCGACGCGGCCGCGCCCTATGTCGATGCGACGACCGCGGGCCTCAGCATCGCCGCGCAATGCCTGCAGTCGCTGCGCCGGGTCGAAAGCTGGGTGCTGTGGATCGTCGTCGACGTGATCGCGATCGGCCTGTTCGCGTGGCGCGACCTTTACGTAACCTCTGCGCTGTACGGGCTCTTCCTGGTGCTGGCATCGGTGGGCTTGTTTGAATGGCGACGGAAGGCGGGGGCGTGAAGCGCGGTTTTATTCTCGGCAAGTTCATGCCGCCGCATGCCGGGCATGTGACCCTGATCGAATCCGCCCGCGCGCTGGTCGACGAACTCACCATCCTGCTCTGCTCGCTGCCGGACGACCCGATCCCCGGCGAACAGCGGCTGGCGTGGATGCGCGAGTTGTTCCCCGATTGCTTCGTCGCCTGGCAGTCGGAACCGGTGCCGCAGGAGCCGGCCGACGATCCCGAATTCTGGACCATCTGGAAGACGGTGGTTGCGCACCATCACCCCGAGCCGATCGACTTCGTCTTTGCCGGCGAAGACTATGGCGCCGAGCTGGCGAGCCATGTTGGCGGCTTCTTCGTCCCGCTCGGCGGGCGCATCCTCGGCGCGGATCAGCATGGGGTTGGGGGGCTCGCTGGCGCAGCGATCCGCGCCGACCCGTGGCGCTACTGGGAATATCTGCCGGCGCCGGTCCGCAGCCATTATGGGCTCACCGTCTGCCTGCACGGGATCGAAAGCGTCGGCAAATCGACGCTGAGCGAGCGGCTGGCCGACCATTATGCGACCATCTCCGTGCCCGAATATGGCCGCGCGCACTGCGAAACGCACGGCACCGACTGCCGCGAGGCCGACCTGCTGCTGATCGGCGACGCGCAGCAGGCGATGATCGAGGCGGCGCGGCCGTGGGCCAACCGCCTGCTGATCGCCGACACCGACGCGCTGATGACGTCGGCCTGGTCGCAGATGATGATCGGCTACCTGCCCGACCAGCTGATCTGCCACCGCAAGGCCGACCTCTATTTGATGCTCGGCGCCGACGCGCCGTTCGTCGATGACGGCACGCGGGTCTACAAGACCGGGCGCGAGCGCGACCGCTTCCAGCGGATTGCCCGCGGTGTGCTGGTCCAGACGCGCGCCAATTTCGTCGAGATCGAGGGTAGCTGGGACCAACGGTTCAAGGCGGCCGTCAAGGCGATCGACGGGGTGATCCGCCAGAACGGGCTGAAGTGGCCCAAGGCCGCCTGAGCATTTCCTGAGCAATCGCTGAAATCATCCAATGGCTGGCGCGGGTTGGTGACTTCGCGGCCCGCTCCGCGTAAGTGCCGCGCCAATGACTGACCGCCCCGACACGCCCCTGCTCGACCAGGTCCAGGTCCCCGCCGACCTGCGCGCCCTGACCAAGGAGCAATTGCCTGAACTTGCCGACGAACTGCGGCAGGAAGTGATCTCGGCCGTTTCGGTGACCGGCGGTCACCTCGGCGCCGGGCTCGGCGTCGTCGAGCTGACGGTCGCGGTCCATTATGTGTTCGATACGCCGACCGACAAACTGATCTGGGACGTCGGCCACCAGGCCTATCCGCACAAGATCATCACCGGGCGCCGCGACCGCATCCGCACGCTGCGGCAGGGCGGGGGGCTCAGCGGCTTCACCCGGCGCTGCGAGAGCGAATATGACCCGTTCGGGGCGGCGCACAGTTCGACCTCGATCTCGGCCGCGCTCGGCTTCGCCATTGCCAACAAATTGTCGGGCGACCCGCACCGCGCGATCGCGGTGATCGGCGACGGCGCCTTGAGCGCCGGCATGGCCTATGAGGCGATGAACAACGCGGCGGCCGCCGGCAACCGGCTGATCGTCATCCTCAACGACAATGACATGTCGATCGCGCCGCCGGTCGGGTCCCTGCGCAACGCGCTCGCGCGGCTGGTCAGCTCGGGCAAGTATCTGGCGCCGCGCAAGCTGGCGCAGAAGCTCGCCCGGGCGATGCCCGAGCCGCTGCACGTCGCTGCCCGCCGGATGGAAGAATATGCCCGCGGGATGTTCACCGGCGGGACGTTGTTCGACGAGCTCGGCTTCTACTACGTCGGGCCGGTCGACGGACATGACGTGCGGGCGCTGGTCGAGGTGCTGGAGAACGTCCGCGACGCCGACATCGGGCCGATGCTCGTCCATGTCGTGACCAAGAAGGGCAAGGGCTACGCGCCGGCCGAGAACAGCGCCGACAAATATCATGGTGTCGTGAAGTTCGATGTCGTTTCCGGCGTCCAGGCCAAGCCGGTGGCGGGCGCGCCAAGCTATCAGAATGTATTTGGCGAGACGCTGGCGAAGCTGGCCGAGGACGATCCGAAGATCGTCGCCATCACCGCCGCCATGCCGTCCGGCACCGGCGTCGACAAATTCGCCGCGGCGCATCCCGAGCGCGCGTTCGACGTCGGCATCGCCGAGCAGCATGCGGTGACCTTCGCCGCCGGCCTGGCGGCGCAGGGGATGCGGCCGTTCGTCGCCATTTACTCGACCTTCCTGCAGCGCGCCTACGACCAGGTCGTGCACGACGTCGCGATCCAGAATTTGCCGGTGCGCTTTGCGATGGACCGCGCCGGGCTGGTCGGCGCCGACGGCGCGACCCATGCCGGGTCGTTCGACCTCGCCTACCTCTGCACCCTGCCCAACTTCGTCGTGATGGCGCCGTCGGACGAGGCCGAGCTGGTGCACATGGTCAAGACGATGGAAGGCCATGACAGCGGGCCGATCGCAGTGCGCTATCCGCGGGGCGAGGGCCGCGGCGTGCCGCTGCCGGCCAAGCCGCAGGCGCTGGCGATCGGCAAGGGCCGCATCGTCCGCGAAGGCAAGAAGGTCGCAATCCTCTCGCTCGGCACGCGGCTCGAAGAGGCTGAGAAGGCCGCCGACCAGCTCGATGCCAAAGGCCTGTCGACGACCGTCGCCGACCTTCGCTTCGCCAAACCGCTCGACGCCGAACTGATCCGCAAGCTCGCGGCCACGCACGAGGTGGTGGTGACGGTCGAGGAAGCGGCGATCGGCGGGCTCGGCGCGCATGTGCTGACACTGGCCAGCGACGAGGGTCTGATCGATGCGGGGCTGAAGATCCGCACCATGCGCCTGCCCGACGCCTTCCAGGAGCACGACAAGCCTGAGAAGCAATATGACGAAGCGCGGCTGAACGCGCCGCATATCGTCGAGACGGTGCTGAAGGCGCTGCGGGTGAATAGCGCCGGGGTCGAAGAGGTGCGGGCGTAGCAAAGACGCGCGCCGATCAGTTGCTCGTCAGCCGCGGGCTCGCGGAGAGTCGGACGCGGGCGCAGGCGTTAATCATGGCGGGGGCCGTGTTTTCGGGTGAGCGGAAGCTGGCCAAGGCGGGCGAAATGCTGGCCGAGGATGCGGCGCTGGAGGTGCGGGGGAAAGATCATCCGTGGGTTTCGCGCGGGGGGATCAAGCTCGACCATGGGCTGACGCATTTTGGCTTCGACGTGACGGGCGCGACTGCGCTGGACGTGGGGAGCTCGACCGGCGGGTTCACCGATGTGTTGCTCTCGCGCGGGGCGGCGAAGGTCTATGCAGTGGACGTCGGCACCAACCAGCTGGCGTGGAAGCTGCGGCAGGACCCGCGCGTCGTCGTGCTTGAGCAGACGAATGCGCGCGGCTTGACCGCCGAAAAGGTGCCCGAATCCGTCGACATCGTGGTGTGTGACGCGAGCTTCATCGGCCTCGCCAAGGTGCTGGACGCGCCGCTGAAGCTTGCGAGGCCCGGCGCGACGCTGGTGGCGCTGGTCAAGCCGCAGTTCGAGGCGGGGCGCGCCGAGGTCGGCAAGGGCGGTGTCGTGCGGGACCCGGCGGTGCACGAACGCGTTTGCACCGAGACCAAAGGCTGGGTTGCGGCGCAGGGCTGGACCGTGCTGGGCGTCACCCCGAGTCCGATCACCGGGCCCGAAGGCAATATCGAATTCCTGCTGGGAGCGGAGAAGCATGGCTGACGCAGTGCGGCGGAACGATTGGTGGAAGACCGCGATCGTCACGGTCGTCGCGATCGAACTGCTCGGCGGCCTCAGCGGCTGGCTGTCGCAATCGGGCTATGGCAACCCGTGGTTCGACGCATTGCAGAAGCCGAGCTTCATGCCACCCGGCTTCCTGTTCGGGATCGTCTGGCCGATCCTCTATGCGTTGCTCGGGCTCGCGCTGGCGCTGATCCTGGCGGAGCCGGCGTCCGACCGGCGGCGCATCGCGCTGATCCTGTTCGCCGTGCAGATGGCGCTGAACTTCGCCTGGTCGCCGATCTTCTTCGCCGGCCACGACATCACACTGGCCAAATATGTGATCATCACGATGATCGTGATCGCCGCGGCGGCCGCGCTGCTGTTCTATCGCCTGCGGCCGGTCGCCGGCCTGCTGATGGTGCCGTACTTGTGCTGGCTGATGTTCGCGACCGCGCTCAATACGAGCATCGAGACGCTCAACCCCGGAGCCGGAACCAGCCTGCTCGGCTAGCTCGAAAATCTGGGGATAGATCAGCCAGTTGGGGATAGCTCCCCGGCCAAGGGTGGCGAAAAGCGACCCGAACTCTTAAATCCGCGCCAAGAGGAGATGCGAGTATGCAGTCCGAGAACAAGATGTTCGACGACTTCGTGAAAATGGTGAACGGCTTCGCCGGGACCATGGCCGGCATGGGCCGCGAGGCGGAGTCCAGCGCGCGCGAGAAGATGCGCGAGTGGGTCGGCGGCCAGGATTTCGTCGGCCGCGACGAGTTCGAGGCGGTGAAGGCGATGGCCGCTGCCGCGCGCGACGAGAATGACGCGCTGAAGGCGCGCATCGTTGCGCTCGAGGCGAAGCTCGGCGGTGCGCCGGCCAAGCCCAAGAGTGGCGGTGGCAAGTCTTCTGGGGCTAAAGCAGGGGCGTGATCCTGAGCGAGGAAGAAATCCAGGAGGAGCGCGACGACGGTGCTCCGATCGAAGTTCTCGAGGCCTATTTTGAAGCCCGCGGCTGGGCGTGCGAACGCACCGCCGAAGGCGAAATCGTCGCGTCGGCGACGGGCAGCTGGGCGCAATATGAATTGCGCGGCGTGTGGCGGCCCGAGGACCAGGTGCTGCAGTTCCTCGCCTTCCCCGACATCAAGGTCGGCCCGGAGAAGCGCACCGCGATCTTTGAGGCGCTGAGCCTGATCAACGAGCAATTATGGCTCGGCCATTTCGAAATGTGGTCGGGATCGGGCCTCGTCGTGTTCCGCCATTCGACCATCCTCGATGCGCGCGAAGGCGAGGGGCTGAGCCTCGAACAGGCCGAGGCGATCGCCGAAGCGGCGGTCGAGGAATGTGAGCGCTTCTACCCGGTGTTCCAGTTCGTCCTGTGGGGCGGCAAGTCGCCGGGCGAAGCGATTTCCGCAGCTTTAATCGATACGCACGGGGAAGCATGACCACTGCACCGCAACTTCCAGCGCCGACGTGGTTTGTCGGCTGCGGCAACATGGGCGGGGCGATCGTCGAGGGCTGGCGCACCGCCGGCATCGACCTCAGCCAGGCCGTCGTCATTCGCCCGAGCGGTAAGCCGGTCGAGGGCGTCCGCACGGTCGCGGCGCTGCCCGACGCCGGCGTGCCACCGAAGCTCGTGGTGCTCGCGGTCAAGCCGCAGAAGCTCGACGAGGTGGTGCCGCAACTGAAGCCGTGGATCACGTCGAAGACGGCGATCGTCTCGATCCTCGCCGGGGTCGAAGCCGCGACGCTGCGGCAGCGTTTCCCGAGCGCCGGCGCAATCATCCGCGCGATGCCCAACTTGCCGGTCGCCACCCGCCGCGGGGTCACCGCACTCTACACGGCGGATGCGGACGAGGCGTTGAAGCAGCAGATCGGCGACTTGTTCGTCGCGCTGGGCTGGGCGATGTGGACCATCGACGAGGCGCGCTTTGCCTCGATCGGCGCGGTCGCGGGCGCCGGGCCGGCCTATGTCGCGCGGTTCGTCGCGGCGCTGGCCAAGGCGGGCGAAGCGAAGGGGCTCAGTCCCGAAATCGCGGCCACGATCGCGCTCGAGACAGTGCTCGGCACGACGTGGATGGCGGCGACGACCGGCGAGACGATGGACGCGGTTGCGAAGCGCGTGGCGAGCCCCAACGGCACGACCGAGGCGGGCCTAAAGGTGCTCGATCCGGTGCTCGACGGCCTCGTCCAGTCGACCATCGATGCTGCAGCGCAGCGCGGTGCCCAGCTTGCCGAGGAAGCGCGCAGCGCCTAGGCGCGCCCTCATGGCACTTCCCGACGCGCAGACTTTCGACGACCGTGACGGCTGGATCTGGTTCGACGGCGAACTGGTCCCGTGGCGCGATGCCAAGGTCCATGTCCTGACCCACGCGCTCCACTATGCCTCGTCGGTGTTCGAGGGGCAGCGCGCCTACAGCGGCCAGATCTTCAAACTCACCGAGCATAGCGAACGGCTGCGCAAGAGCGCGAGCCTGCTCGGCTTTGAGCTGCCGTGGTCGGTCGAGGAAATCGACGCGGCGTGTATCGAGGTGCTGAAGGCCAATGGCTGGACCGACGCCTATATGCGCCCGGTCGCCTGGCGCGGATCGGAATCGATGGGTGTCGCGCCCGGCAACACCAAGCCGCATTTGGCAATCGCAGCGTGGCAATGGGGCAAGTATTTCGGCGATGAGCTGGCGCGTGAGGGCATCCGCCTCGACATCGCGCCGTGGCGTCGGCCTGCGCCCTACACGGCGCCGACGGAATCGAAGGCCGCCGGCCTGTACATGATCTGCACCCTGTCGAAGCAGCATGCCGAAGCCCGCGGTTACAATGACGCGCTGATGTTCGACTGGCGTGGCCGGGTGGCCGAAGCGACCGGCGCCAACGCCTTCTTCGTCAAGGAAAATGCGCTGCACACGCCGACGCCCGATTGTTTCCTCGACGGGATCACCCGGCGGACGGTGATGGGCCTGGCCGAGCGGCGCGGGGTCGAGGTGGTCGAGCGGGCGATCTGGCCGGAGGAACTCGAAAGCTTCGAGCAGATGTTCCTGACCGGAACCGCGGCGGAAGTGACACCCGTGAAGTCCGCGGGCCCGTGGAACTTCGAGGTCGGCGAGCTGACGCTGCAGCTGCAGCGCGACTATGACGACCTGGTCAACGGCCGCATCCCCAACGCATAACGGGGCTGGCGGCGGATGAAATTCCACCACCGCGCCGTCCCCATCGTCCTGCTGGTGTTGCTGCTCGACGCGATCGGGTTTGGGATCGTGCTGCCGGTGCTGCCCAGCCTGATCGTCCACCTCGCCGATGTCACCGTCGCGCAGGCGACGCGGATCGCGGGGTACATGCTGGTCGCCTACGCCGCGATGCAGTTCCTCGCGGGGCCGATCATGGGCAACCTTGGCGACCGCTTCGGGCGGCGCATCGTCCTGCTCGGCTGCACGCTCGCTTTCACCATCGATTATGGCTTGATGGCGGCCGCGCCGACGATCGGCTGGCTGTTTCTCGGCCGCCTGATCGCGGGGATTGCGGGCGCCAGCTACGGCCCGGCCAACGCCGTCCTTGCCGACGTGACCGAACCGCAGGAGCGCGCCCGGGTGTTCGGCCTGATGGGCGCGGCGTTCGGCGGCGGGTTCATTGTCGGCCCGGCGGTCGGCGGGCTGATCGCGAGCCTTGGCGTGCGTGCCCCGTTCATGGTCGCGGCGGTGATGGCGGCGATCAATTTCGTTTGGATCGCCGTCGCGCTGCCGGAGACGCTTGCGACCGACAAGCGCCGGCTGTTCGAATGGCGCCGCGCCAACCCGCTTGGCACCTTCGGGCCGCTGCTGCGCGCCCCGCAGGCGCTGCCGCTGATCGTCGCGTCGTTCCTGTGGCAGTTCGCGCACAACGTCTATCCGGCGACCTGGGCCTTCTGGGCGGAGCTCAGGTTCCACTGGACCTCGGCGCAAATCGGCCTGTCACTCGCCGCCGCCGGCGTATCGATGGCGCTGGCGCAGGTGTTCATCACCGGCCGCGCGGTCGCGAAATATGGCGAGAGCAAAACGGTCGTCATCGGCATGCTGTGCGGCGGCCTGACCTTCCTGTTCTACGCGGTCGTCCCGGTCGGCTGGCTGGTCTACGTGATCATCTTCTTCAGCGCCCTGCAGGGACTGGTCTACCCGTCGCTGAATGCCTTGCTGTCGCGCATGACCGACGCGTCGAACCAGGGCGCGCTGCAGGGCGGAATGGCCTCGGTCTCGAGCATCGCGGCAATCATCGGGCCGTTGACCCTGACCCAGGCGCTGGCGTTCGGCGCGGAGCGGGGGACGACCGGCGCGGCATTCCTGATGGCCTCCGCGCTGGTCGCCGTGGCCATGGTGGTCGTCTATTTCGGCGTCTTGCGGCGGATCGGCGCTGGTCCGGCCCCGGAACCCGCTGGGCCATAAAACCAGCTTATTGAAATGCCCGCGATATCGGTTGGGCATCGCATCTCAAAAATCGCATTCCGCGGTCGGGACTGGAGCAGCCTTCGACTGAAGGAGAATAGGTGATGTCGGCTTTCAGCCCGGTCCTTCCGGCCGCAACCACGGCAGCAATGCAGTTCCTGCGCCCGATGCACGGCCGGCCCGCTTCCTATCAATATGATCCGCCGGCGGGCACGCCGGTGCGGACCGGGACGCACGACGCGCACCTGATCGAGATCCGCAACGCCCGCCCATTGGCCGACTCGTTGTCGCTCGACGTGCAGGGCTTCACGCTGGTTCGGGTCGCGCCCGATTTCGTCGACTTTCACGACGCGGCAGGGATTCGCTCGATGTTCTACCCCGAGGTGGAGCAGCTGATCGCGGCCGTGACCGGCGCGGGGCGGGTCATCGCCTTCGACCATAATGTCCGCAATGCCGGCCGCGCCGCGAACGGCGAAGATGGAATCCGCGCTCCTGTGCCGCGCGCGCACAACGATTTCACGCTCCGCTCCGGGCCCGATCGGGCGCGCACCGAGCTCGAGCGGCGCGGCCTCGATGCCGACGCGCTGCTGGGCCACCGCTTCGCGATCATCAACCTGTGGAAGCCGATCGGTCGCCCGGCCTACAAGTCGCCGTTGGCGCTGAGCGATGCCCGGACGATTGCGCCGAGCGACTTCGTCGCCACCGACCTCATCTATCGCGACCGCGTCGGCGAAACCTACTCGGTGCAGCACAATGACGCGCAGCAATTTTATTATTTTCCGAACCTCGCGCCGAGCGAGGCGATCCTGCTGAAGGGCTATGATTCCGACGAGGGCGTCGCGCGGTTCACGGCGCATGCCGCCTTCGATGATCCGCACAGCCCGCCGGACGCGCCGGAGCGCGAAAGCATCGAGGTGCGCGTGCTGGCGATCTACCCCTGAGCGCCTAGTCGAAGATGCTGAGGTCGAGCGGCTCGCTCGGCCCGAACCAGATGACGTGCTGGCTGTGGTCGGCGCGGTCGTCGCCGGTGCTGGTATGGGCAAAGATGGTGAACCCGGCGCGGTTGAGCGCGATCCATTGGGCGAAGTCGCCAAACTGAGCCGTCGGCACCGTGATCTGGACGCTGCCACGGGGATGCGGACCGACCGGGCGCAGGTGGAAGTGGCCGACCGGCACGCCGAAGCGCTGCTGGGCGGCGGCCGCGACGGCCTTGGCCTGCTCGACCTCGGCGGGGTCATAATAGATGTGGGCGTGGAAATCGCGGATGGCTGGATCGGTCATGGCCGCGATATAGGAAGTGTTCCGGGCCTTCCAACTCGGGCGTTGGTGGCTATAAGCGCCGCTTCCCCGCAGTAGCGGGCGCCTGCTGGGGCGTCGCCAAGTGGTAAGGCACCGGTTTTTGGTACCGGCATTCGCAGGTTCGAATCCTGCCGCCCCAGCCAGTCTTCTATTCGCGCCGCAGCAGCTCTTCGACGATCGCGTCCGCCGCTTCGTCCGCCGTCATCGCGGTCGTGTCGATGCGAATCTCGGGTGTATCCGGGGCTTCGTACGGGCTGTCGATACCCGTAAAATTCTTGATCTCGCCGGCGCGGGCCTTGGCGTAGAGGCCCTTGGCGTCGCGCTTCTCGGCCTCGGCCAGCGGGGTATCGACGAACACTTCGATGAACTCGCCCTCGGGCAGCATCTTGCGGACCATGTCGCGCTCGGCCCGGAAGGGCGAGATGAAGGCGGTGAGGACGATCAGCCCGGCGTCGGCCATCAGCCGGGCGACTTCGCCGACCCGGCGGATGTTCTCGATGCGGTCGGTTTCGGTGAAGCCGAGGTCGCGGTTGAGGCCGTGGCGGACGTTGTCGCCGTCAAGCAGGAAAGTATGGCGGCCGCGCGCGACGAGCTTCTTCTCGACGAGGTTGGCGATGGTCGACTTGCCCGCGCCGCTGAGGCCGGTGAACCACAGCACCGCCGGCCGCTGGCCCTTGAGCTGGGCATGGGTCTCGCGGCTGATGTCGAGATGCTGCGGGTGGATGTTGAGCGAGCGGCGGAGCGCGAAGTGGAGCATGCCGCAGGCGACGGTGGCGTTGGTCAGCTTGTCGATCAGGATGAAGCCGCCGAGCGCCTTGTTGTCGTCATAGGGCTCGAACACGATGTCGCGGTCGGTCGCGATTTCAGCGACGCCGATACCGTTGAGGGCGAGCGACGGCGCGGCGAGATGCTCGAGCGTGTTGACGTTCACCTCGTACTTGGGCTGCTGCACGGTCGCGGTGACACTCTGGGTGCCGAGCTTCATGCGATAGCCGCGCCCGGGCACCAGTTCGGTCTCGTCCATCCACACGATGGTCGCCTCGAACTGGTCGGCGACCTGTGGCGGATCGTGCGCATCGATGATGACGTCGCCGCGCGAGCAGTCGACTTCGTCGGCAAGGGTCAGGGTGACCGACTGGCCGGCGACCGCGCGGTCGAGATCGCCGCCGGCGGTGACGATGCGCTGGACGCGGGTGACGCGGCCGGACGGGAGGATGCGAATTTCCGCGCCCGGCGCGATCGTGCCGCTGGCGACCTGGCCGGCAAAGCCGCGGAAGTTGAGGTCGGGGCGGTTGACCCATTGCACCGGCAGGCGGAACGGCTTGGCGGCCTCCGCCGCCGCGTCGAGCGGGACGGTGTCGAGATGCTCGAGCAGGCTCGGACCCTCGTACCACGGCATCGACGAGCCGCGCTCGACGACATTGTCGCCGTTGAGACCGGAAATGGGAATCGCGGTCCATTCCTCGACGCCAATGCCGGTCGCGAAGGCGCGGTAATCGGCGCAGATCGCGTCGAACGCGCCTTGGTCATAGTCGACCAGGTCCATCTTGGTGATCGCCACCACCAGGTGGCGGATGCCCATCAGCTTGGCGAGATAGGAATGGCGCCGGGTCTGGGTCAGCACGCCCTTGCGCGCGTCGACCAGCAGCACGGCGAGGTCGGCGGTCGAGGCGCCGGTGACCATGTTGCGCGTGTACTGCTCGTGGCCGGGCGTATCGGCGACGATGAACTTGCGCTTCGCGCTGGCGAAGAAGCGGTAGGCGACGTCGATGGTGATGCCCTGCTCGCGCTCGGCCGAGAGCCCGTCGACGAGAAGGGCGAAGTCGATCGCTTCGCCCTGCGTGCCGTGGCGCTTGCTGTCGCTTTCGAGTGCTTCGAGCTGGTCGTCGAGCACCTGGCGCGTGTCGTAGAGCAGGCGGCCGATGAGGGTCGACTTGCCGTCGTCGACGCTGCCGCAGGTGATGAAGCGCAGCAGCTGCTTGTGCTCCTGCTCATGGAGCCAGGCGCTGATGTCGGCGGGAGCGTTCATTTCACGACCGTCACCCCAGCGAAGGCTGGGGTCCATGCCGGCCCGGCGCGCATGAGTGAAGAAACATGGATGCCAGCCTTCGCTGGCATGGCGAAGCGGAGGATCATTAGAAATAGCCCTCCTGCTTCTTCTTCTCCATGCTCGCGCCGCCCGCGTCGCGGTCGATGGCCCGGCCCTGGCGTTCGGAGGTGGTGCTGACCAGCATCTCGGCGACGATCGCCTCGACGGTCGCGGCGTCGCTCTCGATCGCGCCGGACAGCGGGTAGCAGCCGAGCGTGCGGAAGCGGACGGTGCGCATCACCGGCGTCTCGCCATTCAGTGGGAAGCGGTCGTCGTCGACCATTAGGATCAGGCCGTCGCGCTCGACGGTCGGGCGCTCGGCGGCGAAATAGAGCGGGACGATCTCGATCCGCTCGCGCAAAATATATTGCCAGACGTCGAGCTCGGTCCAGTTGGACAAGGGGAAAACGCGGATGCTTTCGCCCTTGTTCTTGTCGACATTGTAGAGCGACCACAGCTCCGGCCGCTGTCGCTTCGGATCCCAGCGGTGGTGGCGGTCGCGGAAGCTGAAAATGCGCTCCTTGGCGCGGCTCTTTTCCTCGTCGCGCCGGGCGCCGCCGAACGCCGCGTCGAAGCCATGCATGTCGAGCGCCTGCTTCAACCCTTCGGTCTTCCACATATCGGTGTGGAGCGGGCCGTGATCGAACGGGTTGATGCCCTTCGTCTCGGCTTCGGGGTTGCGATAGACGAGCAGCTCCGTGCCGGGCGTCGCGCCGACCTTGTCGCGCAGCGCGTACATGTCGCGAAACTTCCAGGTCGTATCGACGTGGAGCAACGGGAAGGGCAGCGGGCCGGGGTAGAAGGCCTTGCGGGCGAGGTGCAGCATGACGGCGCTGTCCTTGCCGATCGAGTAGAGCATCACCGGCTTGTTGGCCTCGGCGACCGTTTCGCGCATGATGTGGATGCTCTCGGCCTCGAGCCGGTCGAGGTGGGTGAGGGTAGGCGTCGCGGTCATTGCCGACGCTCTTGCCCGAAAGTTTCGCCGGTTGGGACAGGAATTTGCTAGCGGGCCGTGAATGAAGCTCGAACGCCGCCTTGTCGAAAAGCCGTGGGGCGTGACGCAGCTGCCGCCGGCGTTCGGTGACACGGGCGGCGCGCGCATCGGCGAGCTGTGGTTCACGGGTGCCGGCGAGCTGCCGCTGCTCGCCAAATACATCTTCACCAGCGAGCGGCTCTCGATCCAGAATCACCCGCCTGACCGTGGCGCGCTGCGGGGCAAGGAGGAATGCTGGTTCGTGCTCGACGCCGAGCCGGGCGCGACCATCGGGCTCGGCTGGAAGCGCACGGTGAGCAGGTACGAGGCGCGCGCGGCGGCGCTCGACGGTTCGATCGTCGAGCTGATCGACTGGACGCAGGCGCGGGCGGGGGATTTCATCTACGTGCCGGCGGGGACGGTGCATGCAATCGGCGCCGGGCTGTCGCTGCTCGAGTTCCAGCAGAATGCCGACGTCACCTATCGGCTCTACGATTATGGCCGCCCGCGGGACCTGCACCTCGAAGAGGGGCTCGCGGTTGCCGCGCTCCAGCCATACGCCGAGGCGCGCGCGCGGCCGGTGGCGCAGGACCAGTCGCTGGTGCTGGTGGACGGCCCGCATTTTGCGCTCGCGCAGGTCGTTGGCGAGGGTCTCGCGGGCGTGTTCGGCGACCGCCGACGCTGGGTGCTCCCGACCGACGGCACGGTCACCGCCGCGGGCGAACGCGCAGAGCCGGGCGAGTGCCTGCTGCTCCAGCCGGGCGAGGCGATTTCCGCCATTGCCGGGCGCGCCATCATCGGCGCGGAGACCTAGATCGGATAGTGGCCCGGCTCGCCGGCGATGGTGATCCACCGTAGCTCGGTGAACGCATCGATCCCGGCCTTGCCGCCGAAGCGGCCATAGCCCGACGCGCCGCTGCCGCCGAACGGCATTTGCGGCTCATCCTGAACAGTCGGGCCGTTGATATGACAGATGCCCGAACGGATGCGCCGCGCGACGCGCAGCCCGCGCGCGGCGTCGCCGGTGAAGACCGACGCGGCGAGGCCGTAGGCGTTGTCGTTGGCGGTCGCGACGGCTTCTTCTTCGCCGGCAACGCGGATGATGCCGACGACCGGGCCGAAACTCTCGTCATGATAGAGCTTCATGCCCGGCGCGATGCCGTCGACCAGGACGGCCGCGCCGGTCGTGAGCCGGCGAGCGCCTTTGGCCACCGCATCCTCGATGAGGTCGGCGACGTTGCTTGCAGCCTCGTCGTCGACCTGTTCGCCGACCGCTGGTGCCGGCATGCTCGCGGCCTTCGCCGCCAGTTTCTCGACGAAGGCGTCGGCGATGGCGTCGACAAGGATGATCCGCTCGGTCGACATGCAAATCTGGCCGGCGTTCATGAACGCGCCAAACGCGGCGGCTTTCACGGCTTCGTCGAGGTCGGCGTCTTCGAGCACGATCAGCGGGGCCTTGCCGCCGAGCTCCAGCAGCACCGGCTTGAGCTGCTCTGCGGCGCGTTTCGCGACGATCTTGCCGACCGCGGTCGAGCCGGTGAAATTGATCCGCCGTACCGCCGGGTGATCGATCAGCGCGCCGACGACATCAGCCGCTTGGTCGGGTGGGTTGGTGACGAGATTGACGACGCCGTCCGGGAAGCCGGCCGCGGCAAATGTCTCGACGATCAGGGACTGGGTGCGCGGGCAGCGTTCCGAGGCCTTGAGGATCACCGTGTTGCCGCAGGCGAGGGGAGTCGCGATCGCCCGGCAGCCGAGGATGACCGGCGCATTCCACGGCGCGATGCCGAGGATCACGCCGACCGGCTCGCGCAGTGCGAGCGACAGCAACCCGGGCTTGTCCGACGGGATCACCTCGCCGGTGATCTGCGTCGTCAGCGCAGCGGCTTCGCGTACCATTTCGGCACCGAGCGCGACGTTGAACCGCGCCCACGGTTCGGATGCGCGCAATTCTTCGCGCATCGCGGCGACGAATGATTCGGCCCGTGCCTCCAGTGCGTCCGCAGCCGCGTTGAGCAGGGATCGCCGCGAATTGGGGCCAAGCGCGGACCAGGCCGGGAATGCGGCGGCTGCGGCTTCGGCGGCAGCTTTGGCGCGAGACACGTCGTTCATGACGCTCCGCTACAGCGGTCCGGCGGGCTTCGCCACTGGCCGCTCAACTGCTCCGCTTCGGACGAAGGCCTTAACCGGATTGCACGCCGGCCGTTTTCCGTGGTGCATGCAAAGCCGAGCGCTCGCCTCATCCTCGAACCATCGGCCGCGCGAGCTGCGCCGCCGGGTCATCCTCCCGACGTTGGTTCGGTCCGACGGCGGGTGGGGCAATGCGTGCATCCTCAACATTTCGTCGCGCGGTTTCCTCATCCAGGCATCCCGGCCGACGCCAAAGGGCAGTACCGTCGAGCTGCGCCATGCCGGCGAAATCATTACCGCCCGAGTCATGTGGCGCGACGGGGCCCGCGCCGGCCTCGCCGCGGAGAGCCGGGTGCCGGTCGAGGAAATCCTGTCCGCGAGCCAGGCGCCCGGGCTTCAGCTGACCGCCGTCGCCATCCCCAAGGCCGCCCCGCGGGCGAAACCGCGTAGCCATGACGATAATCGCATCCGGTCGCGGATGATGGAATTCGCCTGGGTCGGAGCGATCGGCGTGACGCTGGCCGGCGGCGCCGCCTACCTCGTCGTTGAAGCCCTGTCGGCGCCGATGGCCCGAGTGAGCGCGGCGCTTTCCACTCCCACTTCCTGACGAAATCCGCTTCACTCAGGGCGTCCGGCCGCTATGGCGGCTGCACGCAATTGGGAGAGCCGCGTGAACCCGCTCTACGAGCAAATGCAGACCAGCGTGTTCGAGCGCATGTCGGGGCTGGCGAACCAATATGGCGCCGTGAACCTTGGCCAGGGTTTTCCCGATTTCGGCTGGCCTGACGAGATCCTCGACGCCGCGGCGCGGGCGGTGAAGGAGGGATCCAACCAATATGCGCCGTCGCGCGGCCTGCCGGCACTGCGCGAGGCGATCGCGGCGCATTACCACCGGCACCAGGGTCTCGCCGTCAGCGCGGATCATGTGTGCGTGACCAGCGGCGCGACCGAGGCGCTGGGCGCGGCGATCCTCGCGAGCGTGAGTCCGGGTGACGAAGTGATCATCTTCACTCCCGCGTACGACAGCTATGCGCCGATGATCAGGCGCGCCGGCGCGGCGCCGGTGGAAATCGCGCTGCAGCCGCCGGGATGGCAAGTCGATCGCGGAGCAATCGACGCCGCAATCACGCCGAAGACCCGGGCGATCCTGTTCAACAATCCGCACAATCCGGCGGGCCGCCTGTTCGGCCTGGCTGAACTAGAGATCATCGCCGACGTTGCGCGCACGCACGACCTGATCGTCATCGGTGACGAGGTCTGGGAGCACATCACGCTCGACGGCCAGCGTTTCGCATCGCTGGCGGCGCTGCCAGGCATGGCCGAGCGGACGATCAAGATCGGCTCGGCCGGCAAGATCTTTTCGCTGACCGGGTGGAAGGTCGGGTGGATGATCGCGGCGCCGGCGATGGCGGGCGTGGTCGCGCGGGCGCACCAATTCCTGACCTTCTGCACGGCCCCGAACCTGCAGGCGGCGGTCGCCTTCGGGCTCGATGAGGGCGACGCCTGGCTTGAGCCGATGCGCCAGCGCTTCGAACGCGCGCGCGACCGGATGACGACGGGCCTCCGCGACGCGGGTTTTACCGTGCTCGACGCGGCCGCGACCTATTTCTTGTGCGTCGATCTCGCGGCATCGGGCATTGCCATGGATGACGAGGCCTTCGCGGTCGCCGCGGTCGAGAAGGCCGGCGTCGCCGTCGTCGCGCTGTCGGCTTTCGCTGAGCGGGACCCCTCGCGGCACCTGGTGCGGCTGTGCTTCGGCAAGAAGGACGAGACGATCGACGCGGGGGTCGCTGCCATGGCCAAAGCCAAGGAGCTGTTCGCATGAGCCCGGCCGACGACGCCGCGGGGATCCTGAGCCAGCTCGACGTGACGAGCGCTGGTGAACTGGCCAGTTTCTCGCCGATCGACGGGTCGGAAATCGGGCGGGTGGTTGTCGGCGATCCGGCGGCTGCCGCGGCCAGGGCGCAGCAGGCTTTTCTCGCGTGGCGAACCGTCCCGGCCCCGCGGCGCGGCGAGCTGGTGCGCTTGCTCGGCGAGGAATTGCGCGCGGCCAAGGAGCCGCTCGCGCGGCTGGTGACGCTGGAAGCAGGCAAGATCGTCCAGGAGGGCCTCGGCGAGGTCCAGGAGATGATCGACATCTGCGACTTCGCGGTGGGCCTGTCGCGCCAGCTTTACGGCCTCACCATCGCCAGCGAGCGTTCCAATCACCGGATGATGGAGCAATGGCACCCGCTCGGGCCGGTGCTGGTGATCAGTGCGTTCAATTTCCCGGTCGCGGTCTGGGCCTGGAACGCGGCGCTGGCTTTGGTGTGCGGCGACACGGTGATCTGGAAACCGAGCGAGAAGACGCCGCTCTGCGCGGAAGCGGTGATGGCGCTGATGCGGCGGGCGTGCGCGACGTTCGGCGATGCGCCCGACGGGCTCGTGCAGCTGGTGCAGGGCGAGCGCGACGTTGGCGCGGCGCTGGTCGACGATGCGCGGATTGCGTTGGTCTCGGCGACGGGCTCGACCGCGATGGGCCGCGCCGTCGGGCCGAAGGTGGCGCAGCGCTTCGGGCGGTCGTTGCTCGAGCTGGGCGGTAACAATGCGACAATCGTCGCTCCGTCGGCCGATCTGGAGCTGGCGGCCCGCGGCATCCTCTTCTCGGCGGCGGGAACGGCGGGGCAGCGCTGTACCAGTCTCCGCCGCCTGATCGTCCACGACAGCGTGGCGGACTCGTTGGCCGGCCGCCTCCGCAGCCTTTTCGCGCAGGTGAAAGTCGGCGATCCGCGCGAAGCGGATACGCTCGTCGGGCCGCTGATCGACCAGGCGGCATTCGACGGCATGGCGAACGTGCTCGGCAAAGGTGTCGAACGGGTCGAAGCCGTTTCGGGCGGATTCTACGTCCGGCCGGCCATCGTCGAAGTGCCGGCGCAGGAAGGCACCGTGCTGACCGAGACTTTCGCGCCGATCATGTACGTGCTGCGTTATCGCGACTTCGGCGAGGCCCTGGCACTCAACAATGCGGTGCCGCAGGGGCTGAGTTCGTCGATCTTCACCAACGACTTGCGCGAGGCCGAGCGGTTCGTGTCGGCGGCCGGTTCCGACTGCGGCATCGCCAACGTCAACATCGGCCCATCGGGCGCGGAGATCGGCGGTGCGTTCGGGGGCGAGAAGGAAACCGGTGGCGGGCGCGAAAGCGGTTCGGATAGCTGGAAGGCCTACATGCGGCGGCAGACCAATACCGTCAATTACGGGTCAGACCTGCCCCTCGCTCAGGGTATCCGTTTCGACGTCGCGCCATGATTTGAAGCTTTCGCCGGCGATCATTGCCGGCCAGGCCCGACGGAACTTGAGCTTCCACGCCTTGAGCGAATCCGGATCGAGCGGCGGGGAGATCAGATAGCCCTGGGCGACGTCGCAGCCGAGCTCGCGCACCAGCCGCAGCTGCTGCAGCGTTTCGACGCCCTCCGCCGTGGCGCTGAGGCCGAGGCCATGGGCGAGGTCGGTGATCGACTGGATGATCAGCCGGCAATCGCGCGAGCGATCGACGTCGGCAATGAAGGCCTGGTCGATCTTCACTTCGGTGAACGGCAGTTGCCGCAGCTGCATGAGCGACGAA
>Ga0268264_10001377_pt1 | contig 22761 bp, 18 predicted proteins | sample KBSSwiS32_FD_190357 | JGI IMG/M metagenome (GOLD analysis project Ga0268264, IMG submission 190357) | Switchgrass rhizosphere microbial communities from Kellogg Biological Station, Michigan, USA - KBS Switchgrass S3-2 (SPAdes) (version 2) | ecosystem: Host-associated > Plants > Roots >...
ACTGGACATCTCCTGACGCTTCGATTTTAAGACTGGGGGCCAAGAGCTCGGAGGTTCAAATCCTCTCAGCCCGACAAAGTGCCTGGTCAGCCGCATATGGTGTGGTCCTGACGGACTCCGGATCGGGCGCTGTCCACGGTTTCGGGGTGGGGAGTCGACTACGAGGCATCGCTTCCTCGAATCGTCGGTCGCGAATCGTCGGTCGCGCGGTTGCCGAACGCCGGCTCTTTCACCCAATTCAGCCCGCTTCGCTGGTTGCCATACGCTCACCACAACGATGCACCGAGGCTGGCCAGCAAAAGGCGTGAGACCGACCGAGACCGTTCCCCGCGCCGCTGATGACCACCACGCGATCGTCAACCCGCCCATGCCGAGATCCCTCCTCATTACGACGGATCGGTTGGATCGCTGCGTCGGCGCGCGCCACGGCGCATGTGCGGGTTGAAGGCCTGGGTGTCGGATGCGTTGATATCGCTGCCGGGTGGACACAGCTTGTCGATCCGGTCGAGCACGTCCGTCGACAGCGTCACGTCGGCGGCGCCGAGCGACGCCTCGAGTTGCTCGGGTATCCGCGGGCCGATGATCGCCGAGGTGACCGCCGGGTGTTCGAGCACCCAGGCATGCGCCAGGTGATTGAGTGACACACCAGCGTCGGATGCGACCTCCGCCAACGCCTCGACGAGGTCGAGCTTGCGCTCTGTGACCGGATCGTTGTCGGCGAACCTGACGCCGGGGAAGCCCCGAGCGGCCCTGGAGTCGTCGGGTGCCGCCGCCCCACGTCGGTAGCGCCCGGCGAGCCACCCCATGTTGAGGGGGCTCCACACGATCACGCCGAGGCCGAATCGGCGGCAGGTGGGCAGTACTGAAGGTTCGGCGTGGCGGACGAAGATGTTGTAGGGCAGCTGCTCGCAGTAGATGCGTGCCGTCCCAAGCCGGTCGGCCACATGGCGATACTCGAGGATCATCTCTGCTGGGAAGTTGGACGACCCGATCATCCGGACCTTGCCCGAACGCACGAGCGCGTCCAGCGCCGAGAGCGTCTCCTCGGGCGCGACCGAGTAGTCGGGAATGTGTTGCTGGTAGAGATCGATGTAGTCGGTGTTGAGTCGGCGGAGGCTGGCCTCCACGGCGCGGATGACCCACGAGCGCGACGCGCCGCCGGTGTTACGCCCGCCGGCGGGTTGGCCGAACTTGGTCGCGAGGATCACCTCCTCGCGCCGCGTCTTGATCGCTTCGCCGACGATCACTTCGGATTCCGTGCCCGAATACACGTCGGCGGTGTCGATCAGGTTGACGCCGGCGTCGAGGGCTGCATGGATCATTCGGACGCACTCGTCGCGATCTGGGTTGCCGCCTCTGCCACCGGCAGGCGCGCCGAGCATCATGGCGCCAAGCGAAAGTACAGATACCTGAACACCGGTGTCGCCAAGCTGGCGGTAGCGCATTTTCGATCCTCCGTGGGGCTTGTCAGTCGATCAGTCTCCACGCCAACGACGGCGTGCTCGATGCCGCTCAGCCGGAACCGCTAAAGCCACGACGGCGCGAGCCAAGCTCGAACGGCATAGCAGGAGTCACCCCCCCGTCCAGACCGGTTGGCGCTTCTCGAGGAAGACACGGACGCCCTCGTGGGTGTCGATGGTGCCGGAAAGGCCGCTCATCGCCTGGTCGGTCACCGCCCACCCTTGCTCGTCGCCGGCGCCCACGATCGCCCGACAGCCCCTGCAAGGTGAACCGAAACAGCCTCTGCCAACGCGATGGCCTCTCGACGCCGGCGCGCACTCAGACGGCCCCGTTGATCTGAGGGCTGCGTCCACCGCGGGGCCGACACCGCCGGGTCGCACCACTCCTCGGCCGCCGCCGTGCGCCACCCACAACCGCTCCACCGCAGAGCCGCCGGTCCATCGTTGGACTCGTGCGGGGATGTCTCGCACGCGTGGACCGATTTGTCGGCGTCCAAACTGTCGTGCTGCGTGTGAGCGACACGAGCCGGCGTGTCGGCAGCGGATGCAGACTTGACACGACCTCACGGTGACGCATCTCGCGCTCCGCCGGGGCAGCGCAGCAGCGTCGCGTGTTGGGCCGGCGTGGTGAATGATTTCGACCCCACCTTCCCGTTCGAAATCGACCGCGGCCATGGTCGCCGGCCTCGAATCCTCGACTGTCATCGTCGCGGTCTTCCTTCTGTGCTCGCCGAGGAAACGTGGCGCACGTCCGTCGGTTGTAGTGACCCGTCATAAGGTCCGGACATGCCGAGACTCCAGTTGCTCTACGACCTCCGTTTGGCGCCTTTCTCTTCGCTTGATCACCGGGGGTTGTACCGCGAGATGCTCGATCAGTGCGCGTGGGCCGACCGCCTCGGTTTCGACGCCGTGGTGCTCGGCGAGCACCACGGGACCGATGACGGGTACCTGCCGTCGGCGCTCACCGCCGGGGCGGCTGTCGCGGGGCGCACCGCCACGGTGAAGCTGCGACCGATGGTGATGGCGCCGTTCCGGGACCCGCTGGCGTTGGCCGAGGAGTTGGCCGTCGTGGACCTCATGAGCCAGGGCCGCCTCACCCCGATCGTGCTCGGTGGCTACGTCCGGTCCGAGTTCGACATGTTCGGTGTGAGGGTGTCCGAGCGCGCCGATCGGCTCACTGAGTTCGTCGAGATCTTGAAGATGGCGTGGACGGGCGAGCCGTTCGAGTTCCGGGGCCGGACCGTTAAGGTCACGCCCCGGCCGTTCCAGCGTCCCCGCCCGACGATCGTTGTGGGAGGGACGTCGAGAGCGGCGGCCCGGCGCGCCGCCCGTCTCGGCGACGAGTTCCAGGCCGGCGAGCCCGGTCACTGGCGGGTCTACGCTGAGGAGTGCGCACGGCTCGGACGGGATCCCGGGCATCGTGAGCGCAGCGGTCCGTCGTTCCTGTACGTGTCCGAGGATCCGGACCGGGCCTGGAGCCAGTTGTGGCCCTACGTCAATCACCACACCCAGGCCTACGACGCGTGGTCCAGGCAGGAGTTCGGCCACACCTCGAAGGTGTTTGCGGCGGCCGAGAGCCTGGATCAACTGAAGCGCAACCCGGCTTACAAGGTGGTGACGCCGGACGACTGCCTCGTGGAGGCGCGGCGCTGGCATCCTCACGACGCCATGCTGCTGCACCCGCTGATGGCCGGGATCCCACCCGAGTTGAGCTGGGCGGGCCTGGAGGCTTTCGAGAAGCTCGTGCTGCCCCGCCTCGCCGAGTTGGATGCGGCCGTCTGAGCGGCGGGACCTCACGTCGGTGGGGTGACAACGAGGTCAGGCACGACGCTTCGTTCGAGGTTTCGTCAGCGTTCGGGCCTGCGTGAGGAGCGCTCGCTCGCATGCATCGAGGTCGAGCGACGGATCGGTGAACCACTCCCACGCCACGCCGCGGACCATCGCCATGATTGCCAGGCTTGCCGAGACGACATCGACCGCGGGGTCCACGGATCCGAGGTCGATCGCTTCCTGTAGGGCGGTCTCGATACGGCCGCGGAACGCCACGTTCTGCCGATGGATGGCGGGCTGCAGCTCGGGAAGGGATGTGGCCGCTTCGTGCGCGATGACGATGTAGGCACGCGGCCACCAAGGATGCGCACGGAGGTTGGCGAAGAAGCCTTCGATCTCCGCTTCGATGCGCGCGGTGCCGGGCGCGTCGTCAGCGACCGTACGGGGCGGGCTCTCGGTGAGAACGTAGTCGATCACCTCGGCGAGGAGCTTGGACTTGGAGCCGAAGTAATGGGTCGCCAAGCTGCGGCTGTAGCCGGCGCGCTGCCCGAGGTCGGCCAGCGTCATGCTGGCATACCCACCGCCGGCGAGCAGTTGAACGGCGGTCTCGAGGATCGCGGTGCGAGCTGCGTCGCGGCGCTCGCTCTGCGTTCGTCGATGGCGCTCCGCCCTTGACTTCACGATCCCTCCATGTTACTAGTTAAGCGTCTAATAAGTGATTTGGTTAAATGATTCGGTGGATTGGCGAGGACTCATGGGTTGTTCCAAGCGCAAGGGATGCATGTGAGCCGGGTTCACGACACTCGCGGTGTCGCGGCCGAGAAGGTAGCGGTCGTCACCGGCGCGGCGAGCGGGCTCGGGCTCGGGCTCGCATCCGAGCTCGCGGCGCGGGGGTTGCGGGTCGTGCTGGCCGACATCGATGCCGAGGCGCTCGCATCGGCCGCGGCGACGGTGCCCGGTGAGGTACTCGCGGTGCCTACCGACGTCACGAAGGACGACGCCGTCGCCAACCTCGCCGCTCGCACGCTCCAGCACTTCGGACGGGTCGACGTCGTCTGTCTGAACGCGGGTGTGTCGTTGCGCGGCAGAGCGTGGCAGCTGTCCGTCGCCGACTGGCGCTGGATCTACGACGTCAACGTCTTCGGCGTCGTGCACGGGCTCCGGCACTTCGTGCCATCGCTGGTCGAGCGCGGCGAGGGCCACGTCGTGATCACGTCGTCGAACAGCGCCGTCACGACCCTTCCATCGTTGGCGCCGTACGTCTCGAGCAAGCACGCGGTGCTTGCTATCGGTGAGGTGCTTCAGCATGACCTGGCCGGGATCGGCTCGGACGTCCACGTTTCGGTGGTGCTTCCAAGCGCGATCCGGTCGGGGATGGCGGATGCCGTGCGGCATCGGCCCGAGGACTATGGCTCGGTCGAGGTACCCGAGGCGGTCCTCGCCGCGAGCCGCGCGTACTTGCAACAGCACGGCGCCGACCCCCGCGAGATGGCGGCGCAGGTGCTCCGGGAGGCACTGGACGAGCAGCGGTTCTGCATCTTCACCGACCAGTCCGACGCCGAGAACCTACGGGCACGCGCCAAGGCGTTGCACGCGGGGCAGCTGGTTCCGGTCTCGTCACCGGTCGTGAAGGCACAGCGATGAGCGCCGAAGAACGGGCCCGGGCCGCCGGCGTGCCGGTCGTCGACTTCGATCCCGAATGCGATCCGGCGTTCAAGGCCGACCCGCTCGGCCTGATCGTCGGCGCGCAGCAGACCGGCGACGTCTTCTACAGCACCGCAGCACGCGGCTTCTGGGTCATCACCCGCTACGACTTGTTCAACGAGATCACGCGTGACCCAGAGCGGTACTCGAACTGCGAGACCTTCACCTTCTACCGCAACCCGCCGCCTGTCTTCACGCTGCCGGCAAACCTCGACCCGCCCGAACACACCAGGTCCGCCAGCTCATCACGCCCGTGCTCTCGCCGAGCGCGGTCAAGCGGCTCGAACCGCGCGCCCGCGCGTCGGTCGCGGCGATCGCCGAGTCGGTGCTCGAGCAGAAGCGCTGCGACTTCATGTGCGACGTCGCATTGCGCATCCCCGCCGAGGTGTTCCTCGAGCACATGGGCCTGCCGCTCGACAACGTCGACGACATCGTCGCGACACGGCTGCTGCCGGCGAAGCTGAACGCGAGCAACGACCCCGGCGGCACCCTGCTCGCCGCTGCGGTCGCGAAGGTGCGCGGAATGTTCGCCGACGTCATCGAACAGCGACGCGCGCACCCAGCGGACGACGTCCCCAGCTTCCTGCTCACCCAGGAGCTTGACGGGCGCCCTCTCACCGACGACGAGATCATCACGTTGTGTTACACGCTCCTCGGCACGTCGCTCGGCACGACGGCATCGACGATGGCGTTCCTGTTCAAGCTGTTCGCGGAGAACCCGGCGCTCCGACATCGGGTTGCAACCGACCCCGACGTCGTCATCGGTGCCGTCGAGGAAGCGCTCCGCTGCTTCCCCGCGATCCCGTTCCTCTCCCGCACGGTGCGCGGCGACGTCGAGTTCCACGGCATCTCGTGGGAGGACGACGACCGCCTCCTGCTGCTCGCCGGCGCCGCAAGCGCGGACCCCGACGTCTTCGCTGACCCTGGCACCTTCGACCCGGATCGCGCACCGAACCGCCACGTGTCCTTCAGCCAGGGCCCGCACCGCTGCGCCGGCGCCCACCTCGCCCGCATGGAGCTACGCGTCCTGTTGGAGGAATGGCACGCACGCATTCCCGATTACCACCTCGGCGATCTCTCAGCGATGACGCATGAGGTCTCGGTCGCCGTGCGCATGACGACGCTGCCACTCGTCGTCGGCGCACCCTGAAAGGAGCCACCGTGCCGCACCTGAGGTTGTCCTTCGATCTTCGACGCCCGGCGTTCGCGACGGCGACGTCAGCGGAGCTCGCTGCAACCATGCTCGACATCTGCGGGTGGGCCGATCGCCTCGGCTTCGACCTCGTGTACTTCGGCGAGCATCACGGCGCCGACGACGGCTACCTGCCGTCGCCGCTCGCTGCGTCCGCCGTCGCCGCCGGGCGCACTTCGCGCATCCGGTTCCGGCCGATCCTCCTGACCCCGCTCTACGACCCGATCCGGCTCGCTGAGGATCTCGCCGTCGTCGACCTGCTCAGCGGCGGCCGCATGACACCGGTGTTCGCTGCCGGCTACCGCCAGTCGGAATTCGCCATGTACGGCGTGTCGATGCGCGAGCGGCGTGATCGCGTGCTGGAGGCCGTCGACGTATGCCGCAAGGCGTGGACCGGCGAACCGTTCGAGTACCGCGGAACGACCGTGATGGTGACACCCCGGCCGTTTCAGCAGCCGGGTGTGCCGATCTACCTCGGCGGCGCGGCGGAAGCGCCGTCGCGTCGAGCGGCCCACCTCGGCGACGGCTTCGACCCGGCCGAGCCGAAGGCGTGGGCCTACTACCGGGACGAATGCCAGAAGCTCGGACGCGATCCCGGCCCGTGGATTCCGCGCGGGCCGACGTTCCTGTACCTGACCGACGATCCCGACGCGGCGTGGGCTGACGTCGGGCCGAACTTGCTCCACGCTGCGAACACCTACGCCCGCTGGATAGCCGAGTCGGATCAGGGAACGAGCGAGTGGTATCCGCCGATCGGCTCCGTCGATGAGCTCCGAGCGGGCGGCGCGTACCAGCTCGTCACGCCCAAGCAATGTCTCGCCATCGCGCGGGGCCTGGGAGACGAAGGGCACCTGATCCTGCGGCCATTATTCGGTGGGACGGCGCCGCAGAAGGCGTGGGCGAGCCTCGAGATGTTCGAGAAGGAAGTGCTTCCGCACGTCCACGTCGTCGGATGGGACGACCAGTGATGTCCCGACTCGGCCCCTGGCAACCGGCGACGACCGCGGCATTGAAAGTGTTCCGCGGATGACTCGCCTCGCCGGAAAGGTTGCGTTTGTCACCGGTGCGGGCCAGGGGATCGGTCGCGGCATCGCTCTGGCGCTCGCCGGCGAAGGCGCGGCCGTCGCGCTCGTCGGTCGAACGACGGCGAAGGTCGACGCGGTGGCGGGGGAGATCGCCGACCGCGGAGGCGAGGCGATTGCGCTTGGGTGCGATGTCACCGACCGCGACGCGGTGTTCGCAACAGTCGCCGCGACGGTCGATCGGTTCGGGCGGCTCGACGTCATCGTGAACAACGCGCAGTCGCTCGCACCGAACAGTCGGCTCGAAGACGTCACACCCGACGACGCCATCCTTTGCTGGTCGTCGGGGCCGATGGCGACGATGCATTGCATGCAGGCTGCGTTTCCGCACCTTCGCGAGCGCGGTGGGTCGATCGTGAATTTCGGGTCGAACACCGCGATCGAGGGAGCCCAGTTCTTCGGAGCGTACGCCATGGCAAAGGAAGGGATTCGCGGCCTGAGCCGTGTTGCCGCGCGCGAATGGGGACGCTTCGGGATCCGAGTCAACGTCATCTGCCCGTTCGCCGACTCGCCGGCCGCACTCGATTTCAACGAGCATCATCCCCGTGCGGCGGAGGCGATCCTCCGCAACACCCCGCTCGGGCGCATCGGCGATTGCGAGCGCGACATCGGCCGCGCCGTCGTCGCGCTCGTGAGCGACGACCTTGACTATCTCACCGGAGCGACTCTCATGGTCGATGGCGGGCTCACATTTCTGCACTGACCGGTCGCGCCGACATGCCCACACCCGCCTTCTCCATGTGCGGGGGGAGCGGGAGCCGGACAATCGACGCGACCATTTAGACGTTCCGCGAGGGCGGGCTCGGCAAAGGCACGCGCAGTGGTCATCGAGCAGTTGAACGCATCGTGCGCCCTCCGGAAAGGTGCTCGCTAGCGGTGCTACCTCGGCGAGGGATTCCGCGGCCAGTGGCGCCTTACGGAACCGGGAATGAGCAGTGACGCGTCAAGGTAGTCAACGCGTTCGACTCGACGGCCCGCGCCTGGTGGGAACGGCTTGGGTTGGCGCCATTCGACCCGACCGATCCAGACGGACTCGATCTCTCCCTGCTCACGGGCGACATCGAGGTCACGCTCCGAGCTATCCAATAGCCATGGGGTTACGCCGCTACCCGGAACGATCCAATCGCTGGAGCCCGGGCGTCGGTACGAGTCCCCCCTTCGACACGTACCGTCAACCCACGAGAAAAGGCCTCCTTCTGAGACCTTTCCACCCGGGTTGTAGCGCAGGTTGACGCCTAGTTCCTTGTAGATCTCGGCCTGGTCGGCGGGATCGGCCTCGGCGAGCACGTCGATTGATGTCTCGTAGTCCGGTCACCAGCGCCTTGACCTGCGACTTGGTCAGCTGTCCGCCTGGAATCTGCTGGCCGACCTGCGCTTCGAGGGCACGCCGTTCCGGTTGGGTTTCGGCGATCCACTTGGCGGCGATCGTGATGGCGTCGTGGTCGAGGAGGCTTCGGTATGGAGCGAGCTTGCGGTCAATTCGACGATCGCGGCGCGGATAGCCGCCTCTCGGCGCTGGCCCGCGGGGTCGGGTTCGGTGGCTCCGCTGAGGACTTCGCAGGTGTGGTCGAGATGTTCCTCGTCGAACAAGGTGGCCAGCCATTGGTCGAGTTCGCGGATCACCGTGGCCTCCTTGATGTAGACATTCTTCGCATCCTCGTCTCGTGACCAAGGGCGACATCCTCAGCCCACTTCCGGTACCCACAGTCCGACCCCGAAGTGGGTGAACACGGCGAACGTGAGCCCGAACTGGTTGCCGTAGAACGCCCGCTGCGGTTCACCGATGACGACTGCTTCGAATCCTCGACCGGGACTGCGAAAGGTGTCGAGGAGCTTGGCCGCTTCGGGTCGGAGTCGGCATCAGGACCGGTCGGGCCTGCGCTGAATGAGTGGTCGGTACCTCCCCGTCTGGCACTTCGTAGGGTTTTTGGCCATCACGAGGGCGAGAGCGCACCGGGACATGCGGGCTATCTCGCGACGGTCGCAGTGACGGCAACGCCATCCCAGGCGGTACCGGTTTTGGTTACGCCTCTAGTGGTGTAGGTAACGCTGGGCGCGCTGTTGGGGATCGTGAGCTTCGACTTGCTGGTCGAGCAGACGCCGTTCGACCCGGTCGTGCACGAAAGCGTTGTCGTCGCTCCGCCACTGACCGCAAAGGTCACGGTCGCGCCGGCGACCGCCCGACCACCCTGATCCGCCACACCCACTTCTACCCAGGTCTTCCACGACCGTGGTCCGAGCTGGTTGTAGGCAGTGATGTAGGTGATGTGAGTGACGATGGTGGCGGCCGAATTGCTCACGTTGATGTTTATCGGCGGTGAGGTATTGGCGTTGCCCGCCGCGTCGGTAGCCCTGGCCGTTATGGCGTGGGACCCGTTCGCAGCGGTCGTGCTGTTCCAGCTAGCGGTATAGGGCGCAGTGGCGTCGGTGCCCACGACAGCTCCGTCGACCAGGAAGTCGACCTTGGCGATGCCGCTTGCGGGTGTCGGGTCGGTTGCGTCAGCTGCGATCGTGATCGTGCCCGACACCGTGCCGACGATGGGATTCGTCACGCTCACCTGCGGTGCCGTGTTGTCGACGATGACTGACCTCGTGGCGCTCGAGCTCAAGCCGGCCGCGTCGAACGCGGTCGTCGTGAGCGTGTGAGGGCCGTCGACGGAGGTGGCCCACGTGACGGAGTACGGCGCCGTGGTATCGCTCCCGATGGGCGTGGAACCGTCGAAGAAGTCCACTCGGGCGACACCGACATTGTCCGATGCGTTGGCGCTGACCGCGACTGTGCCTCGCACCGCGGCGCTAGCGGCCGGTGCGGTGAACGACACCGATGGAGCTGTGGTGTCGGGCCCGGGTGGCGGCGCCGACGCCGTTGCCGCCTGGGCGGCCCGGAGCGCGTTCACCAGCGGCTCGGCAATACCGTCAGGGTCGGGATAGTTGCCGAACATGCTGCCTACCTGCCACTGGCCATGGCCCGCGCACGTGGCGGCGTTGGCGCGAGTACCGTCAGGACATTCGCCTGTCTGCTGCAAGATGGAGCGCACTTGGGCTGGCGTGAGCGCGGGGTTCGCGCCGAGTACGAGCGCAGCGGTCCCGGCGACGTGTGGTGCAGCCATGCTCGTGCCCGACAACGTCTGCCAACCTCCGTCGTTCCAGGTGGAGTAGATGTGCACCCCGGGGGCCGTAACGTCAACGACGGAGCCGTAGTTGCTGAAGTCCGCCAGCATGTCGTCGCACTGGTAGCCATAGTCGGAGAAGTCAAGTTGACAACCGGCAGAGCTGCGCTGCCCGTCGAAGTCGGTGAAGGCTGAGACTGCGACCACCTCATCCCACGCTGCGGGCACGAAACCGGTTGCGTCCGTGCCGTCGTTGCCTGCTGCAGCCACGACGGTGATGCCACGTGACGTCAGGTTGCAGATGGCCCGATGCAGCGCGCTCGCGTCACACGCAGTCTCACCAGCACGGTTGGAGTCCCCAAGACTCATGTTCACGACCATCGGCCCCGGAAGTGTCGCGATGTAATCGAGACCACAGATCACTTGGGCGTCGCTGCCATAGCCGGTCGAGTCCAAGACCTTCACCGGTACGAGTCGGGCGTCCGTGGCCACCCCGACCACTCCTTGCGCGTTGAATGCGGCGGCCGCGGTGCCGGCGACGTGCGTTCCGTGACCGTGGTCGTCGTTCGGTGGCTGTCCGGGGTTGATGCAGTTGGTGCCTTCGCCATTGGCCAGGTTGGCGGCGAGATCAATGTGATTCAGGTCGATGCCGGTGTCGACGACGGCAATGCGCACGGGTGCCCCAGTGCTGGTCCGCCCCGAGTAGCCGGCCTGGTGCGCGGACCACCCGTCGATCCGTCCGATGCCATAGGGGAGGATCTCCACCGCGTGAACAGGCCGGTCGGCCTCGACACCAGTGACAACTGGGTTGTGGGACAGCGCCTGCGCCGCCGCGGCCGACCCGGCGAAGGAAAATCCATGCAGGGCGTGGGAGTACGTATGGAGAAGCCGTCCGCCATGCTCGGCGACGAGCCGTGGCCCAGCCGTCGACGGATCGGCGCGGTCGATCATCGTCACGATCCACGTCTGGTCGGGCAGCGGTCCTGGCTCGGCACCTACGGGTGTCACGACGGCGAGGCCCAAGAACACCGCGCCGACCAAAACCAGTACGATCCCTCGGCTCCTATGGTGTCGTGCTGACATAGAGCGCTCCATTCCTCACGTTCCGTCTCACTAATACCACGGAGCGTGAGGAGCCGTCCACAGGCTAAATGGCCCTTTCGGCGCTGACAGGTGCGGAGTCCGAAGCCTTCACGGCGCGCCGCACGAACACACCGATGTCAGAGGTCGAATGTCCGTGGTCGACCTCGTACCTCTCCTCGAACCTCGTCGCCTCGAGTCTGGAACGGTCAGGACCTCCACTCTCACCGCCGGTCCCCGGTGGTCGAGGCGGTGCGCGCCATGACCGACGAACACCTTCTCCACATCCACCTCCTGATCGGCATCCGGGTTCGAGCCCGAGGCGACCAGCAGCTCGCTGATGGTTAAGTGCTCGAGGCACGCCATCCCACCAGTTGTCCATTGATCGGTGCACGGCAGTGGGCCGGGGAGCCGCTGGCGGGCCTTGCCAGACGGCCAACGTACACGTCTCCGTCTTGCTGACCGGTCATCTCGACATGAGACGTCATTTCACGGTGTCGCAGACAGGGGTGAAGGAGCCCGAGAGTTTGCCGCCCTCGAGTTTGTACAGCCAGAAGCAGTTCACTTTGGGCCCTGGCTGATTAGCGGTGAAGGTCATCGGTTGTGGCAACAGCCCGTCCAACGTCTCGTCCTTCACCTGACCATAAGCATTGATCACATCGGTGCGGGCCGGAGTGGCGGGCAACGAGGCCTTCGCCGCCTCGATCGTCTTTTTGAACAACTCCAACGATGCGTACGTCGCCGTGGCCGACGCCATGCCGTAGGTCTTCTCGTCGACCTTCTGGCTGGCCATCACGTCACGGAACTTTTGCACCGGCGGGGCATCCGCATACCACGGGAACGCATTCAGCCCGCCGGTTAGGCGCAGCTTGTCGCTTCCAGGGGCGGCGTACAACGCTGGGGTCACCGTTCCAGCCGAGGCACCGAACCAGCCCTTGAACCCTTGCTCAGCGCAGTCATTCCACAGCCGAAGGCCGGTGGCTGCCGCCGCTCCTATCTGGACAAAGTCAACGTTCTTATTGATGAACTGCAAACACTCGGCGGTGTAGTTGGGGGCGTTGGCCGCGACCTTGATCTGCCCGCCAAAAGTGAGGCCGAGGCTTTTCACTGCGTGCTCAAAGATCGGTACAGCGGCGGCACATGACGCGACCTCGGCACACGTCGCCACGGCGGCGACTTTCGCACTCACATTTCCCGCGGCAACGACGTGCTCATCCACGACAGCGGGGAACGTTGTCGTGATTCCGAAGAAGTTCGGCAGCGCGCTCCACAACGTCGGGTAGTAGCCCAATCCACCGATCACGGGGAGACCACCGTCGGACACTGTCTTGCCGAAGCTCGGCTCAGCGCCCGCGTCAACGATCAGAAGCGCGATCGTTGACTTGTCGGCCACTAGGGCCTGCGCTATCGCTTGTGAGGCTGGAGCCTCCGCCTTGCTGTCCTTCACCGTAAGTTCGACCGGATGACCGGCGACACCGCCGTTGCTATTGGTATAGGCGACCCACGCCTTGGCGACCTCAGCCGCCTGCGCTTGGCCGTAGGCGTTCGGGCTGCTTTGATCCACCATCATCGCCAATTTCAGCGGCGTCCCCGTCGGGGCGGGAGGCAAGACGGCGGTGGCCGGTGGGCTACTCGTCGGCGCGTCGGTGGTAGCCGCCGAGGCTGCCGTAGAGGTTGCGCTGCTACTGCTTCCGGTGTCATCACCACACGACGCAACCACCAGTGTCGCTATCGATGCCACTGCTACCACGACGTAACGACGGCGCGTCGGGCTGGTCCTCTTAAAGAGCATGCTTCCCCCAAGGGTGAGCCTCAACCATCGCTCGGTTGAGAGGTTGTGGAATCGTCCAACACGTCAGGCACTTGGTGCGGGGCCGCTGCTGGACGCTATTGGGTGCTGATCCGCCTCGAATCGAGCGGATTACCGCAGTTCAGACTGAAGCCAACGGCCTCCGCTGTCATGGTTCGGCCGGAACCGGCCTCTCGCCTTCGATCTCAACGCGGTGAATCTTGCGGGCTTCGGTGTAATCGTTGATGGCGTAGTGCTGAACGAACTGGTTGTCCCAGATGGCGATGTCGCCGGCGGTCCACCGCCACCGGCAGCAGACCTCCGGTTGAACGCAGTGCTCAAACAGGAATCGCAGCACCGCTTCACTTTCCGATGGTGGCAGCTCCTCGATTCCAGTAGTGAAGGTCGGATTTACGAACAGCGCCTTGCGGCCGGTGACCGGGTGGCGTGTGATCACGGGATGTACTGAACGGCGGGGACCAATGCTGATCTCGTGCACCGCCGTGAGCCCCGTAAGTAATACCTTCATGCGGTCCGACAGCCGGTCGTACGCTGCAGTTTGGCTTGCCCACATCGTGTCGCCCCCGACCGAAGGCACTTCTTGCATGTGGAGGATCGAGTACTTCGGCGGTGCTTCTGCCCACGTCACGTCGGCGTGCCACCGGTCAGCCATCATCGCGAACCCGTTCTCCGTCGAAAGCACTGAGATATCCGGATATCCGTTGACCTTTGGCAGATACTCGGGCGGCGGCTTCACCGTTCCAAGTTGACGGGCGAGCGTCAGATGACCGTCCGAGTCGAACTGCTGGCCGGTCAAGAAAACAACTCCACTCTCGGCGACCAGTCGGCGCAACCCGTCGACCTCACTCTCGCTCAAGCACCGGGACAGACTCACCTCGCGCACTTCGACACCAATCGCTCCCGCAATAGGCCGCAAGGTCCATTTCTCCGGCGCCTTTCCATCCTTCATGTGAAAATCCCCTTTGGACGGTCCCGCTGCGTCGGCGCTGACTACCGGCGCTGCGCACCAAATCCTTCACTCCGCCCAGGTATCTGTCCAATAGAATGTTTTGCGGGCGAGCTATCGAAGTAGCCTATGGCGCATGGAGCTGCACCATCTTCGCTGCGCCGTCGCGATAGCCGAACACGGCACCTTCACCGACGCCGCGAGCGCCCTGCACCTCACGCAACCGAGCCTCTCGTATGCCATCGCTCAACTAGAGCAAGAACTGGGCGCGCGACTGTTTGAACGCAAGGCGAGAGGGGCCACATTGACCGCGGCGGGAGAGGCCTTCTTGGTTCCAGCGCGACGCACCCTCGCGGAGGCTGATCGATGCCGGCCCGCCGTCGATGCGGTGCACGGAATCGTCAGCGGCGAACTCTCGATCGTCACCGTCCGCACTGCGGTCGCCCAAACCGCCTCAGCCGTGGCCCGGTTCCACGAACAGTTTCCGAACGTCCGTCTCAGCATCGAGGACCCGACCGGTGATGGCGACGTGGTTCAGCTCATCCGCACCCGCCGCTGTGAGATCGGCGTGATGCGGCGAGACTTCGTGCCCGCGGATCTCGATGCCGTCGGCTTCGGAACCGAATGCATCGTCGTACTCTTCCCGGCCGCGACGGCTCCAATCGGAAAGCGGCTGAGACTTCGAGACGTTGCCGCCACCGGTCTGATCGTTCCAGCTCGCGGAACCAAAACCCGTGCCAGCCATGATGCGATGCTCGCCAACCTTGGCATCGACCCCCCCGTTGTGGCGGAGTCCTCGAACCTTCAGATGTCGATCGAACTCGTGCGCCGTGGCGTGGGCGCCGTGATCACGTCGGAGTCGCCGACGCTCTACCTCGAGGGCATCGCGGTTCGGAGTCTTAGTCCACGGGTACAAGCGCACCTTTCCGCTGTGTGGCGTCCGAGCGGTGCCTCACCAGCGGCGATCGCCTTCATCGAGACTCTGCAGCAGAACGAACGCTGAACTACCGATTCCGGTACTCCCAACTTGGTGACGTCACCAGGAATGGCGGATCCCGGCAGCCACCGTGATCCCGGTTCGACGGCTCGGCTCGTTGGCCTCGACGGCCAGCGCGGTGGCGCTTGATCCTGGTGGCGTCTTCGGGTGATCGCTCGTCAGCGTTCACCCGGCCTCCACCGCCCGAACCGACGGTTCGCAACACGTCCGACGCGGCGATGATGCCGGCTCAGATCGGCCGGGGGCCTCGGGGGTGGCGACAAGCGCGTCGTCGGGCAATGGGATCCGAGCATTCTCGCCTGGTTGCCGGCCGGGGTCCGGGGCTGGAGGGAGGGACCAAGCACTTTTGTGTTCACGGATCGTCCTGCTATCTGAGCTTGTGCTCCACCGAGAGTCGGTGGGCACAACGGTGGCGGCGTCCCTGGGCGCATGTCTGCGGCGTTGCTCGTCGTCGAGGGTTCGACTCCTGCGCAGCCTGGGGGCGGTACGGTCGCTGGACCACGCGCGATGCCGCAGTACGTCGCGACGCGATGTCAGCGCTCCGTGACTCGCGTGCGTCGCACGCCAACGTGAGACGGTCGGCAGCATGTGAACGATGTGCTCGAAGAGTGTGCTCAGTTACTGCGCGAAGCCATCGACGCGCGTAAGCGGTAAAAGGCGGCCCTTGACTAAAGTTGACCGATGTGCGAGTCTTCGGGCACCGAACGAGCGCGTCGCGCTAGTTTGCAGAATGCAACAGGGATGACTCCGCTTTCTCTCGGCCGAAGAGGGCTGTTGTGGGAGCGCCCGGAGCCATGGTCGTAAAACTGTACATCTCCGCGTTAAGTCGTGGGTCGCTTTAGACGATCGTTGTCGATCACCGGTCACAGCGAGAGACCCAGATGCGCATCTCGCGAAAGACTCTAAGTGCGACGCAACCTCAATAATCCGACGGAAAACCAGCGCCGAGGTTCTTATCTCTGTTCCTCGCTCCATGATCTGGTCCGGTCGCCTGCGCGGGCTGGGCACAAATCACCCCTCGGCTCCCTCCCCCGGTGGCCGAGGGGTTCCCAGCCTGATGAGTCGGTCAACCTGTGCCACGCCTTCTACCGCCGGTCGGGACCAGCGTCGGCCGCACAGTCAAGAAGGTTGAAGGGTCATTCCATTCGCTGCCCTACCGGGCCGCGCCTTTAACTCGCCTCTTTGGCGCATGCGCCGAAGTGCACGCTGTGCCGGACTGTTCACGTAACTCTCACCTAGCTTCGTCGTCCTTCGCGCCCACGCGATCTTCGACGGCGGTGTCGACGAAGAACCGCTGGTTCCCGGCGGTCAGCATACGGGTGACATTTCCGCAGGTGAACTCGGCGAAATCGTGCTCGTCGAGCTGCCCATGCTCCACCAGTTCCCACGCCTCTGGAAGGACCTCGCGCATGTCGGGCACGTCCCAATGGCCGATGTCCGAGGCGAACATCGCGTTGAGCCGTGCACGGTGTGGCAGCAGGTCGCCACGGAACGCCAGCGCGTTCAGTGGGTCGTCTGCTTCGCAGCCAAAGCTGAACTGGTCGGTGAACACGTGAACGATGTCCTCGGACGAAGAGATCAGTGACTGCGCGAAGTCATCGATGCCGTTCGGATCGGTGGAAGGCACACCCGACACCATCTTTTGGAGTTCCGACGAGAGCCCCGCGCTCGGGCCGTTCGCGTAGGTCTCGAAAAGCTCGATGGCGAGCTGACGGTCGATGAGCTCCGGCGCATAGTTCATCACGGCATCCTTGTTCCGCTTTGCCCAGTGTCCGAGGAGGTCGGCGAACAATTGGCAGGCCCACGTTACGCCGCCCTCAAGGAATGAGAATCGCAGGTCGGGGTACCGCATCGGCACGCCGCCCATCACGAGCGCACGACACACCGCCTCCTGCGCAGCGGCGAAGTTGCCGAGGTGGTTGTACACATAGTTCTTGGTCGATGTCCGGCTGCCCCACCCATATCCGACGCCGTGAAAGGTCGGAACCACACCGAGTTCGCTGCAGCGCTTCCACAAAGGGTCGTAGTCGTAAAGGCTGTCAAAGGCGAGGGTGTCGATCCAGTGCCCGGGCGATCCGTCAGGGCGGACCGTGCGGGGCACGACGCCCGACATGACGACGGTCTTCAACCCGAGCGTCCCCACGGCGTAGTCGAGCTCGGCGATAGCTTCGCCGGGAGTGAAGGTCGGGATGACTGCGGCCGGTTCGAGACGGTCGCGGTAGCCGGTGTAGGCCCTGGCGTAGTACATGTTGAACGAACGGGCCATGGCTTGCCGAAGCTCGTCGTTCCGGATGGTCAGACCGACGAGCCCGGCGGACGGATAGAGGAGCGCGAAGTCGATTCCCACCTCCTCGAGCCGTCGATATAACAGTTCGGGGAGCATGGGGGTCATGTGGTCGAGAGTGTTGCGTGTCGGTCGTGTATAGAACGTTCGCGCTTTGACGATGCCTCGCGAAGCCAAGTCGCCCGCTACGAGCGCGGGGAAGCTGGGAGTCTCTTGACTACTAAACACGAGCGCCGCCATTTCCGGGCCGGCAATCTCTCTGAGACAGTCCCACACGAGGGGCATGAACTCCATGTGATGGCCGTCGGCGTCGATCACCGGATGGGTCAGTTGACTCCGTATATGGGCAACTTGGTTTGTGGCCGCAAATGAAACCATGGTGGTCCCTTCCTGCTTCGACCGAACGCTGTGCGGCGGCGTCTACATTCGACTCAAGACTACGCTTGCCGCTGCCCCCGTGGCTCAATGCGGACTCACCGCCGGCGGGATAGCGATATCGGGGTACCGTGCCCGGATGGTCCCAAAAGCATTTCGCGTCGATATCCCGCAAGCCGCGATCGACGATCTTCGCGAGCGTCTCCGTCGCACTCGGTGGCCGGAGCGCGAACCGGTGGACGACTGGTCGCAGGGCGTGCCGTTGGCCTGGCTAGAGGACATGTGTCGGTACTGGATGCAGGAGTACGACTGGCGCGCCGCCGAAGCGCGGCTCAACCAGTTCCCCAACTTCCGCAACGAAGTGGACGGGCTCGGGATCCACTTCATTCATGCTCGCTCGCCGGAGCCCAATGCCCTCCCGTTGATCATGACCCACGGGTGGCCCGGCTCGGTGGTGGAGTTCTTGAAAGTGGTGGGCCCTCTGAGTGATCCGCGCCGTTATGGCGGTGATCCCACCGACGCGTTCCACGTGGTGTGTCCGTCGCTTCCCGGCTACGGGTTCAGTGACAAGCCGAGCGAAACCGGCTGGGGACTCGAGCGCATCGGTCGGGCATGGGCCACCCTGATGGGGGAGTTGGGCTACGACCGTTACGTTGCTCAGGGCGGCGACTGGGGGGCAGGCGTCACCGCCTGCATCGGCGCGCAGGATCCCGATCACTGTGCCGCGCTGCACGTGAACATCCCGTTCTGCATGCCGACTGAGGACCAGCTCGCCGACATGACCCCGGCGGAGACGGCTGCGATGGCTGACATGATGACTCACCAACGGTGGGGCACCGGCTACTCCCAAGAGCAGAAGACTCGGCCGCAGACGATCGGCTACAGCTTGGTGGACTCTGCGGTGGGGCAAGCGGCGTGGATCCTGGAAAAGTTCTGGGCGTGGACGGACTGCGATGGCCATCCCGAGAACGCGCTGACCCGTTCGGAACTCATGGACAACGTGAGCCTCTATTGGTTCACAGGCACCGGCGCGTCGTCGGCGCGGTTGTACTGGGAAAGCTTCGACCACGCCGCCACCGTCGGCGGTCCGGTCCACGTTCCCACTGGCGTCACGGTCTTTCCGAAAGAGGTCGTGCGGTTGAGCCGGCGCTGGGCCGCAAACCGGTTCAGCCAGATCCACTACTGGAACGAGGTGGACCGAGGGGGGCACTTCGGCTCGTTCGAGCAACCGGAGATCTTCGTCGACGAGATCCGAGCCTGCTTTCGGCCCTTCCGCTGAGCATCCACGCCACGTTTGCAGGAGGTAGCTCCTACTCATTCGCGCGTCACCCGATCGCACGAAGGTCAATGATCGTGCGCAGCGGCGTTCATGCCGTCAGCGACCCTTGACCTTCATCTTTTGAGGGAACTCGGCGTAGTCGGTGGTGTCGTGTGACTGGCTCTCCGACGCGAGGCCCATTCCCAGAATGCTTACCGCGTTCGACCGCAAGATCTGATTGAGGAGCAGCTTCGTGTCCTGGACCGCCTGCGGAGGGAGCGACGCCAGCCGGTGAGCGAACGCCGTCGCCTGGCCAACGACCTCGGCTGCCGGAACTGCGAAGTTGGCGAGGCCCATCTCCACCGCGGTGGCCGCCGGGATTCGGTCGCCGGTCAGCAGATATTGCTTCACCCTGAGCAGGCTTGCGTACGCCGGCCAGGTGACTGCTCCGCCGTCCCCGGCGACGAGAGCACTCGCGACATGAGGATCGGCAACGAACGTGTCCTCGGCAATGAAAACGATGTCGCACAGCGTCATCAGGGTTGCCCCGAGTCCTACCGCCGGACCGTTTACCGCAGCGACCACCGGGACGTGAACGTTCAGCATCTCGTCCACGAGCCGACGGGCCATTCGCATGGCCTTTCGCCGCTCCCCGAAATTAACTTTGAAGAGCTCGAAGTCGTCAAGGTTGCCACCAGCGGAAAACGCACGGCCGTTCCCGGTGATGACGACGGCCCGCACGTCGTTGTCCTGCTCGATCTGCGACCAGAACGCACCCATCTGATGGTGCAGCTCACCATCGAACGCGTTCAGCGCGTCGGGACGGTTCAGCCTGACGATTCGGACAGGACCGTCGGTTTCGACGATCAGTGAAGCTTCGGTTAGCACGGCTGGGATCCTCTCGACAATGCACCTACGAGGCGCTCCGGACATGGTCTATTCGTCGTGCGTTGCTAACTGATTGCTGTGGACCGCTTGTCCCGCGCGGGCGAGTTGCGCACCTGAAGCCAAAGAGGCTGATCGCGCGTCAGCATTCATGTCCCGCTCACCCCTATGTCTCCACGGTTCCGGTCTCCTGACCGGTCGCGGTCCAGTCGGTACCCAACATGATCACCGACATCACACATGGGGCGCTACCGCGGTTTTGCCAAGCATGCTCGGCTCCCAGCTGAACCACGCAGTCGCCAGGACCCAGTTCCACAGTCCGGTCGGCCGTGATGAGATCAACCGAGCCCGACACCACGGTAACGAAGTCGACCGAGTTAGTAGCGTGTACCACAGGAGCGGACGCCGTCGCAGAGTCGGCGGGAATCTCCGTCATGATCCAGCGAGTGGCACCCGGAATCACTTGGGTCATCAGATTGCTCGGGTCAGGGTTCGCTTCGAACTCAAATGGTGCCGGCGGTGTCGCCCACACTTCCTGGAGCACGATCCCGCTCGACCAGCCGACCACATTTGACGGCTCGCGGGCGTCGATGGCCGCCGGTGCCCCTCCGCAGACGATTACCCGGCGACACGGCCCGGCGGTCACCGTTCCACCATCTCAACTGCGACTCCCGCCGACCGAGCACGCCGGCGCTCCAACGCCCGCACGCCGAGCGCCCAAGCTCTAAACACCGTCACCACATCCCCCACGACTCGAACAAACATCAGAGGTATACCACTTTTTCGGAGATAGCCCGACGAACCGGCTTGCCAGGACGTTGCCTGGGCCCTTATGGTCCGATCATCTGATGATTGCCGTTAGCAAAACCAAGGCGGATACACGGTGGATATCGAAGGCGCTCGCGTTGTGCACGACGACACGTTGGCCATCGGGGATGTGCGCGATCCGTACCCGGTGTACTCGTCGCTCCTTGCACGCGGTGAGGTGCTGGAGGTTGACCTCCGCGAAGAGTTCGGTCTGCCGATCGAGCAGACGTTCGACCGGGTCCGGACCTTCTCCGTGCTGTCCTACGACGCCGTGCGGCACGCGTTCGGCGAGACTGGTCTTTCGAACGCGATTTACCAGCATTACCTCGGGATCGTGACCGGTGAGTCGATCCTGCAGATGGACCCTCCGGAGCACGACGGACTTCGCCGAACGATCGCTTCGGCGTTCCGTCCCAAATCCCTCGAGACCTGGATGGACGACTTCATCCGACCGGCGGCGCATGCGCTGATGAAGCCTGTGATCGCGAGCGGTGGAGGGGAGCTGGTCGCCGATCTCACGTATCAGCTCCCGATGAGGGTCATTTGTCGGATGCTCGGGGTCCCGGCGGTCGACTGGGTCGTCTTCAGTCGCTGGTCGCAGCTCTTCCTGACTGCGGCGTGGGATCCTGAGGCGGCGATGGTGGTGTCAAAGGAGATGGAGGACTACATGCACCTCCTGATCGCCGAGAAGCGAGGGAACCCTGGCGACGACCTAACGACCATGCTGCTGGACGCGTCGGTGGACGACCGCAGGCTCACGACCAGTGAAGTCACGAACTTCCTTCGGCTCCTGCTACCCGCTGGAGCGGAGACGACCTTTCGGGGCGCGTCGATCATGTTGCTGGCGCTCCTGACACACCGGGACCAGTTCGAGGCAGTGCGCGCCGACCGCGCGCTCATTCCCGCGGTCGTTGACGAGGCACTGCGGTGGGACCCTCCCACGCATAACGTGCCGCGCATCGCTGCTCGGGACGTGGAGCTAAAGGGCGTCCATATCCCGGCTGGAGCCTACGTAGTGATCTGCCCAGGAGCGGCGAACCGTGATCCGGCTCGATGGCAGCGCGCCGAGGTGTTCGATATCTACCGGCCGTACCTTCCGCCTGCAACGTTCGGCCATGGCGCGCACTACTGCCTGGGATACCAGCTCGCCCGCCTCGAAATGATTGCCTCGCTCGAGGCGATTCTCGACCAGGCCCCGGGCATACGTTTCGCCCCGGATGCCGACGATCCACACGTGTACGGCATGGCGATGCGGGCGGTGTCGAGCTTGCCCGTCGTCGTCTGACTGGATGTAAGGAGGTAGCGGTCATCAGTACAAACTGCGGTCGACGGTCGAGAACGACGAGGCCGCTCACGGTGACGTTGGAGGACGGGCGCGCCATCCTGGCGGTGTCCGAATGGTTTCGTGTCCACTCGGCGGTCGGGTAGGCGATGGATGCCGTCGGCGTGCAGAGCTATCTACGGTCGCGCTTCGCTTCGGATGTCGAAGTCACCACCGTGAAGCGGTCTTTTCCGGGCATGTCACGCGACACCTGGTTGGTGCGCGTCACGTCTAGCGAGGGCGGAGGCGAGGCCTCGTCGCGTGGCTTCGTTTTCAGGATGGATGCTCCGGGCGGCAGCATCTGTCCGACACCCTTGAAGCGCGAGTACGAGGTATACCGTCGTCTTTACGGCACCGCTGTGCCGGTCCCTCGGACATACTGGTACGAGACCGACCAAGGATGGCTTACGTCCGGCCGCGAGTTCTACGTGCGCGAGCTCGTCGACGGGGCAATGGAGGTCCCGCATCTTTTCGACGACAACGCTGAGGGGTCGGCGCTCCGGCTGGCAGTCGGTCGAGAACTGGTAGAGAAGCTGGCCGCGGTGCATTTGGTAGACTGGAAGGCTCTTGGCTTCGACGCCGTGTTCGAGGCACCGCCGGACACGGCGTCGACGGCCCGCTTTGACCTCGATCTATGGGAGGACATCCTCGATCGTGAGTTGCTCGAGCCGGAACCTCTC
>Ga0268264_10001384_pt1 | contig 22721 bp, 25 predicted proteins | sample KBSSwiS32_FD_190357 | JGI IMG/M metagenome (GOLD analysis project Ga0268264, IMG submission 190357) | Switchgrass rhizosphere microbial communities from Kellogg Biological Station, Michigan, USA - KBS Switchgrass S3-2 (SPAdes) (version 2) | ecosystem: Host-associated > Plants > Roots >...
GAGCTGGAGGTGGCGGCGCTGATCGAAGCCGGTCTGTCCAATCGGGAGATCGCGGAGCGGCTGGTGGTGTCGAAGCGAACGGCTGACGGTCACGTGGAACGCATCCTGGCAAAGCTGGGCTTCACGTCGAGAAGCCAGGTCGCGGCGTGGATGTCGCGTCAGGGTGCGCTCAAGGCGTGACGTCGGCCAGCAGACCTTCGCCTTCGGACGTCGTCAGGGTGAGGGCGATGTCGACGATCATGTCCTCCTGGCCGCCGACGAGGCGGCGGCGACCGCATTCCATCAGGATCTGCCGGACGTCGACGCCGTACTGCTCGGCTGCGCGCTCGGCATGGCGGAGGAACGAGGAGTAGACGCCGGCGTAGCCGAGAGTGAGCGTTTCCCGGTCGACACGGACCGGCCGGTCCTGGAGCGGGCGCACGATGTCCTCGGCTGCGTCCTGCAGCTTGAACAGGTCGCAGCCGTGCTTGAACTCCATGAGGTCGGCGACCGCGACGAAGGCCTCGATCGGGCAGTTGCCGGCACCCGCCCCCTGGCCGGCCAGCGAGGCGTCGACGCGATAGACGCCGTTCTGCACGGCGACCACGGAGTTGGCCACCGAGAGCGAGAGGTTCTCGTGGGCGTGGATACCGACCTCGGTCTCGTCCTCGAGAACGTCGCGATAGGCGCGCACCCGTGCGGCGACGTCGTCCATCGTCAGCCGCCCGCCGGAGTCGGTGACGTAGACGCAGTGGGCGCCGTAGGACTCCATCAGCTTGGCCTGGTGGGCCAGCTGCTCGGGCGAGGCCATGTGGGACAGCATGAGAAAACCGGACACGTCCATCCCGAGCTCCCGGGCCGCCGCGATGTGCTGGGCCGAGATGTCGGCCTCGGTGCAGTGGGTCGCGACCCGCACCGACCGGACGCCCAGGTCGTAGGCGGTCTTCAACTCGTGGATCGTGCCGACTCCGGGTAGGAGCAGCGTGGTGAGCCGGGCCCGGGTCAGCACCGAGGCGGCTGCCTCGATCCACTCCCAGTCGGTGTGCGAACCGGGCCCGTAGTTCACCGAGCCGCCCGCGAGCCCGTCGCCGTGCGCGACTTCGATGGCGTCGACGCCGGCGTCGTCGAGTGCGATCACGATGCGCTTGAGGTCGTCGAGGCCGAGACGGTGCCGGACGGCGTGCATGCCGTCACGCAGGGTCACGTCCTGCACGTAGATCGGGAGGCTCATCGGGCGGCCTCCTTGGCGGCGGCGATCCGCTCGGCCACCTGCAGCCCGGCCGAGGTCATGATGTCCAGGTTCCCGGCGTAGGCCGGCAGGTAGTGCGCCGCGCCTTCGACCTCGAGGAATACCGAGACCTGGTGGGTCGGCCGGATGCCGTCGGTGAGCGTCTCGATCGGCTGGTCGTCGGGGATCGGGTTGATCTGGACCTGCTGCTTGAGTGCGTAACCAGGAACGTACGCCGCCACGTCGGCGACCATCTTCTCCACCGATGCCCGGATCTCATCGTGGACCGACGGGTCGGGTGCGTCGACCAGGCAGAACACGGTGTCCCGCATGATCAGCGGGGGCTCGGCCGGGTTGAGGATGATGATCGCCTTGCCCCGACGTGCGCCGCCGACCTCGACGATGGCGGCCGAGGTGGTCTCGGTGAACTCGTCGATGTTGGCGCGGGTGCCGGGGCCGGCCGACTTCGAGGCGATAGAGGCGACGATCTCGGCGTAGGCGACGGGGACGACCCGGGACACCGCGGCCACGACGGGGATGGTGGCCTGGCCGCCACAGGTCACCATGTTCACGTTCGGTGCGTCGAGATGATCGGTGAGATTGACCGCTGGGACGACGTACGGCCCGATGGCCGCGGGCGTCAGGTCGATCATTCGCTTCCCGAGTGGCTGGAGCCTGCCCGCGTTGTGCTGGTGGGCCTTGGCCGAGGTGGCGTCGAAGACGATGTCGATCTGGTCGAAGCCGTCGAGCGCGATCAGCCCGTCCACGCCAGCGGCTGTCGTTGCGATTCCGAGGCGGTCGGCGCGGGCCAGACCGTCCGAGTTGGGGTCGATGCCAACCATCGCGGCCATCTCGAGGTGCCGGCTGGTGCGCATCACCTTGATCATCAGGTCGGTGCCGATGTTGCCCGAGCCGATGATCGCAATCTTCGTCTTGGACATGTTCACTCCTCGCTGAAGTGGACCGAGACCTCGCCCAGTCCGGAGATGACAGCGGTGACTTCGGCACCAGGGATGACCGGGCGCATCGGGCCCAGGGCACCGGAGAGGATGACCTGCCCGGCGAGCAAGGGCTCGCCCAGGTCGCGAGCCTGTCGTGCCAGCCACTGGACGGCGATCAAGGGATCGCCCAGGCAGGCAGCGCCGGTGCCCGTGGCCATCTCCTGACCGGTGACCGTCATCGTCATGGTGACGTCCTTCGGACTGAACTCCCGGAGTGTCCTGCGCTGCGAGCCGAGGACGAAGAGCCCTGCCGAGGCGTTGTCGGCAACGGTGTCGCCAAAGGTGATGTCCCAGTCGGTGATCCGGCTGTCGCAGATCTCGAGCGCAGCCACGGCGTAGTCGATCGCGGAGCGCACCTGCTCGAGAGACAACGCCCCATCGGCGAGGTCCTCCCCCACGACGAAGGCAACCTCGGCTTCGACGCGGGGCTGGAGCACGCGACTCATGGGCACCACAGAGGATTCGTCGACCGACATGTCGTCGAGGAGAATCCCGAAATCGGGCTGGTCGACGCCGAGCTGCCGTTGTACTGCCAGAGACGTGAGGCCGATCTTCCGGCCCACCACCCGGGATCCCGCTTCCAGCCGCGCCCCCTGCACCATCCGCTGCACGGCATAAGCCGCGGTGACGTCGTCGGGGCCGATCAGGTCGCGAACGGGCGGGCAGGGGCGGCGGCCGGCGATCGCTGCCAGCAGCCGATCTGCCGCGAGCCGACCGGCGGCATCGACGGCGCTGCCTTCACGCTGGGTGCTGGTCACCCGCCAACTATCGAGGCCGCCCCTGGTCGGGTCCTGGGGTCGTTCCGGTCAACGGCACAGCGATCACGTCTGGTGACGCTCCCGGACGGTTGGGCTGAACTGCCGTACTTGCGGCAGCGTGGTGACCATGTGCAGCAGCGCCCGATCACTGAGGCACATCTGCCTATGGACGATGTCGCCCGGGAAGCGCACGAAGTCGCCCGCCGAGATTTCGACGAGGTCGGTGACCGGACCGAGTCTGACCTTGCCGGAGACGATGTACACGTGGTGGATGGTCCCAGGAGCATGCGGCTGGATCTCGCCCGAGTCGTCTCCGCGGGACATCCTCAGCAGGAGGGTCCTCACGTAGCCGGAGCCGTAGATCTCGTCGAGGGGTCGTTCCTGTCGACCGGCGAACTCGCTCCACTCCCCTTCGTCGGCTCGTTGCACGAAGACCGGTGTGCCCCATTCGGTGACCAGACGGCGGAGGCTCACGTCCAACGCACTACCGACCGCCGCGAGCGTGTCGACGGTCGGATTGCCATTGCCCATCTCCAGCTTCGAGAGGGTTTGCTTCGAGAGACCGGAGCGGCGGGCGACGTCGCCAATGCTGAAGCCGCGCTCCAGCCTGAACCGTCTCACGTTCCTGGCTACGAGCTCACTGCTCTCCACGAAGTTGCCTCTTCCGCCGATGTCACTTATAGATGACGGTTGTCATTCTTGACTGTCGTCACTTTCAGAGGCCATCATGTCACCTATAACAGACAACGGCGAGACCACGGAGCCACAGATCATGACCGCTATGACGTCATCGCGAGACGATCGCGCGGCGATCGACAAGGCATTCAGCCTGCTGCTCTCATTCGGGGACCAGCCGGCCGCCGGCCTCGGCGTCAGTGAGCTCGCGCGTCGCTCGGAGCTGAGCAAGTCCACTGCATTCCGCGTGCTCAAGATGCTCGAACGGAACGGAGTCGTGGAGCGGGTCGGAAGCAACTATCGGCTCGGCTCCCGGTTGCACGAGCTCGGAACTCGCGTGTATTCCGCGCAGCATGACCAGATCCGCGACGTGCTCACCCCGTTCGGGGCCGACCTCTACGAGCTGACACACCAGACCGTGCATCTTGCGGCATTGCACGGCAGCGACGTGGTCTACATCGGAAAGCTCTACGGGCACCGTCGGATCCCGGCGCCCTCGGCCGTCGGAACCCGGGTGCCGGCACACTGCACTGCGCTGGGCAAGGTGCTCTTGGCATTCGATCCCGACGCCTTCGACGCGGCAATCTCGTCTGAGCTGGAGGCTCTGACCGAGCGGTCGATCACTGACTCCTCCACCCTGGCGGCGCAGCTCGTGCGGGTGCGCCAGGAAGGCGTTGCCTACGACGACCAGGAGGCGGCACTCGGCCTCACCTGTGTTGCCGCGCCCGTGTTCGGAGTCGGTAATCGCCCAGTCGCTGCACTGTCGGTCTGCGGTCCTGTAGGCGAGTTCGATGCCCGCGTTTTCGCGAGCGCGCTGCGACGGGTCGCGCGTGCCTCTTCTCAGGCGCTACAGCGCGCCGGCGTGGGATCGACGGTCCGACGCGACCGTGCGATCGCGTCCTAGCGCGGGAGGACTTCACGTGCCCGGAACGCGGTCCAGGTCCATGTCGACCGAGGTCACCCACGACGGCTCCGCTACCGCGAGACTGAGCGAGCCGCCGGCGAGGTCGACGTCGACGACGTAGCGGAACCCTGCGTTCTCGGCGGCGGCGAGGGTGGCGAGGTCCCCACCGGGAGCGCCGAACACGACACGTCGGCACTGAGGGTCGGCCTGTCGCACGGTGGCGCTCAGGGCGCCGAGCAGCGCCGTCACCTCGTCGGTCGGTGCGTCATCGAGTCGGATCTCGATGTCGTGTTCCGCGACGGGATATGCGTCGCGAAGCCGGCCATGCGCACAGCGCTCCAGCGTCGCGTCCACGTTGGTGCCGAGCTTGGTCAGCACACACCTGGTTGCGTGGCGCGAGTTCTGCTGATCAACGACGGTCCAGCCCTCGGCACGGATCGGAGACATCATTCGGGGTCACCTCCTCACAGGTGGTCGCCGCCCGCATCGGTGCGGAAGCCGCGGACGCCCATGCCGCCGTCCACGGTGATGGCATGGCCGGTGACCGGACCGGACTGATCCCGCGAGGCCAGCAGCACGTAGGGACCGGTGAAGTCCCGTGGGTCCGTGCTCGAGTCATGAAGTGGGATCGGCGGAGGCGGAGTTGTCGCGTCGCGCTTGGCGAATGAGCTGGCGATCGATCGGCCGGAGAGGTCGAGGGACTCCGGGCCACGCAGGTCGGTGTTCATTGCGCCGCATGCGACACCGTTGACACGTACCTTCGGCGCGAGCTCGTAGGCGAGCTCCTTCATCAGACCGAGGCAGGCGTGCTTGCTCGCGGTGTAGACCGGGCCGCCGCCGTTGACGTAGAACGAGGCGTTGGACAGGGTCATGACGATACTGCCGCGGCTCTTCACCAGCTCCGGCCAGGCCGCGTGAGCCGCGAGAAGGTAGCCCTTCACGTTGACGGCGAACACCTCGTCGAAGCTGGCGGACAGCTGCTCCGCGCTGACGCGGGTGAGGTGTCGCTGGAAGTCCCAGAGCCCCGCATTGGGGATCAGGGTGTCGAGCCGACCGAAGCGGTCCACCGTGCTCGCGACAGCCCGAGCCAGGTCCTCGGCCGAGCGGACGTCGCCGGCGAAGGCAGACATCCTGTCCGGCTCGGCCGACCTCTTCACCACGGCGTCGAGCTTGGCCTGGTCGCGCCCCATCACCACGACAGAGGCACCTTCGGCCACGAATCGTTGGGCCACCGCGGCACCGATCCCCGATCCGCCACCCGTGACGAGCGCGACGTACCCATCCAGCCACCCCGTCACGTGGCACCGCCGAGGAAGTCGGCCACCAAGCGTTCGAAGTCGCTCTGACGCTCGAGTTGGACCCAGTGGCCGCAGTTGCCGAACACGTGGAGCTGAACATCGCGGAGGTACTTGAGCATGATCTGCGCGCCCTCGAGCGTGATGGTGCGGTCATCGCGTCCCCACAGCAGCAGCGTCGGCGCCTTGACCTTGTGCAGATCGCGCCACAGAGGATCCATGCCGCGACGCTGGGCGAAGTGCGCGTTGAGCCGGTGGTAGAACTCGACGTGCTCCGGATCGAGCGAGGCCTGGTAGCGGGCCTCCGCGGTCTCGGTCCACTTCTTCGGCTCGGCGGTCATCACCCCGATGAAGGCCTTCATCTTCTTCAGCGTCGGGCCCTCGCCGTTGTAGTACTTCCACATCTCCTTCTGGCCCTCGGTCGGCGTGGGTCCGAACGGCAGCCAGCCGCCGCCCGGGGCCATCAGCACCAGCCGAGTCACCCGGTCCGCGTGCTGCTGTGCCAGCGCGATCGCAGCGGCGCCGCCGAGACTGTTGCCGAGGAGGTGGAACTCACCGATGCCGAGCTGGTCGAGTGCCTCGATGAGCGCGTCGACAGCGATCTGGGTGATCGACTTCTCGTCGAGCTCCTCCTGACCTGGCTTGTAGCTGCCGCCGAAGCCCGGCTGGTCGGGGAGAACGACGCGGAACTGCTTGGCCAGGGCTGCCAGGTTCTGGTGGTAGTTCGCGACACCCGACGCGCCCGGACCGCCGCCATGCAGCATGACCAAGGCCGGGCCACTCCCGGTCTCGGCGACGGCGATCTCGCCGTACTGGGTCTGCACGACATGGTTGGTGAGCTCGAGCTCGGTGACGGTCACAGGACGTTCCTCTCGGCTCAGAAGAAGGTGGAGATGTTCTTGGACTGCAGGATGTTCTGGTCGAGCAGGATCGTCCGGCGGGCGACCTGGAATCCTTGCGGGGTACGACGCAGTACGTCGGTGCGTCCGCCCGCGAAGATGTTCTCCTCGCGCTCAAGACGGTTGCGGTAGACGAGGAAGTTCGACCGGACCACCAGGTCCTCGACGTTGAGGCCGTCGTTCTCCTCGGGGTCCGCGTGCCGGGCGACCACGTTGGTGACCAGATGGCGGGTGCGCGACGGGGGATCCTCGGCCCAGGCCATGCCGGAGTCGAAGCGACGGATCCGCCAGGCGAGGGACTCCTTGGACTCGTCGTAGAAGGCGGCCTCCCCGCGCTGTGCGACCGACAGCGCCTGCTGGCGACGGAGCCGGTTGGTCCGCGTGGGCATCCAGTAGTCGAGGTCGTCGGCGAGGAGCTCGAGCCAGTCGGCGTACCGGCCGTCGTCGAGGAGCTCGGCCTCACGGTAGTAGAACTGCTCGACCTCGAAATGGGTCTGGGCATCCGCAAGGTCACCGGGCCCGCGGTCGCCGGGGACGGCGGGTGCGTCGGTGCTGGGAGGCGTCGTGGTCACGGTCACCATTCGATCCCTTGGGCTGGGCCTGGCGTGGGTGCCGTTTCATCGCGCGGCACGGCAATTCCGGTCATCCCCGCAGCAGCCTTCGCAGGTCCGTGCCGGCATCGGCGAGTCGTGAAGTCTCGACGGGAAGTCGCCGGTCGATGAGGCGGCGGGCGGCCCGTGCGGCGTTCGGCTCGTTCACCGCAACAGCGCCCACGACCCGCCCGCCGGCCAGGCCGAACACGGAGAACGCCGGGTCGCCGATGCGGCCGCGCGTCACGGTCTCAACGGCATCTGCGATCCGTCCGACTGCTTCGACGTGGAGCCCGTGACGATCCGTCCAGAACCAGCTGGCAGACGTCTCCGGTGCAGGCAGATCCAGGATCGTTGCAGCAGCGCGCGCCCCGTCGTGCTGGGCGGCCTCCCAGTGCTCGGCCCGCGGCTGCAACACTCCGCCGACACGTCGCCTCGCGGTGTCACCGACCGCCAGCACTGCAGACGTCGACGTCGTCTGGCCTTCGTCAACCACGATCCCGCGGTCGATCTCGAGGCCGGCCGCCTCGGCGAGGCCGGTGGAAGGCACCATTCCGACGGCGAGGAGCACTGCGTCGAAGTAGCGCGGCTCCTTCTCGCCAGACAGGAGCGCTTGCATTCCTCCGACGGCTGCGGAAATGGATTCCACGCCGGAGCGCAGGACTGTGACACCGCGCTCGGCATGGAGCTCATGCAGCCAGCACGCCACCGGCGTGCCGACCGCGTGGGCGAGCGGCGGGGAGGCCGGGTCGACCAGCGTCACCTCGCAGCCCAGTTCAAGGGCGGTGGACGCCACCTCTGCGCCGATCAGGCCACCACCCACGATCATCAGCCGCGCGCCGGGCACGAGCGCCTTGCGCAGGCGGTCGGCGTCTGCCGCTGTGCGCAGGACATGGACGAGCGAGTCGAGCGCGTCGCCCACCCCGGCGATCAGTGGCCGTGCCGCGTGTCCGCCGGTCGCCAGCACGACCCGGTCGGCGGCCAATCGTGAGCCGTCCGCGAGTTCGACGGCGGCCTCACCGGAACGGATGGCCGTCACCTCGGTCCGGTTGACCAGTCGGATCCGGTGGTCGTCGTACCAGCTGGCCGGCTGGAGCGCGAGCTTCTCGATCTCGTACGTCCCAGCGAGGTACTCCTTGCTGAGGGGCGGCCGGTCATAGGGAAACTCACCGGCGTCCACGAGCGTGATGTCGTCGAGGAAGCCACCGGCACGGAGGGCCGCGGCCGTGCTGACCCCGGCGATGCCGCCGCCGACGATGACGATGCGGCGAGGACTGTCCATCACGGCGTCTCGTTCGGGAACAGCCAGATGTCGCTGTCCCGCAGTTCCACCCGGTGCGGACAGGTGTTCTTCGTCGCCGGCAGCCCCTGCACTTCACCGCTCTTGAGGCAGAACTTGCTGGAATGAAGAGGGCACTCGACGTGGCCGTCCTCGACCCACCCGTCCGCGAGCGACGCGGTCTCGTGGGTGCAGGTGTCGTCCAGGGCCCACACGCTGCCGTCCTCGTCACGAAGGATCGCGATGTTGTCGGCCGTGCCGGTGATCGCCTTGCTGATGGCGATGCCCTCACCCTCGGCGACGTCGTCGAGGGCGGCAACTCGAATGCCGGTGCTGATGGTCATGGCTGCTCCTCGTGCCAGGCGGGGGTGTTCATGAGGGTCCGCCACCGCGCATAGAACGAGCGGCCGGCGGCGTCGCTGTAGAGCTCGCTCGTCGTGCCCGGATAGCGACCGTCCTCACGCTCGGAGCCCAATCCCATCTGGTAGTTCAGGGCCACTCCGTTCGTGATGAAGCCGTGGGCGATGGCCTGGCACTCCGACCAGTTCTCGCCGTCGTCCTGCTCGAAGATGCCGCTGGGCCCGAACGTGCGCAGGTTGTACAGACGCTGGGCCTCGCGGACCTCCTCGGGCATGGACCTGTCGACGATCGTCCAGGCCCACACCTCCATCCGGTTCGGCCCCTTGGGATGCCACACGCGGATCGAGCCGTTCACCGGGAGGTACGAGAAGTTCGGGAACACCGTCGCGTGGCCGGTGGTCAGGGGCCCCTCGACGCGAGCGTCGCCCAGCCGCGACCTGAGCGCTGCGTAGTCCATCCACTCGTGGACGGTGTCGGCGTCGAACCGGTTCTTGGGGTGGACGGGGAAGCCGGCCCCGTGCCCGTTCGGGTCGACGTACTGACGACCCTCCCGGTGGATGATCTCGTCCTTCGGTCCTCGCCCGGTCGGTGAGAGCACCATGAGGGCCGACGCGTGGCTCATGTTGACGTGGTACCAGTCGGTGGCGAACTGCTCGGCGGCGAGCTTCCAGTTGCCTTCCAGGACCCACTTGTGCACGCCGCCGAAGGCGACCGTGCCCTCGGGATCGTGGTCGAGCATGGCGTCCAGGTACCAGGCCATGTCGCCAAGCGACTCACGCAGCGACACCGGGTCAGGGTTCCAGGTGCCGAAGATGAGCCCGTGGTAGCTCTCGACGTGAGGTACCTCGACCAGCCCCCAGTCGTCGCGGCGGAAGGACTCGGGGTAGCCGCCCTCGTTCGGCACGCTCACCAGAGCGCCGTCGAGGTCGTAGGCCCAGCCGTGGTACGTGCAGGTGAAGTTCCGGGTCTGCCCGAAGTCCGCCCGGCACACCCGCGCACCGCGGTGACGGCACGAGTTCAGGTAGGCCTTGATCTCCCGGTTCTTGGTCATCGTCACGATGACCGGGTCCTCACCCATGTGGGTGGTGAAGAAGTCGCCCGGCTTGTGGAACTGGTCCGCGTGGGCCAGGAACAGCCAGCTGGGCGCGAAAACCCGGCGCAGCTCCTGCCGGTAAAGCTGCTCATCGGTGAAGACGGCTCGGTCGAGGAGCCCACCCTTCTCGTCGACGAGGCCGGATACGTCGATGTTGCGCTGCAGTTCAGCGGGCCGGCGCAATGCACCGCCTGGAGCCGGCGTCGCGCGGCCACTCGGGACGTTGCCACACGCCTCGCCCGGGCAAGTCCCGCGGCCTGCGATGGGCTCCTTGGTCGAGGTCATGGGACCACAGAACACGCCGGCCTGCGGGGGTCGCAGGCCATGTGCCGTTGCGCGGCACACCACCTGCGACCCGGGGCGGCGTACCTCCAGGGTGGGGCCATGCTCGCAGCCGTCGCCGTCTCCCAGAGCGCAGACGACCCCCTGTCCGGCTTGGAGCTGCGCGAGGTGCCCGTCCCCGAGGCCCGCCCCGGATGGGCCCTCGTCCGTGTGGTCGCCTCCTCGCTGAACATGCACGACCTCTGGACGCTCCGCGGTGTCGGCCACTCCCCGGACGAGCTGCCGCGGATCCTCGGCTGCGACGCTGCCGGGTACGACACGGCCGGCGACCCGGTGGTGGTCTACCCGGTGATCGCGTCGTCGGACCGGGGCAACGGTGACGAGACCCTGGACCCGCAGCGTGCCCTGCTCTCGGAGAAGCACGACGGAGCGTTCGCGGACTGGCTGCTCGTCCCCGAACGAAACCTGGTTCCGAAGCCGGAGGGCCTGTCCTTCGATGAGGCGGCCTGCCTCCCGGTGGCCTGGGGCACGGCGTACCGGATGCTGTTCACCCAGGCCCAGGTCAAGGCGGGCGACCGGATTCTCGTGCAGGGCGCTGGTGGGGGCGTGGCCTCCGCCGCGATCAAACTGGCCAGCGCTGCCGGAGCGGTCGTGTACGCCACCTCACGATCGGCTAGCAAGCTCGAACTCGCCGAGTCGTGGGGCGCCCGGGGTGTCGAGTCGGGCGGGCGACTCCCCGAGAGGGTCGACGTCGTGGTCGAGACGGTCGGCGAGGCCACCTGGTCACACTCACTCAAGAGCCTGCGACCCGGCGGCACCGTCGTCATCGCCGGCGCCACCTCAGGCATGAACCCACCCGCCGACCTCGGACGCGTCTTCTATCTCCAACAGCGGATCCTCGGCTCGACGGGCTGCACACGCAGCGAATTCGTCGCGATGCTGCGGATGCTCGAGGCGACCGGCGTCCGCCCCGTGATCGATCGAGGCATGCCACTCGACGAGATCCACAAGGGCTTCCAGCTGATGGCCGACGGCGACCTCGCCGGAAAAGTCGTCATCCATCCCACCACCAAGGAGCACCCATGACCGCCGCTGCCGTCGGCCTCTCCCACTCGCCCCTGATCGGCAAGAACGACCCGGCGCCCGAGGTCCTCGCGGCGGTGGATGCCGCGGTCGAGGACGCCCGCTCCTTCATTCGGGAGTTCGACCCCGAACTCGTCGTGCTCTACGCACCTGATCACTACAACGGCTTCTTCTACAAGGAGATGCCTCCGTTCTGCCTCGCCACCGAAGCCCACTCGGTCGGCGACTTCGGCTCCCAACCGGGACCACTGTCAGTCGACGCCGACGCCGCCAATGCACTGGCTCAGGGCGTGCTCGACCGGGGGATCGACCTCACCGTCTCCGCCCGGATGACGGTCGACCACGGGTTCGTTCAGCCGCTCGAGGTCCTGTTCGGCGGCATCGACCAGGTGCCCGTCGTGCCCGTTTTCGTGAACGGTGTCGCCACTCCCCTCGGACCGGTGTCGCGGATCAGGGCCCTGGGCACGGCCGTGGGCCAGGCGGCTGCCGAGCTGGACAAGCGGGTCCTCTTCCTAGGCTCCGGTGGTCTCTCGCACGATCCGCCGGTCCCGGTGCTCCAGGGCGCACCCCCTCGAGTGGCCGCCGCCCTCATCGAGGGGCACCCGCCCACGCCCGAGCAACGGGCCAAGGGCGAGGAGCGGGTCGTCCAGGCCGGTCGCGACTACGCCGCCGGCGCCGGCTCGATGATCCCGATCAACCCGGAGTGGGACAACCACCTGCTCGACCTGCTCGAGAAGGGCGACCTGACCGAGCTCGACTCGTGGACCGTCGCGTGGATGGGAGAGCAGGGCGGCGGCTCAGGACACGAGGTCCGCACGTGGATCGCCGCCTTCGCGTCGCTGGCCGCTTCGGGCTCCTACACGATGACGAACCGCTTCTACCGGGCGATCCCCGAGTGGATCGCCGGATTTGCTGTGGCGACCGCGCGATGACATCTGCGGACCACCACACACCGTCGCCGTAAGGAGCCTGACACTCTGATGGACTTCCACCTCTCTGAGACCGCCCTCGCCGTGAGGGACGGCGTCGCGGCCATCGCCGCGAAGTACGACAACACCTACTGGTCCGAGTGCGACGAGGCGCACCGATTTCCCATCGAGGTCTTCACCGACCTCGGGAAGGGCGGCTGGTTCGGCCTCAACATCCCCGAGGAGTACGGCGGCGGCGGACAAGGCCTCCTCGAGTTGGCGATCGCCAACGAGACGCTGTGCGCCTCCGGCGGCGGCGCCGGAACCTTCTTCTACGTGACGACGCCGGGCTTCGGCGCGACCACGCTGGTCCGCCACGGGACCGAGGAGCAAAGGCAGGCGATCCTGCCCGGGATCGCGGCAGGCGACGTGCAGTTCTGCTTCGCGCTGACCGAGCCTGACGCAGGCAGCAACGCAGTCGAGATCAAGACCCACGCCCGCCGCGACGGCGACGACTTCCTCATCACGGGGCAAAAAGTCTGGATCTCCAACCTCGAGAACGCCGACTGGATGGTCGCCGTGACCCGGACCATCCCGGCCGCCGAGGCGACGCCCCGATACAACGGCTTCACGCTCTTCCTCGTCGACGTCAAGGAGGCGCTGGCCGCAGGCACTCTGAGCTACACGCCGATCCCCAAGATGGGCAACAACATCCTGCACTCGAGCCAGGTGTTCTTCGATGACGTGCGGGTGCCCGCACGGAATGTCCTCGGCGAGGTCGACGGCGGCTTCCCGGTCCTCTGGGATGTCCTCAATCCCGAGCGCATCCTGGCCGCCGCCGGCGGAATCGGCGCTGCAGACGCAGCGCTCGAGTACGCGGCGCAGTACGCACGCGAGCGCGAGGTGTTCGGTCGCCCGATCGGCGTCAACCAGGGAATCCAGTTCCCGCTTGCCCAGATCAAGGCCAAGACCGAGCTTGGCCGGCTGATGACCTACAACGCTGCCTGGCTCTTCGACCAGGGACTCCCCTGCGGGAACGAGGCCAACATCGCCAAGCTCACCGGAGCCCAGGTCGCGTGGGAGGCAGCGGACCAAGCGTTCCAGACCCTCGGCGGCATGGCCTACTCCAAGGAGTACCCCGTCGAGCGCTGGCTCCGCGACGCCCGGATCGGCAAGAACGCCCCGGTCGCCGAGCAACTCGTCCTGGCGCACATCGGGACCTCGATGCTCGGCCTCCCTAAGAGCTACTGATGTCGTCGCGAGTTCGGACGACGCTGTGACGCCCCTCGGCTGGCTCGCGAACTTGCCTCGAATAAGGAACTAGCCGCTCACCGCGCCACCGCGCCACCGCAGGATGACACCGCATTGCATGATCGCCGGCCCGGACGACGGGCCGGCCGTCCGACGCCGGTGTAGGTAGTCACAGATAGGTACGGACGTTCGTAGTTCTGCCGTCGTGCTCGCGACTCGGCGCGTCTTCAATGAGTTCCTATCCACCCCGGTGCTCAGAGGAAGGCCTGGTCATGAACATTCCGACACCCGACGCAGCTACCGCCACGGCCCTCCGCGCGCGGCTGCTCGCGATGGCCCGCCGCCAGGACGAACTGGCCGCCGACCTCGCGGCGGCGACGCCGTACTGGCAGCCGCAGCCTTGGTCTCTTCAAGGCCACCATGCCGCGGCGGACGCACTACGCGCCGAAGCCGACCTGCTGCTCGTAGCAAGCTGAGGAGAGGAATCATGCGGACGGTTCTGCCCCAGAACGAGAAGTACCTGCGCGATGCCTTGGGCGCTCCCCTCAAGGACGGGTCGTGCGTGCTCGATGCCGATCACGAGGTCGGCTACGTCCGCCTCGAGTTCGGGACCCGGCGCGGCCCGGACTCGGCGTACTGGGATGGCTGGTTCAGCGTCACCCCGACCCGCGATGCACACCCCCTCAGCGGCAAGGTCGCTCACAGCGGCACGGTGTACCTGATCGGGCGTGCGTCATGACCTGGCACACCCAGACCGTCGCCGCGGAGGCTCTCACCTCCCTGCTGGCGAGGATCAAGGCCATCGGTGGCACGGTCGCCCACTCCAGGCCGGGCCCGGGTGGAGTGCAGGTGACCTGGACAACGATGACCTCCGACATCAGACTTACGGGCGCCTTCTAGATGGCACTCTGTGCGCCGGATCGCGATCGCCTCGAGGAAGACCAGAAGATCGCCTGACCGGACGGCCGGAAGTCGAATGGTGCCTCGAGAAGTCGAACATCGATTGTGTTTGACGAAAGTGCAGACCGAGCGCTTTATGCACGAGCGCCATGCGGGCAGCTCTGGAGAGGATCGTGTCAGGAGGGTCGGTGGTCCTCGGTTACGAGCCTTGCCATGACCCGACGATCTGCACGGCGGTCCGCGTGCAGATCGCGTCTTCCTCGGGCGCGAAGTCGGCAGTCAGCACGAGGGCGGTGCGGGCCAGGTGCCGGGCCAGGTGCCCGGCTGCGGCCGCCGGATCCCGCGCCATGATCGCTTCTGCGATCTTCTCGTGCTCGGTGTTCCGCGACGCCCACACGCGAGGCTGCGAGGACAGCACGGACACCCGCCGGTAGCGTTCGGCGCGGTCCATCAGGCTCGCGATCATCTGCACCTGCGACGGGCTCGCGAGTGCCACGATCCGACGGTGGAACTCGTCGTGGGCGGCATCCCAGGCCGGCAGGTCGTCGTTCTCGACCGCCGCCACCAGCCTGGCCACGTTGTCCGCCAGGGCCGCATGATCCGCACTCGTCATGCGCTGGGTCGTCACGGCAACCGCCATGGATTCCAGCAGCACCCGGCTGCTGTAGACCGCGTCAAGATCCTGAAAGTCGAGCGGCGGGACACGCGCACGGTGATTGCGCTCGGTGATCAGCAGCCCCTCGGCCTCGAGTAGCCGGATCGCTTCCCGGACGGGCGTGGTACTGACGCCCAGCTGCCGGGCCAGCGCGACCTGCGACAGCACCGAGCCGGGCTCAAGCGCACCCTGGAGGATCATCGTGCGGAGCCGGTTCCCGACTTCCGCGGAAGCCTGCCGGTCGTGTGCGCCCGTATGCACCGGGGCGCCGGATGGCGACTGGCGCACCGCGGTCCGCTCGGCCTCGTCATCCGCCCCGCTGTGTACAGCCCTCATGTCAAACCCTGCCTATTGCGTTGACGGCCGCGGGCACCGAGGCCGCGGATTAGGCCAGCGCGTGCGCTTGTGATGACTGCGCTCATGGCACGGTGACGAACGGCGCGCGGTCGATGAACATCTGAAGACTGCTGATGACGTGCGCGTCGTGCCGGATGACGGCCATTGTGGGCACGGTCTCGACCCGGCCGTCCGGGAACGTGAACCGCTCCTGGAATTGGATCATGACGTGGCCGTGAGCATCCCAGACGTTGCGGAAGGTGTGCTGCATCGCGTGCGTCTCGTGCGCGGCCCGCAGCGCCTGCACCGCGGCCGCCTTACCGTGCAGCGGCGGAAGCGCACCGAACGTCAGGGTGAGGTCGTCGGCGAAGTACTTGCTGTACCCCTCGAGGTCGCCGGCGTCGACCAAGGCGTAGTGGTCGACGAGCCAGCCGGGCACCTCCGGGCGCAAGGTCAGGATCTCGGCGACATCGGCGGTTGCAGTCATGAACTTCTCCTCCGCGTTCAGAGACACCTTTCCATCAATGCCGGCAACATCAGCGCTTTCGCGGGTGGATCCAGGCTCAGGCATGAACGCTCTGGTGTTGCAGCGCGAGCAGGGATTCGAGTTCCTCGCGCCGGGGGCGCTTGTGGAAACTGCCGCCCTGCATGATGTGTGTGATCCTGTCGCGGTCACGCATGATGCCGATGTCTTGCAGCGGATCGCCGTCCACCAGCAGCAGGTCGGCGAGGTAGCCTTCGCGGACGAGTCCGAGTTCGTCGCCCATGCCCATCAGCTGGCCGCCGTACATCGTGGCTGCCCGCAGGGCCTCGGCGGGGCTGAAGCCGTACAGTTCCACGAAATACTGCAGGTCGCGGGCATTGGCTCCGTTCGGGTTCCACGGAAAACCGTAGTCGCCGCCGGGCAGTACCCGGATTCCGCGGCGCCGCATCTCGGGGATGACCGTACTCCATCGTTCGAGGGTTTCCAGCATGCCCTTCTCGGCAATGACCGTGGCGTCCATGCCGAACTGCGCTGCCTCGTAAGCACCGGTGTAGACCACTCCCACGGCCGGTGCGACGAAGACACGGTCCTTGGCTTCCTCGAGCAGGTCCAGGGCCTCCTCGTCGGCGTGCGTGCAGTGGTAGATGGCGCGGAAGCCGTTCTGCACCGCCTGCTTGACCGACGCGGCGGCGTGAGCGTGACAGGCCAGCCAGACCCCGGACTCGCGGGCCTGGTCTCCGGCCGCTTGCACCTCCGCGTCGGTGTACAGCAGCTGATGGGAGCCGCCCGGCACGAATGCGTCGTCGCTGGACAGCAGGAACTTGATCGTATCGACACCGTTGGCCGCCCATTTGCGGACGAATGCCCGTACCGCCTCCGGGCCGCGGGCGTGGTCGTCCGGATCGTGTGAGTCGGGGACGCCGACGTCGCCTTCGGGTGCGCGCTCGATACATGACGCGCGCAGCCGCGGACCGGGCAGCCAGCCGCCGTTGATCTCCGCGCGCAGTGCGATCTCGAACCTGCCGCCGAGCGATCCGGCCGAGTACGCGCTGGTGAACCCGGCATCGAGCAGAGTCTTGGCGTTGTGGGCGGTGACCAGCAGGTGTTCTTCCGCCGGGAGTTCCATGGTGGGGATCAGCCGGTCCACCGACGACGGCCACGAAAGGTGGGCGTGCGCCTCGATGAGACCGGGCAGCAGGGTCTTTCCTTCGGCGTCGACGACCTCGGCGCCCTCCCGGTTCACCTGGCCCGAACCGGCGGCGACCTGGGTGACCCGCTCGCCCTCCACGCGCACCTCTCCGGTGAAAGGCTCCTCCCCGGTGCCGTCGAAGATCCTCGCGTTGATAAAGACAGTTGTCATTTTCCCTGCTCCTCAATTGTTCGGTCCGCAGTACGGCAGCGGGAAGCGCCGAGGCGCTCTTCTGCAAACTTCCGCACGGACGCGACGAGCGGTCCGGTGTCGTCCATGCCGAGCCATCCGTGCTCGGCGCCGGGCACGGTGATCAGCTCGACCTCGGCTCCAGCCCGGGTCAGTGCCGCGGCCAGCACCTGGCTCTGCGTGACGGGGACCAGCGAGTCCTCGGTGCCGTGCATGATCAGGAACGGCGGCGCGTTCGGCCCGACGTGGCTGACCGGGCTCGCCGCGCGCGCCTCGGCCAGGCGCTCGCCGATCGGGCCGCCGATCAGCCGAGCCTCGCGCAGGTGCGGGTCGGCCGGGTCGCACATCGCCGGAAGGTCGGCTGGCCCGAACCAGTCCACGACGCCCGCGATCGCCGGCCGCGGTTCCGTGGCAGCGGCATGCGTTTCCCCGGCCGCATCTCCAGCGCCAAGACCGGCCAGCGCGGCGAGATGAGCCCCAGCCGACTCACCCCAAAGCAGCACGCTGGAGGTGTCCAGGTCGAGCTCGCTGCCCCGGGCGGCAAGCCAGCTCAGGGCGGCGTAGACGTCCCTGAGCTGCGCGGGGAAGATCGCCTCGGCGCTGAGCCGATAGTCGATACACGCCAGCGCCAGGCCGGCCTCGGTGAACGTGGAGACGGCGAACGGGAAGCGCCGCCGTGACCCTCGCATCCAGCCGCCCCCGTGCAGGTACACGACAACGCCGGCCGGGCCCGCTGCAGCGGGAAGGTGCACGTCCATCAGAAGGGCCCGATAGCCCTCCCACGCCGCGAACTCGATGTCGCTGTAGGAGCGGGTACCCGGATGCCGTAGCTGTGGTGCCGGAAGGGGTTGGTTGGCCGGATCCGGCTGGATCTCCTGCCGCAGCTGTGCGAGCAGCGCTGGACTGAGCATGGTCAGTTCCACCCCGGCTGTGTGCCGCGTTCCCGCGCCGCGGTCGCCGCACGGGTCATGTCGTGGAGCATCTCGCCCAGGCCCGAGATTTCCTGCCACCGGGCGAAGACCGCCTGGGGGTCAGCGGGGAAACGGCCATCGCTCGCCTGCGTGATATCGAAGCAGAGGCCACCCTCGACCAGGTGCGCGCGGTGACCAATATCAGCGACCTTCACTCGCCACGTCCCCTTGCCCGACGACCGTCTCAACAGGCGACAGGATGTCCGCTGAACCGGTGGCTCCCGCCTCCCGCCCGGCCGGCCCGACCGGCGTCTCGGCAGGCGACGGGATGTCCGCGCCCGCCACCCGGCTGGCACCGCGCAGGGTCACCACGGCGAGCAGGCCGGCGATCACGGCTGCCACGCCGCACACCACGAAGCCGAGGGAGTAGCCAGAACCGAGCGCGGTCATGGCGATGGGACCAGCCTGGCCGGGGGGACTGTTCGGCGGCACCGAATTCACGGCAAGCGGACCGCCGGACTTGGCGACCGCTCCGGCGGCGGCCTTGAGCTCGGGAGGCAGAGCGGAATCCTGCAGGCCCTTGCCGAACAGCGAAGACGCGCGGCTCAGCGCGACCGCGCCTACGATCGCCGGTCCCAGCGTGAGACCGAGGTCGCGCAGCATGCTGATCGACCCGCTGGCCATGCCCGCCAGGTGCGGGGGCACGCTGTTCACCGCGACCGCGCTGATCGAGGCGACCAACAGCGCAGCGCCGACGCCCACGATGATCTGTGGCGCCAAGACCGCAACCACCGACCGGTTGGTGATACTCAGGGCCGCCATCCAGAACGCCCCGACGGCGATGAGAAGCGCACCGCCGCAAAGAACGACGCGCGGCCTGGCTCGCTCCAGCAAGCGCGCGGTGACCGGGGCTTGCACCACCATGACGCCGTTGGCTGCCACGAACGGAACGGCCAGGAGGATCGGGCTGAGGTGCTGGATCACACCCAGGCGGAAGCTCGTTGCGTACGCGAAGCCGAGGAAGGAGAACATGCCTACTACCGCGACGACCGACACCGCCGCGAAGTCGCGGTTACGGAAGAGCCTGAGCTGGAGCAACGGCGACCGCACCCGGGACTCGGCGAACACGAAGAGCACCAGGAACACGGCTGCCGCCACGAATGCGGTGACAACTCGAGGTGAGGACCAGCCGTCGCTCGGGCCCTGGATAACGCCGTACAGCAACGCGGACAGCCCGATCACGATGGTGACCTGGCCGGCCCAGTCGAGCGAGCGTCCCTGCGGCGCGTTTGAGTCCTGGGCGAAACGGGAGATGAGGACGCCGATCACCGCGAGCGCCGCCACGGAGTAGAACGACAACCGCAGCGACCCGTAGGTCGCGGTGAGTCCGCCGAGAAGAGGAGCGAGGCCGCCGCCGATGGCCATGGCCGCGCCCCAAACCGCGATCCCGCGCGCGCGTTCTCGCAGCGTGCGCGTTCCGGCTGCCACCATGGCGAGCGTGCTGGGGAAGAGCGCGGCCGCCGCGATGCCCGACAGAAGCTGCCCGGCCAGCAGCGGGGCAGAATCGTGGGCGAGCGCCGAGATCAACTCGCCGACCGCCAGCAGGGCGGCGCCGCCCGTCAACAGGCGCTTGCGGCCGAACAGGTCGCCGAGCACGCCGAAGGTCAGCTCGAGCACCGTGATCGGAAGCAGCAAGACGTCGGTGACCCAGGTGACCTGGGATCCCGTCAGGTGGAGGTTCTGCTGTAGTGCTCCGCTGAGCGTGGCGGGCATGGCGATGGCGAGCTGGGCCAGGCAGACGCCGACGCAAACCGCGACGAGGGTGGGTATGCGCATCCCTCCGGCCGAAGCCGGGGCTGCGCTCCTATCAGTAACGGACATGCTTGACTCCAGTGTCGGCGGTATGCGGATTCGAAGGGGAAAGGTCTCTTGCTTCGCTTCGGACGCGGTCAGTCCGGGTAGTCGCCCGCGGGGCGCTGTCCCGTCGGCTGAAGGTCGGGCAGGAACTCCGGCACGGTGCTGGACCGGGGATCGGACGCCGCCCTGAGGATGGGGAACACCTCGGCGCGCATGTCCGCTTCGTAGGCGCCGATCGCCTCCAGCAGCGGCACCTGTCCGCGAGCCGCCTGGGTCAGGGCCCGGGCCAGGGAAGCGGCATCCCGCAACGCGGTGTTGCCACCAGTGCCGTAGGCGGGCGGCATGGCGTGGATGGCGTCGCCGAGCAGGGTGACCCGCGAGGCTGGCCACGGCTCGGCCGGCTCCAGGTGGCGTACCGTCACCGGAACGATCGTCGCCGGATCGGCCCGCCGCACCAGCCCTGACATGACCGGGTGCCAGTCGTCGACGACCGCCCGCATGACGTCGTGCCGTGCATCCGCGGTCGCGCTCCAGAGCTCCGCGTCCTCGGGGAACACGTCGCTGCCGGGCGGGGTGAACAGGCCGGTCATGAGATAGGGGCCGATCGGGTCGATCTCGGCGCCGGGCGCGAGATCGGCGACCGCCTCCGCGATCGGCCGCCTCGGCCGGTACGCGCCGCAGACCAGCAGGGTCCCGTTCGGGTCGGAGATCATGGCGAAGCCGTCAAAGAGACCGACAGGCAAGGTCGCCACCATCTCGTCGGTCAAGGGCGCGAGCGCATAGAGGCCGCGGAGCCCGGAGTCGACAACCGGCACGCCAGGCAGAAGCTGTCGGCGGATGACGGAGTGAATGCCGTCCGCGGCAACGAGGACATCCCCGGTCGCGGACGAACCGTCTTCGAACAGCACTCGCACGCCGTCGCCATCGGCCGCGTACCCGGTAGCCGTGCGGCCGAGGTGCACAACGTCGTCCAGGCCCACCATCATGATCTGCCGCAAAGTGCGCCGGTTCACCGCCGTGTGGGGGCGAACTGGGTCGTTGGGCGGGTCCAGGTGGGGGCGCGTGCCCACTTCGTTGCCCAGGTGGTCGAAGTGAACCATGAGCGATCGCCGCGGGGTGACCGTCGAGGTCTGTGCGTACAGCTCATACAAGGGTTCGGGCAGACACTGCTGCAGGGCCCGGCCGCCTTCGCTGTTCATGTGCAGCCGGTAGCCGGTGCGCACGACCTCCGGCGCGGTCTCGTAGACGGCGCAACTGACGCCGCTCTTGCGCAGACCCTGCGCCAGGCAAAGTCCTCCGATGCCGCCGCCGACGATCAGCACGTGTAATGACTTGGCCGCGTCACCTGCGGTCCCCTTCGCGGGTGCAGTGCTCACGTCCACCTCCTCTGAGTACGTGACGTGGAGCATATTGGTTTCGAGGCAAAAGTCCATAGAGTTCGGCCACCGATTCCGTGCGCAAGGCGAGAGCAGGGAGGGGACGTCGATGCTGTCCAGACCGTCTCGCTCGTACCCTGACGGCGCACCCGGTGGAGAGCTGAGGGTGGCCGTCACCGCGCGCCGCGACTACCGCGCCCGGAGATCGACCGCAGCGCTTTCCATGCCAAGAGTTCACTCAGTGGACCTGGCTTCCGCAGGCGGCCGGGCCGGCGGGCACGCTGGAAGAGTTGCGCGGCGTACGCGCGCGGCGTCCTCCCGGCAGTCCGCGGACGGCGGCCCGGCTCCTGCGCTGAAGGTGCCGGCCAGCGGCCGCCATCCACTAAAGTCTATATACTTCTCCTCGCCCAGTTCGCTTTCCCAGGCGCTTGTTCACATCGGAGGCACCACATGACGATCCCTCGCTACGTGCTGGCCAGCATTGAATCTGGAGGCGGTCCCGAGGCGGCGGTCGTCTACGACGACACCGTGTACGAACTTCCCGGCGGTCCCTCGATGCGGATGGTGCTGGACGACTGGCCAGGATGGACGGGACAGATCGAGTCCGCCATCGAGACAGGCCGGCTGGGCCGGGGCGTTCCGGTGCGGGACGTGCAGTTCGCGGCCCCGCTTCCGGAGCCCCGCAACCTCTACATGGCCGGCGCCAACTATGCCGATCACGCCCGCGAGATGAGCGGGCTCTTCCGCGACGCCCCGATCGCGCACCCGCTCCGCGCCCCGTTCTTCTTCCTCAAGCCGACCTCAACCGTCGTGGGTCCGGACGGCGCCGTCGTGCTGCCGCACGGCATCGAGCGCCTGGACTGGGAAGTGGAACTAGCCGCGGTCATCGGCACCTCGGCGCGCAACATGTCCGAGCATCACGCCCTTGACTGTGTGGCCGGCTATACAGTGATCAACGACGTGTCCGTCCGCGACCGGTTCAAGCGCGAGCCAGCTCCCGAGCCGCCGATGGCGTTCGACTGGTTCACTCACAAGGGCTGGGCCACTACCTGCCCAATGGGGCCATGGCTCGTGCCGTCGAAGTTCTGCGCCAACCCTGGCGACCTCAAGATGACACTGATGGTCAACGGCCTCGTCAAGCAGAACTCCACGACAGCCGAGATGATCTTCGACCTGAAGGCGCAGATCGCGTTTCTCAGCCGGATCGTCCAGCTTCGGCCGGGTGACGTCATCGCGACG
>Ga0268264_10001389_pt1 | contig 22687 bp, 19 predicted proteins | sample KBSSwiS32_FD_190357 | JGI IMG/M metagenome (GOLD analysis project Ga0268264, IMG submission 190357) | Switchgrass rhizosphere microbial communities from Kellogg Biological Station, Michigan, USA - KBS Switchgrass S3-2 (SPAdes) (version 2) | ecosystem: Host-associated > Plants > Roots >...
CGCCGCCGACCAGACCGTGCCGCTCGGGTTGTGCGGCGAGTTGACGATGAGGGCGCGCGTGCGCGGCGTCAGCGCCGCGGCGATGCGGTCGAAGTCGGGCGCGAACGTCGCCGGTTGCAGCGGCACATGAACCGTGCGGCCGCCGGCGAGCGCGACGTTCGGGGCGTAGCTGTCGTAGCACGGATCGAGGACGATGACCTCGCCTCCGGGACCGACGAACGCGAGCACGGCGGTGAGGATCGCCTGCGTCGCGCCGGCGGTCACCGTGATCTCGCTCGCCGGGTCGTAGCGGCGGCCGTAGAGCGCCTCGATCTTGGCCGCGATGCGCTCGCGCAGGACCGGCACGCCGGTCATCGGCGGGTACTGGTTGAGGCCGGCGCGCATCGCCGCATCGACGGCGTCGACGAGCTTCGGGTCGCAGTCGAAGTCGGGGAAGCCCTGGCCGAGGTTGACCGCGCCGCGCTCGCTCGCGAGCGCCGACATGACCGTGAAGATCGTCGTGCCGACGTCGGGCAGACGGCTTTCGACGCGAGGCACGTGCGCCGCTTGCGCCGCCTCGGTGGGCAGGGCGACCGGCCGGGCGCCGGGCCGCCCCGAGCCCCTCTGCACCCCCTCGGCGGGCAGCGAACGCAGTGAACGCGGGGGCACCATCTCTATAGCTGGTAGTCGTGCGCGTCGCCGGCCATCGCGCGCTCGACGAGCGGGCGCGTCAGGCGATCCGACGTCATCTCGGCGAACGCGTAGACGAAGTTGCGCAGGTACGCGCCGCGCTTGAACGCGATCCGCGTGATGTTCTGGCCGAACAGGTGGCCGACCGGTCGGGCGACGAGATCCGAGGTCGTGCCTTCCTCGCGCATCGCGATCTCGGCGACGATGCCGACGCCGAGGCCGAGGCGCACGTAGGTCTTGATGACGTCGGCGTCGATCGCGTCGAGGACGATGTTGGGGACGAGCTTTCGGGTCGCGAACGCCTGGTCGATCCGCTTCCTGCCCGAGAACGCCGGGTGGTAGGAGATCAGCGGCAGCGGCGCGAGGTCCTCGATCGAGACGCGGTCGAGCTGTGCGAGCGGATGGCCGGTCGGCAGCACCAGGACGTGCTGCCAGGCGTAGCACGGCAGCGTGACGAGGTCGGCGAAGTCGTCGAGCGACTCGGTCGCGAGGCCGAAGTCGGCGACCTCCTCGTAGACCATCCTGGCGACCTGCTCGGGCGTGCCCTGGTGCAGGCTGATGTTGACCTTGGGGAAGCGCTTGCGCATCTGCGCGATCGGCGCCGGCAGGAAGTAGCGCGCCTGGCTGTGCGTCGTCGCGATCGAGAGCGTGCCGGCGTCCTGCTTCGAGAACTCGTCGCCGATGCGCTTCAGGTTGCCGACCTCGCGCATGATCACCTCGATCGACTTCAGCACCTCGCGGCCGGGTTCGGTGATGCGGCGCAGGCGCTTGCCGTGGCGCGCGAAGATGTCGACGCCGAGCTCGCCCTCGAGCTCGAGGATCGCCTTGGAGACGCCGGGCTGCGACGTGAAGAGCGCCTTCGCGGTCTCGGTCAGGTTGAGGTCGCGGCGGACCGCCTCCTGGACGAACCTGAACTGGTGGAGGTTCATTGCCCGGGCGATTATGGTTCAGCGGCCCCTGCAGCCACGCCCGCGGCGACGAGGGCGGCGCGCGCCATCGCCTCGCTGACCGCGGCGTGCTCGCCGATCGCGGCGTGCAGCCGCATCGTCGTCCCCGGATGCGCGGTGCGCAGCGCATCGACCAGCGGCGGCAGGTCGTGGCGGAGGTGGCCGCCGGTGCCGAGAAAGAGCGGCACGACGTCGATCGTCGTCGCGCCGTCGGCGACGAGCGCGGCGACGGCAGCGTCGAGGCTCGGTGTCATCAGCTCGAGGAAGGCGAGCGCGACCGGCAGCTGCGGCGCGGCGGCGCGGATGCGCGCGGCGACCGCCTCGAACGGCTCGGCCCAGCGCGGGTCGCGGGCGCCGTGCGCGAACAGGACGATCGCCTGCGCCATCGCGAAGCTCAGCGAAACCGCACCAGCCAGCTGAACGCGGCGAGCGAGAGCGCGAGGTAGAACGCGCCCGGCGTCGCCGCGACGAGCCACGGTGTCCAGTTGCCGAGCAGGCCGAGATGGCGAAAGACGTTGTTGAGCAGCACGAAGCTGACGCCGAGCATGATCCCGGCGAACACCTTGATGCTGACGCCGCCGGCGCGCGCGTGCAGGTACGCGAAGGGCAGCGCCAGGCCGACCATGACGAGGCAGACGAACGGATAGAGCGCGCGGTTCCAGAACTGGATCTTCTGCAGCTGCACGGCCTGGTCGTTCTCGGCGAGGTGGCCGATGTAGCGCCAGAGCTCGATCGTCGACATCGTCGTCACCGGCAGCACCGCGGCGGCGACGACCTTCGGCGACAGCGAGCTCTTCCACCGGCTCGTCGCGAGCTGCTCGCGCCGCGCCGACGACTCGACGCCGGCTTCGCGCCAGCGCGTCACCGCGACGTCGCGCAGCGCCCAGGTGCCGTCGCGGTCGACGTCGGCCTCGGCGGCGACGGTGCGGCTCGTGAGGCGCCCGTCGGCATCGAACTCGAAGATGCGGACGTCGCGCAGCAGCGTGCCGCGCTCGGCGCTGCCGACGTTGATCGAGTAGCTGTGCTCGCCGTCGGGCGAGCGCTCCTTGATCCATGCGCCGGAGCGGCCGAGCTTGAGGCTGCCGCTGAAGCCGGCGCGCAACTGGCTCGCGATGCGCTCGCTGAACGGCGCGACGTAGTCGCCGACGACGAAGGTGACTGCGCCGAACGCCAGCGCGAGGCTCGTCAGCAGCCAGAGCGCGCGCCCCGGGCCGAGCCCGCCGGTGCGCAGGATCGTGTACTGCGACGTCTGCGCGAGCCGGGCGAGGCCGTAGATGGTGCCGATCAGGACCGCGATCGGCATCAGCTCGTAGAGGTGCGCCGGCGCGTGCAGGAGCGAATACACGGCGGCGTGCGCCGCGGTGTAGCCGCGGCTGCCGACGTCGCGCAGCTCGTCGACGAAATCGATGAAGAAGAAGAGCGCCAGGAAGGCGATCGCGACGAAGACGACCGCCGAGGCGATGTCGGCCCAGAACAGCCGGCGGACCGTCCTCATGCGGGCGCCGCCGCGCCGCGGCGCCGCCGCCGGCGACGAAACGCCGGCACGCGCCGCATGCCGTTCTCGCGCCACCAGAGCAGGGCGAGGGCGAGCACAAAGGCACCGCCGTGGCCGAAGACGAGCACGCTGCCGAGGCCGGTCCGGCCGCTGCCGACCCAGGCCTGTGAGAGGTTGATGAAGTTGTAGTAAGCGAAGAAGCCGAGCAGCGCGAACAGCAGGTTCCAGTTGCTGGCGTGGCGCGGATTCGAGGCCGACATGCCGATGCCGAGGACCATCATGTTGGCCGCCGCGAGCACGAGGCCGAGCCGCCAGGCGAGCTCGCCCTGGTTCGGAGCGGTCGGGCGGCGCATCAGCTCGGCGGTCGGCAGCGCGCGCGGCGCGAGCATTCCGGTGGCGTCGCGGACCCGCTCGCTCGTCTCGGCGCGGTAGGTCTCGAAGCGCGACAGCGTCTTTTCGCCGGTCCTGGAGTTCTCCTCGTTGCGCTGGCCCCTGGTGAGGACGAGGACGCGCCCTTCGTCGTCGCTCTCGATCGCCCCCGACTTGGCCGACGTCACCGCCTCGACGCCGCCGTGCGAGGCGACGATGAAGACGTTGCGGCCGATCGCTGCGCTGCTCGCGCTGCCCTCGAAGAAGAACGTGCGCTCGCCGTCGGCCGACGTCTGGAACTGGCCGGGCGCGATCCGCGACAGGTCGGAGCGGCGCTCGAACTGGTCCTTGAGGACCGCACTCTGCTCGTTCTGCCACGGCCAGACGAAGAGCGAGAGCACCGCGATCAGGAGCAGCACCGGCCAGCTCGTGCGCAGCACCGGCGCGACGAAGCGGCTGAGCGGCACGCCGCTCGCGAACCAGATCGTCATCTCGCTCGCGCGGTACATGCGCGACAGCGTCGCGACGACGGCGATGAAGAGCGACAGCGCGAGCATCGTCGAGAGGTGCCCGAGCCCGATGTAGGCGAGCAGGAGCATGACGTCCTGGGGCGCGATCCGGCCGCCCGCCGCCTGTCCGAGGTTGCGGATGAACATGATCGTCAGCACGATCGTCAAGATGATCACGAGCGTGGCGCCGAAGTTGCGCGCGAGCTCTCGACGCAATGTCGAATCGAATAACATCGTCGGCTCTTCTAGAGACCGCGGGAATTATGGACTTCAGACATCAGACCGCCGCGCCGGCAGGGCTTGCCGACGTCGACGTCGACGCGCTCGTTCTCGTCATCGGCGAGCGCGCCGATCCGGCGCTCGCTGCGCCGCTCGCCGGCCTCGTCGACAAGGCGGTGAGCGAAGGCGACCTGGTGCTCAAGAAGGGCAAGGCACTCTACGCGTACCGGCCGGCGGGAGTCGGCGCGCGCCGCGTCGCCGTCGTCGTCGCCGGCGACGATTCGGCGAAGTCGTTCAAGGCGGCGCTCGCCACCGGCCTCGGTGCGCTGAAGTCGAGCGGCGCCAAGACGCTCGGCATCGCCGCCGCCGGGGCCGTGACCGCGGCGCACGCCGAGGCCGCGGTCGTCGCCGTCGCCGACGCGTCGTACGTCTACACCCACACCAAGCCGAGCGCGACCCCGGCGTGGTCGCCGAGCTCGGTCACGTTCTACTGCGCCAAGAGCGAGCAGAAGGCGGTCCAGCAGGGCCTCCGCCAGGGCGAGGCGGTCGCCGCCGGGATGACGCTGGCGCGCGAGTTCGGCAACCGGCCGGGCAACGTCTGCACGCCGACGTGGCTCGGCCAGCAGGCGAAGAAGCTCGGCAAGCAGTTCGACCTCCAGATCGACGTCCTCGACCGCAAGGAGATCGAGAAGCTCGGCATGGGCGCCTTCCTTGCCGTCGCCCAGGGCTCGGAAGAGCCGCCGCGCTTCATCGTCGCGCGCTACGACGGCGCGGCGAAGTCGCAGGCGCCGGTCGTCCTCGTCGGCAAGGGCATCACGTTCGACACCGGCGGCATCTCGCTCAAGCCCGGCGCCGAGATGGACGAGATGAAGTTCGACATGTGCGGTGCCGCCAGCGTCCTCGGCACGCTCGCCGCGGTGGCGCAGCTGAAGGCGCGAGTCAACCTCGTCGTCCTCGTGCCGACATGCGACAACATGCCGAGCGGGCACGCCGTCAAGCCCGGCGACGTCGTCACCAGCATGTCGGGACAGACGGTCGAGATCCTCAACACCGACGCCGAGGGCCGCCTCATCCTGTGCGACGCGCTGACGTACGCCGAGCGCTTCAAGCCGGCGGTCGTCGTCGACGTGGCGACCCTGACCGGCGCCTGCGTGATCGCGCTCGGCCACCACCATTCGGGCCTGTTCTCGGCCGACGACGCGGTCGCGGCGCGGATGCACGCGGCGAGCCAGAGCTCGCTCGACCCGTGCTGGCGGATGCCGCTCGACGAGGAGTACGACGAGGCGCTGAAGAGCAACTTCGCAGACATGGCCAACGTCGGCGGCCGCCCGGGCGGCGCGATCACCGCGGCGATGTTCCTGCGCCGCTACACCGCCAAGTACCCGTGGGCGCACCTCGACATCGCCGGCACCGCATGGAAGTCGGGAACGCACAAGGGCGCGACCGGCCGGCCGGTGGGCCTGCTCACCCACTTCGTCCTCGGCCACGCGAAGTGACGCGGCCTTCGGGCGGATGACCGAGATCAGCTTCTACTTCAACGTCGCGAGCCGGACCGCGTACGCGTGCCGGCTGCTGCGCCGTGCGCACCGGCAGGGGATGGCGGTCGCCGTCGCCGGGCCTGCCGACGCGCTCGACGAGATCGACCGCGAGCTGTGGAGCTTCGCCGCCGCCGAGTTCCTGCCGCACAGCCGCATCGAGCGCGCCGCCGAGGTGCCGTCCGCGCTCCACGCGACGACGATCTGGCTCGGCGAGAACCCGATCGACGCGCCGATGCACAGCGCACTCCTCAACCTCGGTCCCCTGGCGCCGCCGGCGTTCGAGACGTTCGAGCGGCTGTTCGAGGTCGTCTCGGTCGACGAGTCCGATCGCGAGGCGGCGCGCGCGCGCTGGAAGACGTACGCGCGACGCGGCTATCCGATCCAGCGCCACGAGGTCGGCGCATGAGGTCCGTCGTGCGATCGTCGCCGGCGTCGCAGGCGGGCGGCTCCGCGGCGACGCGCGTGCGGCCGAGGGCGCAACGATGAGCACGCGACCGCCACCGGGATCGATCCCGACGCTGACCGAAGTCGTGAACTTCCCGCCGGCGACGGCACCGCCGCCCGCGCCAGCGCCATCTCCGGCGCCGTCCTCGGCCGCGCAGACGCGGCCGCCAACGCCCGCCGCTGCGACCAGCGCGCGGCCGCCGGCACCAGCGGGTGCGCGGCCACCGGCGGCGCCGTCGCTTCCGCCATCGCCGGCGTCTGCTTCGGCAGCCGCACCCGCGCCGGCAGCGCCGGCGTCGAAACCCGCTTCGGCCCAAGCGGCCGCGGCGTCGGCGCGCGACGCAGTTCCGACGCCGCCGTCGGTCGCGCCTGCGCCGCCGGCGACAGCGGCGAAAGCGGCGCCTGCCGCTGCTGCGCCAACGGCCGAGCCGACCGCGACGCGTCCGACGACGAGCGCGACCTCGGCAGCGCCCGAGAAGCGGCCGGCCCCCGCCACCGCGACTTCTTCGGCGACGGCTGCACCAGCGGTCGGCACCGCGGTCACGCCCGCGCCGACTGCCATCGCGGTGCCGGCTTCGACGTCGACGGAGCGGACTGCGGCCGTGCCCGCTGCGCAGGCGACCGCGCCGACGGTTGCGGGGGCGCCGACTTCGTCCCCGTCCGCACCGGCGGCGGCAACCGACACGGCGCAAGCTGCCACGAGCGCGCCATCGACGGCTGTGCCGACATCGGTCGCCGCGGTACCGTCGTCCGCCAGCGGGCCGACGGCGAGCGCACCCACCCCGGCGCCGACGAAGTCCGCAACGCCCGAGCCCTCGCCTGTCACCGCGCCCGTGGCGGCGCCATCGATGGCGACTGCGTCCGGAGCTGCGCCAGTGACTGCGCCTGCGGCCGCCCCGCTCGTTGCGGCCCCGACTCTCGCGCCGGCGCCAGCCACTGCGCCGGGCGCGGCGGCCGAGGCGGTCGTTGCGAACGCGCTGCCGGCTGCGTCGGGGCCCGCGACGACTGCGGCTGCGCCCGGGACGACTGCGGCTGCGCCTGCGACAACTGCCGCCGCGCCTGCGACCACGATTCCTTCCGCGCCCGCACCGGCTGCCGCCGCTGCCCCCGTGAGAGCATCCATGCCAGCACCCGCACCTGCGTCGTCATCGCCGTCCGGCTCGGCATCCGCACCGGCACCGGCTCCGGCCCCGGCCCAGCCGTCGGCGGTCACCGCGGGCCCGCCTGCGCCGGTTCCGGCGCCGCCCCACGCGCAAGCGCCAACGTCGCCGCTGCCGCGCGTGCGCTGGTCGGCGACTGGCGTGACGGCCGTTGCGCCGGCTGTGGCGCCAGCGACTGCCGCCCGGCCGACAACGACGGCAGCACCGCCGACGGCGGCGCCGCCAGCGGCGGCGGTGCCGGCCAGCGCTGGACAGACACCGACGGCGACAGAGCCATCGACCGCGGCAGCGCCAGCAACGACGACAGAGTCAACCCCTCCGCCGGCGGCTGCGACTCCGCTGGCCGCAGCGACTCTTGCGACGGCAGCGACTGCAACCCCGCCAGCGACCACGGGGCCGCCAGCGATCACGGCCCCGCCACCGACGATGGCTCCGGCGTGGAGCGCGGCCGCGTCGCCGACTGCGGGCCTGTCAACGACCGTGGCCCCGTCAGTGGGTGCAACCCCGTCAGCGTCCCCCGCGGCACCTGCGCCTCCGATTTCCCCCCGCGATGCGCCGGCCGCTGCCGAGCCAGGTGTTGCCGGCGCTCTGGGTGCGCCTGCGGTTCGCTCCCCAGGCGGCAAGCCGACGCCGAACGAGGTCCAGCTGACGCAGCGCGTCCTCGCCGATCTGCAGCGCCAGATCGACCTGATGCTCGAGGTGCGCCTGCGCGAAGCGCTCGCGCCGCTGCTCGCGCGCGCGACCGACACACTCGTGCGCGACGCGCGCAAGGAACTCACCGCAGCGATGCGCGACATCGTCGCGAAGGCGATCGCCAAGGAACTGGGGCGGCGCGAGGATCGCTAACACCTCGGGCCGCGAAGCGGTTGACGATGGAATTCCCGATGCGGGAAGACATGCCAATTGCGTTATCGTCGCGTGCTCTTCGGGCGTGGGACGCCCGGCATCGATTCGATTTCCATACCGGAGGTAACTGCATGCAAGTCCAATTGAAACTGGTCGCCGTCGCGGCCGCGGCGATCTTCGTCGGCAGCGCCTCGGCGCAAGACCTGGTCGTCAAGATCGGCCACGTCGCGCCGGTCAGCGGTCCGCAGGCTCACCTCGGCAAGGACAACGAGAACGGCGCCCGCATGGCGATCGACGAGCTCAATGCCAAGGGCGTCACCATCGGCGGCAAGAAGGCCAAGTTCGAGCTCCTCGCCGAAGACGACGCCGCCGACCCGAAGCAGGGCGCCGCCGTCGCCAACAAGCTCGTCGACGCCAAGGTCAACGGCGTCGTCGGCCATCTCAACTCGGGCACCTCGATCCCGGCCTCGAAGATCTACAGCGATGCCGGCATCCCGCAGATCTCGCCGTCGGCGACCAACCCGAAGTACACCCGGCAGGGCTTCAAGACGACGTTCCGCGTCGTGGCGGACGACGTCCAGCTCGGCGGCACGCTCGGCAAGTACGCCGAGAAGGAACTCAAGGGCAAGTCGGTGGCCGTCATCGACGACCGCTCCGCGTACGGCCAGGGCGTTGCCGAGGAGTTCGCCAAGGGCCTGAAGGGTGCGGGCGGCAAGGTCGCCGACACGCAGTACACGAACGACAAGGCAACCGACTTCACTGCCATTCTCACCGCAGTCAAGGCGAAGAACCCCGACGTCGTCTTCTACGGCGGCATGGACGCGCAGGCCGGCCCGATGATCCGCCAGATGAAGCAGCTCGGCATCAACGCCAAGCTGGTCGGCGGCGACGGCATCTGCTCGGCCGAGCTGGCCAAGCTCGCCGGCGGCGCGATGGCCGACAACCAGGTCGTGTGCGCCGAAGCCGGTGGCGTCGACGCCAACGGCAAGCCGGGGATGGACAAGTTCTACGCCGACTTCAAGAAGAAGTTCGGCACCGACGTCCAGATCTACGCGCCGTACGTCTACGACGCCGTCAACGTGATGGTCGCGGCGATGGTGAAGGCCGGCTCGGCAGACCCGAAGGTGTACCTGCCGGTCCTCGCCAAGACCGAAGGCTACAAGGGCGTCACCGGAACGATCTCGTTCGACGAGAAGGGCGACGTCAAGAACGGCGCGCTGACCCTGTATACGTACAAGGACGGCAAGAAGTCACAGATCGCCGTCGTGCATTGAGCACGCCGGGTTTCCCGGCAACGAAAGGGCGCCTGCGGGCGCCCTTTTCTTGCCCGGGCCGATACAAAAAAACGGCGCCCTCGGGCGCCGTTTTCATTCGATGAAGCGCGTTCTTCTCGAAGCGTTCTACTTCTTCGCCTTGTAGTCGGCCTTCGCCTTGTCGTGCATGGCCTCGGCGTCGGCCAACGTCTTGTCGTGCGCTGCCTTGGCGTCCTTCTTGCACTGTTCCTTGGCCTCGCCGCTCTTCGTGTCGCATTGCGCCAGCGCCGACTTCTCGTCGGCCTTGGCCTGCTTCTTCGCCATGGCGTAGGTGTCGTCGGCCTGGTGCATCTGCGACTTCACGGCGTCGTCGGCGGCGAGCGCAGGAAACGCGGAAGCCATCGCGGCAACGACGCCGGCGAGCAGGATCGCGTGCTTGTTCATGGTCTGTACTCCTTGGTGACGGAACGCCGGGATGTCCCGGAGTTCTCGCTGATTGAGGGCATCGCCGACTATAGGAGCGCAGCCGAGCGTTTCGCTCCGTTCGACGCGAAACGCGCGCTTGTCCGACGCGCCGTTTCGCGCTGTCCGACAGTTCGGCGGCCGCAGCGCGTGGTGCGACCACTGGTCCGAGCTGCGCAGGACACCGGCGGGAGGCGTCGAGAGCGCGCTGACACGCTATTCCGGCCGATGCAGACCGCGATAGGCGATCGCCTTGCAGTCGTCGAGGTCGGGCAGCTCCCAGTCGCACGGCGCCAGCAGGCGCCGCCCCGCAAGCCACCGCGACCAGCACTCGAGCTGCTCGGACGTCGGCGCGACGCGCCCGCGACGGTCCTTCAGCAGCTCGAGCGCGACGAGCGGAGCGTGGCCGCGAGCGACGAGGACGCACAGGGCCAGCACCGCCGAGCGGCCGATGCCGTGCTCGCAATGGACGAGCACACGCTCGCCGCGGTCGAGGTGTCGCGACGCGAAGGCGACGCCGCGATCGAGATGCGCGCGATCGACGGCGCACATGTCCTGGGTCGGCAGGTGGAGCAGCGTGATGCCGTGCGCGCGCAGCAACTGCTCGTCGTCGACGTCCTCGTTGCGCAGGTCGACCACTGCTACGATGCCGTGCTCGCGCGCCAGGCGCTCCGCTTGCTGCGCCGGAAAGCTTCCGCCCACCGCGAGGTGGTCGGTGATCCAGTCGAAGTTCGTTTGCCAGGAGGACATCGGTGCAAGTGTGCATTGGAGCGGCAAGGTGGAGATTCCCCATACGCAGCGGGCGCGTCGGTCCAGGTCTTCGCACGCAGTCGCATGAGTTGATCCGTCGATGAACGTCACCGTGCTCGGCAGCGGCTACGTCGGCCTCGTCACCGCGGCGTGCCTGTCCGAGGTCGGCAACGACGTCGTCTGCTTCGACATCGATCGGGCCAAGATCGATTCGCTCGCCGCCAACCGCGTGCCGTTCCACGAGCGCGACCTGCCGGCGCTCGTCGAGCGCAACGCGGCGCTCGGCAGGCTGCACTTCACTGGCAACGTCGCGTTCGCGATCCGCCACGGCGCGATCGTCTTCATCGCGACCGGAACGCCGCCCGGCGAGGACGGCAGCGCCGACCTGAGCCACGTCCTCGCCGCCGCGCGCAGCATCGGCAGGCACATGCAGACCGCGAAGATCGTCGTCCAGAAGTCGACCGTTCCGGTCGGCACGGCGACCGCGGTGATGGAGGCGATCGCCGGCGAGGTGGCGGAGCGCCGCGCCGGTGGCGACGCCGACGCGCTCGCGCTGCCGCCGGCGTTCGCGACGGTCGTGGCCAATCCGGAGTTCCTGAAGGAAGGCGCCGCGGTCGACGACTTCATGCGCCCCGACCGCATCGTGATCGGCACGGATTCGAGCGACGCGGGGCAGCGCGCGCGCGACGCGATGGCGAAGCTCTACGCGCCGTTCAACCGTCAGCGCGACCGCATCCTGCACATGGATGTCGGCGCCGCCGAGCTCACCAAGTACGCCGCCAACGCGATGCTCGCGACGCGGATCAGCTTCATGAACGAGCTCGCCAACCTCGCCGACGAGCTCGGCGTCGACATCGAGCAGGTGCGTCGGGGCATCGGTGCGGATCCGCGGATCGGCTACAGCTTTCTTTATGCCGGTGTCGGCTACGGCGGCAGCTGCCTGCCGAAGGACGTGCGGGCGCTGATGCGCACCGCGGTCGAGCATGGCCAGCAGTTGAAGGTGCTCGAAGCAGTGCGCACGGTCAACGATGCGCAAAAGCGCATTCTCGTCGACAAGATCACGCGCCGGTTCGGCGACGACCTCGGCGGCCGGACGTTCGCCGTCTGGGGCCTTGCGTTCAAGCCGCACACCGACGACATGCGCGAGGCGCCGAGCCGGGCGACGATCGCGGCGCTCCTCGAGCGCGGCGCCGCCGTCGCCGCCTACGACCCGGTCGCCATGGCGGAGGCACAGCGCGTCCTGGCCGAGGACCTGCGCGAGCGGCCGGAGCTGCTCGCCCGGCTGCGCTTCGCCGATTCGCCGATGCAGGCGGTCGAGGGTGCCGACGCGCTCGTGGTCCTGACCGACTGGAAGACGTTCAAGAGCCCGAACTTCGACGCCGTGAAGACCGCGCTCAGGCAGCCGGTGATCGTCGACGGCCGCAACCTCTACGGCCCCGAGATCCGCGAGCTCGGCTTCGAATACCTCGCCGTCGGTCGCTGACGGCGTCACGCCGCGCCAGGGCGGCCGGAACCGCAGCCGACCGACGGTCGCGACGCTGCGATCGAAGGTCGCCCACCCCCCCGACCGCGGGATCGAGCGATCCGAAAACAAGCCGATACATCCATCGAGATCGAGACACGGAGCGAACGAGTTCACACCTCACGGCGTTCGCTCCTCCCGCATCGATCGCAGGAGAGAGTCGGATGAACGCCATCGCCATGCTTCGAAACGCGGGCCGCGCAGCGCTCGCAGCCGGCCTCGCGGCGTGCGCGCTGCCGCACGCGCTCGCCGCGACGGCGACCGCGACGTTCCAGGTGACCGCCAACGTGCAGACGCAGTGCACGGTCGGCGCCGTCGACCTCGCGTTCGGCGCCGTCGACCCGCTCGCCGGCAACGTCGACCAGACGACGACGGTGACCGTGCGCTGCACGAAGAACACGCCGTACACGGTCGGCCTGAGCGCGGGAACCACGGCCGGCGCGACGCTCGCGCAGCGGCTGATGGCCAACGGCGCCGACATCATGAACTACAACCTCTATACCGACGCGGCGCGAACGACGGTGTGGGGCAACTCGGCGGCGACGCCGACCTGGGTTTCGGGCACCGGCGCCGGCCTCGGCACGGCGCAGGCGCTCACGGTGTACGGCCGCGTGCCGAGCGGCCAGACGAACCTCGCAGTCGGCAACTACAGCGAGCCGACGATCACCGTCACGGTGACGTATTGAGCGACCTGTGGTGGAAAGCAAGCGGCGATCGTCGAGCCCTGGCCACGCGCCACGGCTTGTAGGCGGCGGGGAATACGTGCAGTTGATTGCGACTTTCCACGGTCTGCGCGGTCCGATGGCCAGGGGCCCCGACCCGCTTCGGCAGGGCAGCGTCCCGGAGCGGATGCTCCGCGACGCGGCGCGCTCTCGGGCGCCCGCGGCGAAGGTGCGTCTCGAGAGCCACGCCGCTGCTCGCCTCGCGGCCGCTGCCTCGGTGTTCGCCTTGAGGTCCACCACGTGATCCACTTCCGGTCATTGTTGAATCGCAGGCAGCGGGTGGCCGCCGCGCCACGACGTCATCGCAGCGTCACCGTCGCAAGGCAAAACGCGGATGCCATGTTCGACGGTCCGATCAGGCGCGATCCGGTGACGGAAGCCATGCGAGCGGCAGTGGCGAGCGAGGTCCCGATGTCCCGCTTGTTCGGCCTGTTCCACAGGGTTGTCCGGAAGCGGAACCATGTCGAGCGCATTGCGGTGGTCGAGCAGGAAGGTCGCGAGACCGAACCCGGGAGCGCGCGGCGCCAAGATCTCGAGCGCCGCACCGAGGTCAGCGTCGGCGAGCCGGCTGCGGTCGCAGAGCGCTGGGCGAGGGACCTCTAGGGACCGACGGCCCGGCGGATTCGGCGCACTTCACTGCGTCGCGGAAAGGTCGGATCGGAGATCAGCATTGCAACCGCAATGACTTGGCGCTCGGAGCCTGCCCGTCGCCCCGGTCTGGCTCACGTTGGCGCGGACGGCGGCACCGGCGAACGACCAGCCTTGCGTCGCCGGTGCGCCGGGCGACCAGCGGCCCTTCTGCTGCAGAGCGACGACCTCCGGGATCGACATACGTCCGCCAAGCGCCAATTCACCTGCTCGTTCGATACGGCGTGTCACTCATCAGCGACTCTGGTCGGGCTCGGCGGGTCCTTGCACGTCAAGAGGCTGCGCCCAATCCAGAAGCTCCACATCCGAGAGACTCAGCGGGCGGATGGCAAAGAACAGGACCGCGCGCAGACCGTCGGTGTAAAAGCGAGCCCCGCTGAACGTCGCTTGAGGCTGGGTCGAGGCTACGGCGCCCACACCCGTGGCGAATCCTAGTTTGTCCAGACCGCCCGAGTACATCAGATCTTGAACGAGAAGATTTCTCGCTTCGTCGACGTCTTCGTGCAGGATGACATCTGCCGCGCCGCGGGCCACGAAACGCCCGCCCACCGGACGTCCGATCTGCCCGAGGAAGACGTGGCGACCTTCGAAGCGAATTGGGGCGAGCCACAATCGTATCCAGGTCGAGGGTGCACCCGCCTGCGCGATCTTGCGCAGCACGGCATCAGGTCCGCGCCCGAAGACCTGCTGGAAGTCGTCGCCGGGTTGAGTGTCGCGGCGATAGCTGCGACGGACCAACGCCGCAGCGATGTCGGACAACTCGCCCACAAAGACGGCATTCAGAGGATCCCCGGACCCCCTGCCACGCGAGTCGCTTGCACAGCAAGGCAGCCGCTCCAACGACGCACGCATGGCGGAGAGGTCCTTGAAGTTGATGCTCTCGGCATCGGAATAGCTGAACGTCGCTGGCTCCGAGCGCGGATCTCCGGCGGAGTCCGGAACAGGCAGGAACAGCGAAAAGGGGATCAGTCGTTTAGTCTGGAGCAGATCGAGATTGAGAAGTCTCGTGCGGCGCTCCGGGTTGACAAAGAGCACGCCCGCGCGCGTCTCGCCCGGGAGAATCGGATTCTGGAATCCGAGTCTGTCGAAGTGATCGTCAATGCGCGTGTTCGCCTCGCCTGCGAGCAGGCTGTGCAGGGACCACGCGACTTCGAGCGGCGAAAAGTAGTCCGGGTCGGTTCCCGAACGCAGCAGCCACAGCCGCTCCGATGTTTGGTTCCGGACTTCGACCCATACGCTCTGCACACCCAACCGGTCGACGTTCGCACCGAACATGCGTCGGCTGTCCTCGGCGCTCAACACGGCGGCGCTGATGCGCACGTCTTGCCTGGAGGCGGTCACGGCGCGCGCGCGCAACCCCGCGTCGTCGAAGTCACCCGGAGCTTGCCATGTCGCACAGCCGGCGAGGCAGAGCGACAAGCTCGCCGCGCGCAGAGCGCTGCCGAGGAATCGACGCACTCCGCGCACAGCCGATCTCCCGGTCATCGATCGGCACGCCCGCTCGTCCTCACGGGCGGGGACTCCCAAGGGAAGAATGCAACCTGGTCCAGGGAAGTCGGCCGATGCTCGAACACCAGGACGCTGCGCAGCCCGTCGGTGTAGTAGACATCGCTCGTGAGGTTGCTGCGCGGGGCGCCCTTGGGGGCAGGGCCGACTCCCTTCACGAAGCCGAACTTCGCGACGCCCTGGGAGTAGGCCAGGTCCTGGATCAATGCGGCGCGGGCCTCGTCGACGTCGGGATCGATCTTGTGGGTCGTGAACGTCGGCGTGTGAATCGTCAGCCGGCTGCCGATGTCTCGGCTGATCTGGCCAACCCAGACCTGCTTGCCATGGAAGCGAAGCGGGCTGAGCCAGAGCCGCAGGTGGTTGCGCTGATGGACGTTGTCGCGCGCCTTCTGCAATGCGAGGTCCTGGGCCCGTCCGAACATGTAGAGGTTGCTCACCGGTGCGTACGGGTAGCGCTCGCCGGATAGCGCAGATGTCACGATCCTCATGATCGACCCTGACCATTTCAGCTCGGTCGGGCGCCAGCCGCGACGCACGAACGCCGGGAAGGCGTCGTCGAGTCCGCCCACGACCACCAGATTGAGCGGATCGCCGTTCTTGGAGCCATCCTGGCTGGTCGCGCAGCAAGGCAGAGCCTCGAGCGCCGCCCGAAAGGCGGCGTCATCGCTGTAGTCGACGACCTTCTCGGGCGGGTAGATTTCCCGCCGGAAAACTTCACTGGCATGGTAGTCGCCGGGAAAGTCGGGAACGGTGGCGAGGATCGAGAACGTTCTTGCCAGTCCGCTCGTGACCAGGTCGATCTGCACGAACTTGATTCCCTCGTCGAGGTTCGTCAGGACAAATCCCGACGTCGTCGAGCCAGGAAGGATAGGGTTGCGAAAGGCAAGCGCGCGAAAGCGTCGGTCGAGCCCGACTCTCTGCTCCGGCGAAGTGCCGGACGCGAACGCCTCGGACGCCTCAGAGGCGAGAAAGAAGTTTGGATCCAGTCCCGGCGACAGCAGATAGTAGGCGTGATCATCCCGGTTCTCGACTTCGACCCATACGGGCTGAATCGATGCCTTTGCAAGTGGCACGCCGTACACGGTGGCGCTCTCGTTCGCTGAGAGCACCGCGGTTGATACCCGCACGCCACCCTCGGTGCGCGTCACGCTCCGGCTCTTGTAGTCGTGTTGCTCCACAGGCGGCAGCGTCGAGGTGCAACCGGCAAGCGCAACTGCAACGGCAGCAGCTTGCAGAACTCGCATCACACGCAGTTCTCCCGCCAGCACATGACGTGGGTCGCGAAGCATGTCCGGCAACCGCAAGCAGGCGAAGGTTGCCGGAGAACGTCCGCTCGATGGGCGCGAGGCCTCAAGGCTACGAAAGTCATGGTCGCCACCTGGCACAAGTGTAGGAGGGCGATGAAACTTCGAGATGGCCGCTGCGGCTTGTTCTGGCGACATCTTCGATCGCGATCAGAATGCGGCGTGCGGATGCCATGATGCGTGTTGCATCGCCGGTGTCCGCCGGAGACACTCGACGACCGCCCTTCGCCCGCCCATCCGCCATGGAGGTGAATGATGCAGACCGTTCGATACGATCCTGAATACGAGAGGCGCCTCGCGAGGCTGCTGCTCGACGTGCTCATTCGCGCCGGCCTGACCCTGGTGCTGGTGATGCTGTGCTACAGGATCTTCTCACCCTTCCTCGTGCTGATGGTCTGGGCGCTGATCCTGGCGATCACGATCTATCCGTTGCACCGGGCGCTGGCCGCCAGGCTGGGCGGACGGCGAGGCTGGGCGGCGACGCTGATCACCCTGCTCGGCGTCGTGCTGATCGTCGCGCCCACGGCTGTGCTGCTGGATTCGATGGGCGACTCGGTGCATCGCCTGGTCAGCGAGGTACAGCAGGGCACGCTGCAGGTTCCGCCGCCCAAGCCGAGCGTCACCGAATGGCCGGTGGTCGGGACGAAGATCCATGCCTACTGGCAACAGGCGCACGACAACCTGCCTGCGCTGGTGAAGAGCCTGCAGCCGAAGATCGGTGAACTGGCCAAGGAGGCGCTGGCGATGGTCGCCAGCATCGGCGGCGGCATCCTCGCGTTCGTCGCCGCGTTCATCATCGCGGGCATCATCATGGCCTTCGGCGAAGCCGGCGCTCATGCCGGCCGGGCGATCTTCGCGCGCATCTTCGGCTCCGAACGCGGGGACGAATTCACCGTGCTGTCGGTGGCGACGATCCGCGCCGTTGCGCAGGGAGTGATCGGCATCGCCTTCATCCAGGCCATTCTGGTCGGCCTGTGTCTGCTGGTTGCGGGCGTACCGCTGGCCGGCTTGCTGGCGGTCGTGGTGCTCGTGCTCGGCATCGCGCAGGTGCCGGCGCTGCTCGTCACTTTGCCGGCGATCGCTTATCTCTGGATGAGCGGCGACTACGGGACCGGCGAGGCGGCGCTGTACTCCGTGCTGCTGTTCGTCGCCGGCATGGCCGACAACGTGCTCAAGCCGCTGATGCTCGGCCGCGGTGTCGATGCGCCGATGCCGGTGATCCTGCTCGGTGCGCTCGGCGGCATGGCCGCGGCCGGCATTCTGGGCCTTTTCGCCGGTGCGGTGCTGCTCGCGCTGGGCTATCAGATCTTCATGGCCTGGGTGGCTGCCAACCCCGAGACGACACGGCCGGCGACCGACAGCGGTTCGACAGCGGCCGCCTGAATCCCGGCTGCCGATGGCAACCACGCGCGGGCCGGTGCGTATGGCGGTGCCGGCACGCTCGCGGCTGATCCGAGCGGCATTCGCATCATCGCGACGAGCCCGCAGTTCATCGCAAGCCGATGGGCAGGCTCGCTCACGACTGCCAGCTGGCCCCCGCCGTTGTCGAAGTGATGACGGTGTGAATGGGAGCGATCGCGCGATGACATCTCACGACCCATCGTTGACCGTCGTCGCGTGGGACTCACCGTCGCAAAGCGGACATGACGAAGAGCTCGAGGACTGCGCCGAGAATGGCAGCGCTTGATTGCGAGGAGCCAAGGAAGGGCTGACAAACGAGCATTCTCATGCGCGGCGACAAGCCGAAGTGGAAGCGCAGCCGAGAGACTCTGCGAAGGGTCTGGCCGGCCGCTGCGCTGCTTGTGGCCGTGGCGCTGGCGGGCGCCTGGTTCCTGCAGGGCACGATCCCACGCCACATCGTGCTCGCCTCCGGGCTTCAGGACGGGCTTTATCACCAGTACGCGCAGCGCTACAAGGAAATTCTCGCCCGCGAAGGCGTGACCGTCGAAGAGCGCATGACGGGGGGCGCCGAGGAGAATGAGCAGCTTCTCCACGACCCGAAGTCCGGGGTGGATGTGGCTTTCATGCACGGCGGGATCGTCCGACCGCAGGCGGGCAGCGACCTCACGATGCTCATGACTCTGTATTACGAGCCGCTCTGGGTCTTCTATCGCGGTTCGGCGACCTTGACGCAGCTGGACGAGCTGCGCGCCAAGCGGGTGGCCATCGGCTCGCCGGGCAGCGGCATCAGGGACTTCGTCGAACCGCTGCTCGCCGTCAACGACATCACGAGCTCCAACACCCACCTGGTCCCGCTGGTCAATCTCGAGGCGCTCCACGCGCTGCAGCGAGGCGAGATCGACGCGGCGCTCTTCATCGGCCAGGTGCCGTTCCCCGCCGTCTGGGAGGCGTTGCACGATCCGACCCTCAAGCTGATGAGCATGGAACGAGCGGACGCTTACCCCCGAAGGTTTACCTACATCACGAAGCTGATCCTGCCCCCCGGTACCGTCGACTTTGCCCTTCACATCCCAGCCCAGGAGGTCAAGCTCATCGGTACCAAGGCCATGCTCGTCGCGCGCCACGGGCTCTCGCCGTCGATCACCAACCTGCTGTTGGAAGCCGCTCGCGAAGTGCACTCCCCGCAGGGATATTTCGCAGGCGTCGGCGAGTTCCCCAACACCGCGCCCGTTGACCTGCCCGTCTCAGCCGACGCCATCGGGCACTTGCGCTTCGGCCCCAGCTTTCTGCATCGCTACTTGCCCTTCTTCGTCGCGACTTATCTCGAGCGTCTGGTCGTCCTGCTCGTTCCCTTGCTGGTCATCCTTGTTCCGCTGACCAACGTCCTGCCGCAACTCTTTCGCTGGCGCGTGCGCTCGCGCATCTACCGTCTCTACGGAGAACTGAAGCTTCTGGAGCGTGAAATCGGCTCTGGTACCGAGAGCCTGCCCATCCAGCAATGGCTCGCCCAGCTCGACCGCATCGAGCAGGCAGCCGCCCGAATGGGCACGCCGCCCAGCTATGCCAGCGAGGCGTACACGTTGCGCGAGCACATCGGCCTGGTACGCCGAAGCCTGCTGCAGAAGGCCACGGATCAGGAACGTCTGTAAGGAGGCGAGGCTGCGTGACGGCGCTATCGATTTCGGTCCGCGGGCGCCCAGCGCGCGAGCACCGAACCAATGTCATCGCGGGACGCGGGTTTGGCGAGGTAGTCGTCCATGCCCGCCGCGAGGCAGGCCTCGCATGCGCCGCGATACACATCACCGGTGAGCCCGATCACCGGCACGCGCGGGCGTTGCAGCTGGGCTTCCTTGTCGCGCCAGTGGCGCGTGGTCGTCAGGCCGTCCATCTCCGGCATACGGCAATCCATGAGCACGACATCGACGCCTTTCTGCTCCAGCAGCTCCAGTGCTTGTTCGCCGCTGCCGACCGTGAGCACCTGGACCCCCAAGTCGCGCAGCACCGCTTCCATCACGATCTGATTGACTGGGTCGTCTTCCACCAGCATTACCTTCAGGTCCGCGGGCAGGTTTGGCTGACCCGTCGAATCGGTCGACCGCAACTTTTGTCCCTCGCCGTTGGCTCGCACCAGCGGCAGGGCAACGCGAAAAGTGGACCCCGCTCCGGGCTGGCTCTCGACTTCGATCGAGCCGTGCATCAGCGAGACCAGTTCCTTGCAGATCGACAATCCGAGGCCCGTTCCCCCGAAGCGGCGGGCGATCGATGCATCGCCTTGCCCATAGGGGTGAAAGAGACGCACCTGCACATCCGCCGTCATCCCCGGGCCACTGTCTATCGCCTCGAAGCACACGGCTGGACTGCCCTCGGCTGTCGCAGCAGTGGCGACGCGCAGGACAACGCGGCCATGGGCCGGAGTGAACTTGATCGCGTTCGACAGCAAGTTGCACAAGACCTGACGCAATCGCGTCGGATCTCCGATCCAGCCGTCGGGCAGCTCTTCCATCAACTCCAGACCCAGCGAGAGCTGCTTGGCTTCGGCCTGCGCGGCGAACATCGCGACCGCACTGCGGGCCAGGTCGCGCAGCGAGAACTCGATCGCATCGAGTCGCACCTCACCGGCTTCGAGCCGCTCGTGGTCGAGCACGTCGTTGACGAGCGCAAGGAGGTGATCGGCCGAGTGCTGCACCGCCTGAACGAGCGTCCGCTGCTCGCCGCCCATGTGCCGACGACCCAGCAACTGCGCCGCAGCCACGAGGGCATTCATCGGCGTCCGGATCTCGTGGTTGAGGTTGGCAATGAAGCGGCCCTTGAGCCGGTTGTCCTCGATCGCGGCGTCGCGAACGGCCTCTCGTTCCTCAGCCAAGCGCAACCTCCATCGAAGGGCATACCGGGCGGACAACGCGAACAGGCAAGCAATCACCACGGCCGACACTGCACGCTGAAGCAGCGGCACGTCGGGGTAAAGCGGTGTCCAGCCGGACACTTCAGCGACATACAGCCCTGCGATCAGCGCGACCGTCGCTGCGGTCGTCGCCAGCGCCAGCTTCAGACCAGCCAGCATCAGCAGCGGTGCAAGGACAACGATCCAGGCGATTGCAGGCGAGCGCAGCCCGCCGTGCAACGTGATCGTGACCGCCAGCGTCAGCCAGGCGATGATGGCGATTGCCTGTAGCCCGGCCCCTGGGCGACCGAAGCGGACGGACACGCGGTAGCCCAAGGCCATCGCAGCCAACGAGACAGCGTCTACGAAAGCGAGCGTTAATCGGCCGCGCTGGAAGTTGGCGAACAGGTAGAGCAGCGCGCTGGCCGCGGACAACCAGAATGTCAGATACAGGAGGCGCGACATCAGCTCAAGCTGAATGTGGGCCGACGATTTGGGCAGCGACACCGGCTTCACTGGGGCACCTGTTCTCGACCCGACGAGCATCGGAAAGAGCCGCTGCACCCCACGTCCTGTGCGCAGCTTGTGCAGCCGGCGACGAAGCGTCCTGGGGGATTCAGCCGGAACCGACGCTCTGCTGCTATGGTCGGACTTCCCGGCTTCCGGCCCGTCAGTCAAATCCCCAGACCTTGAGGGTGGCCGTCTGCGCACCACCAAGGATCCTGTACTGAGCGGACACCGACGTTGCGGCGCCCCTTCAACCCCGGAGCATCCTTCGCAGCAGTATGTCCCCCTGACTTCACGACCCCGGCATCCATCAACGTATCGTCTTTGCGATGTCGTTCAGGGCAGCGGTAGACATAAAGCTGGGCAACCAGTGTGGGCGAACATTCGCGAAGACGAAGGGATCTTAGACCTATGAGCGAAGTTATCCGAATGAGCAGCACCGGAGCGGCGTGACGACACGATGTCGCCCGCGTTCAACGCCGCAAAACTTGATCCGATACGCTCGCCACCGCGAGTATTTGGGGCATCGGAGGGTAGCCTAGTCAGCGTCCTTGCGCCGGCGCATGACCATGAACATCAACGCTGCGATCACCACCGCGACGATCGCGTACCCCATCGTTCCGATCCCGGATGATCGGACCGGCGCCGGCTCGGGGGCGGCTGCGGTCGCCGGAGGTGTCTCCGGCGGCGTCGTCGCCTGGGCAACGACTGGCGCTGCAGTGTTCGCCATCGATTCCGTCTTCGCCGGCATCGGCTCCGCCTTGACAGGTTCCGGCTTGGCAGGTTCCGTCTTGACGAGGGTCGCGTCGACCTCCTGCTCAGTCACGATCTCGGGCGGGCGTTTCGAGATGACCGTCGCCGAGATCTCGTCGCCTTTGTTCAGCTCGGAGACGGTGACGACGCGGCCGTCCCTGTAGATCTTGAGACCCCGCTCGGTCAGCTGATCGTGTGTGAACTTCTTGCGCTGGTGGTCCGTGTCATCGAGCACCGTCACCGAGCCCACGCTCGCCTTCACAACGACACCATGGCGGATCTCGGTCACCACGACCGGCGTGACCGTGGTCGTGGTCGTCACGGTCGCCGTGCCCTTCATCCCCGGCTTCAGCTCCGATGCGGCCATCTTCTTGCCGTCGACCGTAAAGCGGAAACCTGCCGGCACCGTGTATTCATTGGTGCCTCGCTCATCGCGAACGACGATCCGGTTCCCGTCGACCGCGATCACCTCGAAATGGCGGACATTGACGCTGGTCGTCGTCTGCGTTTGAGCGAGTGGCACGCCGCTGAAGGCGAGCCCAAGCAGCAGCACTCCAAGCACCCGCGTCAACCAGCCCGGCCTCTTCGTCATTGGTGTGCTTGCCATCATGATCTCCCGTTTGTGGCTCGAGCCGTGCGGGAAAGCCGACACGAGCAGACGCGGCCATACGAATCGCGGCCGGGCCATCGTACGCCTGCGCCGGGGCCCGGCGCAACTACAACGCCTGGGTTTGATGTCTCGATCGTTCGCCATCGGGTGGACCCGACCCGGAGCATGAAGC
>Ga0268264_10001390_pt1 | contig 22683 bp, 24 predicted proteins | sample KBSSwiS32_FD_190357 | JGI IMG/M metagenome (GOLD analysis project Ga0268264, IMG submission 190357) | Switchgrass rhizosphere microbial communities from Kellogg Biological Station, Michigan, USA - KBS Switchgrass S3-2 (SPAdes) (version 2) | ecosystem: Host-associated > Plants > Roots >...
GGACTCCCACGCGACCACCCACGCGGACCCGACCTACCAGGTGCACAACTCGACGTTCTACTGCGTGGCCAACATGCCCGGCGCGGTGCCCAACACCTCGACCTATGCCCTGACCAACGCGACGCTGCCCTACGCCCTCGCGCTGGCCAACAAGGGCTGGCAGCAGGCCTGCCGCGACGACCACAGCCTGGCGCTGGGGCTCAACACCCACGACGGCCGGCTGACCAACAAGCCGGTCGGCGAGGCCGTCGGGATGGAGTCGGTCGAGCCCGACGAGGTGCTGACGTAGGCGTGTCGGCTGCGGCGGTCTCGACAGGGTCGGCCGACGGGGCACCGACCACCTCGGAGCTCGCCAGGGCGGTCCGCACCTACCTCGACCACCTCGCGGTCGAGCGCGGGCTGGCCGCCAACACGCTGTCGTCGTACCGCCGCGACCTGCGGCGCTACCTCGAGCACCTCGACCGGTCCGGCATCCGTCGGCTCGACGACGTCACGGAGGCGACCGTGACGGCGTTCCTGGTCGCGCTGCGCGAGGGGGACGCCGACCACCCGGCGCTGGGCTCGAGCTCGGCGGCCCGGACGGTGGTGGCGGTGCGGGGCTTCCACAAGTTCGCGCTGGCCGACGGTCTGGCCGGCACCGACCCGGCGACCGGCGTCAAGCCCCCCGCGCCGGCCAAGCGGCTCCCGAAGGCGCTCCCTCTGGCCGACGTGGAGGCGATCCTGGATGCCGCTGGCGCCGCCGGCACGACCCTGGCGCTGCGCGACCGGGCGCTGCTGGAGCTCCTCTACGGCACCGGGGCCCGCATCTCCGAGGTGGTCGGCCTCGACGTCGACGACCTCGACACCGTCGACGAGACCGTGCTGCTGCGTGGCAAGGGCGGCAAGCAGCGGATCGTGCCCGTGGGCTCCTACGCGCTGGCCGCGGTCGACGCCTACCTGGTTCGCGGCCGCCCCGAGCTCGTGTCGACCGGCAAGGGCACGCCCGCGCTCTTCCTGAACGCCCGCGGTGGCCGGCTCTCGCGGCAGTCGGCGTGGACCGTCCTGGTGCGCGCCGCCGAGCGGGCCGGCGTGACCAAGGACGTCTCGCCGCACACGCTGCGGCACTCCTTCGCCACCCACCTGCTCGACGGCGGCGCCGACGTCCGCGTCGTCCAGGAGCTGCTCGGCCACGCCTCGGTGACCACCACCCAGGTCTACACGCTGGTCACCGTGGACAGCCTGCGTGAGGTCTTCGCGAGCGCGCATCCTCGGGCACGTGACTGAGTGGCTGGTCACGTGCGTCGCAGGAGTCACCGGTTAACCGGTGAATTTGGCGCTTCTACACCGAAGTTTCGGTGCAGAAGCGCAGGAATCACCGGTTAACCGGTGACTCCGACACCACGCACGCTCCTCAAGGTCAGGGCCGGCGACAGCCCCGACGACGTCTACGCGGCCGTCGTCGACTGGGCCGCCGGGCAGGGGCTGGAGCTCTACCCGCACCAGGACGAGGCTGTCCTCGAGCTGCTGACCGGCAACAACGTCGTGCTGGCCACGCCCACCGGCTCCGGCAAGTCGCTGGTCGCGGTGGCCGCGCACGCCGCGGCGCTGGCCCGCGACCAGGTCACCTTCTACACCGCGCCCATCAAAGCGCTCGTCAGCGAGAAGTTCTTCGAGCTCTGCGCGACCTTCGGCACCGACCAGGTGGGCATGCTCACCGGCGACGCCTCGGTGAACCCCGACGCGCCGGTCATCTGCTGCACCGCGGAGATCCTCGCCAACATCGCGCTGCGCGAGGGCAGCCGGGCAGACGTCGGGCTCGTGGTGATGGACGAGTTCCACTTCTACGCCGAGCCGGACCGCGGCTGGGCGTGGCAGGTGCCGCTGCTGGAGCTGACCCAGGCGCAGTTCGTGCTGATGTCGGCGACCCTCGGCGACCTCACCGACCTGGCGGCCGACCTGACCCGGCGCACCGGCCGGGAGACCGCGATCGTCACCGATGCCGAGCGGCCGGTGCCGCTGACCTTCACCTGGGCGCTCACGCCGCTGGCCGAGACGCTCGAGGAGCTGGTCGCGACGCACCAGGCGCCGGTGTACGTCGTGCACTTCACCCAGAAGGACGCCGTGGAGCAGGCGACCTCGCTGCTGCAGGTGAAATACCTGCCCAAGCCGGCCCCGGAGCTCGCCGAGCGGTTGGCCGGGGTGCGGTTCACCGCCGGCTTCGGCAAGACGCTGTCCAAGCTGCTCAAGAAGGGCATCGGGGTCCACCACGCCGGGATGCTGCCGCGCTACCGGCGGCTCGTGGAGCAGCTGGCCCAGGCCGGGCTGCTCACCGTCATCTGCGGCACCGACACCCTCGGCGTGGGCATCAACGTGCCGATCCGCACCGTGCTGTTCACCGGCCTAGCGAAGTACGACGGCCGCCGGCAGCGGATCCTGCGCACCCGCGAGTTCCTCCAGATCGCCGGCCGGGCCGGCCGGGCGGGGTTCGACACCGCCGGCTACGTCGTCGTGCAGGCGCCCGAGCACGTCATCGAGAACGAGAAGGCCAAGGCCAAGTCGGAGGCGAAGAACGCCGCGCTGAGCGAGGCCAAGCTGGCCAAGAAGCGCTCGAAGGCGAACCTCCGGAAGCCACCCGACGGCACCGTGGTGTGGACCGAGCAGACCTTCGACAAGCTCGTGGCCGGCGTACCGGAGCCGCTGGTCTCGCGGATGAAGGTCGACAACTCGATGCTCGTCAACGTCCTCGCCCGCGAGGAGGACGCGTTCCCGGTGCTGCGGCGGCTGCTCACCGACAACCACTCCGACTCCCGGGAGCAGGCGCGGCTCGCGCGCCGGGCCCTGCGGCTGGCACGGTCGCTGCTCCGCTCGGGCATCCTGACCCGGCTCGACGAGGTCGACGAGTTCGGCCGGCGCTACGTCCTGACCGTCGACCTGCCGGACGACTTCGCCCTCAACCAGGAGCTCGCCCACTTCGCGCTGGCGGCCCTCGACGTGCTCGACCCCGAGGCGCCGAGCCACGCCATGGACGTCGTGTCGGTCGTCGAGGCGGTGCTCGAGCCGCCGCGGCAGGTGCTGTGGGCCCAGCAGCACGAGGCGCGCGGCGAGGCGATCGCGGCGATGAAGGCCGACGGGGTCGACTACGACGACCGGATGCGGCTCATCGAGGACATCACCTGGCCGCGGCCGCTGGCCGAGCTGCTCGAGGCGACCTACGAGCTCTACCGCGAGAGCCACCCGTGGCTCGACCCGGGCGCCCTCGAGCCCAAGTCTGTGGTCCGGGAGATGTGGGAGCAGGGGATGGGCTTCACCGACCTGGTCTCGCGCTACCAGCTCGCCCGCTCGGAGGGGCTGGTGCTGCGCTACCTCACCGACGCCTACCGCACGCTGCGCCAGACCGTGCCCGAGCGGCACCGGTCTCCGGAGGTCGAGGAGCTCGTCGAGTGGCTGGGGGAGACCGTGCGTCAGGTCGACTCCTCGCTGCTCGACGAGTGGGAGGCGCTGGCCGACCCCGCCCACGTCCGCCCCGACGTGGCCGCGCACGCCCCACCGCCCCCGCCCCGCCCGGTCTCGGCGCAGCCCCGCCCGTTCCGGGTGATGATCCGCAACGCCCTGCGGCGCCGCGTGGAGCTGGCGGCCCGCGACGACGTCGACGGATTGGCCGCGCTGGAGGCGGCAACCGCCGAGCTGGCCGACCCACCCCTGGACGTGGGGATGACCAGAGCCGACTGGGACGCCGGGCTGGAGGGCTACTACGCCGACCACGACCAGATCCGGCTCGACGCCGACGCCCGCGGCCCGTCGCTGCTGGCGATCGAGGCGACCGGCCGGGTGTGGTCGATGCGGCAGACCATCCACGACCCGGCGGGTCACCACGACTGGGTGATCGAGGCCACCGTCGACCTCGACGCCTCGGACGAGGCCGGCGAGGCGGTCGTGCTCGCCACGGCGCTCCATCGCCTGGGAGGTTGAGTCCCGCCTCGGCTCCCGGCTCGTGGGCTCCCCCCTCGTAGGCTGCGGGGGTGAGCGATGTCCTGGTCACCAACAACGAGGCGGAGAAGCGGTACGAGGCGCGGGTGGAAGGCGACCTCGCCGGGGCGGCGTACTACGACAGCGCCGACGACCTGATCGTCTTCACCCACACCGAGGTCGACGAGGCGTTCGAGGGGCACGGCGTGGGCTCCGCCCTCGCCCGCGCGGCACTCGACGACGTACGCGCGGACGGCCGCCGCAAGGTGATCGCCAGGTGCCCGTTCATCAGGGGTTGGATCGACCGGCACCCCGACTACCAGGACCTCCTCGAGTAGCCCCAGACGCCGACCCGTCGTTACTCGTCACGGGTAACGACGGGTCGGCGTGGTGGGGGAGCGCTCTGTCCACAAGCCTGTCAACAGCCCGGCTCCGGCTGTGCATGGGAGCGCGGCGGAACCCACCGTCCGGGGCCGTCCATCCACAGATTTCGCCCGGCCCTGGGGGTATCCCGCGCTCGGCTTGCCGGAGATCACGAGCCGCGCCTAGAGTCCCGGGCGCGTCGGCCACTTGTCGCCGTGTCGACAAATTAGGTTGCTGGGTGTCAGCACAGCCCAGGGCGGAGGAAATCGATGAGCGATGGCGCGCGGTTCGGCTCCCGGTTCGGACGTGGATCGGCAGCACCCGAGATGCCACCGACCGTCTCGACCCCGCCCCCGGCTCCGCTCGCACCCCCACCCATCCAGCCCACCGAACCGAGCGACGCCATGTCCCCTTCCCCGACGGACGCCACCTTGACCCAGTCGACCCAGCCCGCCGCCCCGGAGCAGCTCAACGAGCCGCTGCCCTTCGAGCGGCGCGTGCCCGAGCCCGAGCCTCCGGTCGTGCCCGCCGGCACCGGCGAGATCGGCCCGACCGGTCGCCCGATGCCGGTGATCCCCGAGCCGAGGCCGCTGACCAGCCACGGCAACGCCCGGGTGATGTCGATGTGCAACCAGAAGGGCGGGGTCGGCAAGACCACGACGACCATCAACCTGGGCGCCGCGCTGGCCGAGTACGGCCGCAAGGTGCTGCTCGTCGACTTCGACCCGCAGGGATCGCTGTCGGTCGGGCTGGGGCTCAACCCCCACGAGATGGAGCTGACCGTCTACAACCTGCTCATGCAGCCCGACGTGACGCTGCACGACGTGGTCGTGCCCACCGGCGTCCCCGGGATGGACCTGCTGCCCTCCAACATCGACCTGTCGGCCGCCGAGGTGCAGCTGGTGCACGAGGTCGGCCGCGAGCAGACCCTGATGCGGGTGCTGGCCCCGGCGCTGGACGACTACGACGTCGTGCTGATCGACTGCCAGCCCTCCCTCGGCCTGCTCACCGTCAACGCGCTGACGGCGTCCGACGGCGTGCTCGTGCCGCTGGAGTGCGAGTACTTCGCGCTGCGCGGGGTGGCGCTGCTCAAGGGCACCATCGACAAGGTCCGCGAGCGGCTCAACCCGCGGCTGCGGATCGACGGCGTGCTCGGCACCATGTTCGACGGCCGCACCCTGCACAGCCGCGAGGTCATGGACCGGCTGGTCCAGGCGTGGGGGGACACGGTCTTCCACACCGTGATCCGCCGGACCGTGAAGTTCTCGGACTCGACCGTCGCAGGCGAGCCGATCACGACCTACGCCAGCTCCTCGGCCGGCGCCGACTCCTACCGCCAGCTCGCCAAGGAGGTGCTCAGCCGATGGCCAGAAGAGTGAGCCTGCCCGCCGCCGACGACCTCTTCCGGGCGACCCAGGAGGAGAAGGCCGCGAAGGCCCGGGGCGCGGTGCGCGCCGTACCCGACCAGCCGCAGGACGACGTAGGTCCCGAGGAGCCGCGCAAGCCCAGCGGCCGGGTCAAGCACGACGAGAAGATGACCGTCTACGTCACCGCCCAGGAGCTGCTCGACCTCGAGCACGCCCGGCTGTCGCTGCGCGCCGCGCACGGGCTGGCCGTCGACCGCGGCCGGCTGGTGCGTGAGGCGCTGCACCTGGTCCTGGCCGACCTCGAGCGCAACGGCGAGGCGAGCGCCCTGGTACGCCGTCTGACCGAAGAGGCATGACGCTCACGGACGTCGAGGCGCCGTTGACCGGGGGCGAGGCCGCGGAGACGGCCGGCTTCGAGCTGCACCTCGACAACTTCGAGGGCCCCTTCGACCTGCTGCTGAGCCTGATCTCCAAGCACAAGCTCGACATCACCGAGGTGGCTCTCTCCCGGGTCACCGACGAGTTCATCGCCCATGTGAAGGCGGCCGGCTCGCCGGGCCGCCCCGACCAGTGGGACCTCGAGCAGACCTCGTCGTTCCTGCTCGTCGCGGCGACCCTGCTCGACCTCAAGGCCGCCCGGCTGGTGCCGGCCGGCGACGTCGAGGACGAGGAGGACCTCGCGCTGCTCGAGGCCCGCGACCTGCTCTTCGCCCGGCTGCTGCAGTACCGCGCCTTCAAGGGCATCGCCGCGGTGCTCGAGACCCGGCTCGCGGGGGAGTCGAGGCGGCACCCGCGCTCGGTCGGCCTCGAGGAACGGTTCGCCAACCTGCTGCCCGAGGTGCTGATCGGCATCGGCCTCGACCAGTTCGCCGCGCTGGCCGCGAAGGCGCTCGAGCCGAAGCCGGTGCTCGAGCTCTCGCTGCACCACATCCACACCGCGCGGGTCAGCGTGCGCGAGCAGGCCGCGATCGTGGTCGACCGGCTGCGCCGCCAGGGCGCCATGACGTTCCGGGCCCTGTGCGGTGACTCACCCGACACGCTGACGACGGTGGCGCGGTTCCTCTCCCTGCTCGAGCTGTTCCGCGAGGGGGCCGTCGGGTTCGACCAGGTGACGCCACTCGGTGAGCTGACGATCCGGTGGACCGGCGACGACGAGACGGACGTCGACGAGCTGGTGACCGACGAGTTCGACGGCGCCCCGCCGGAGGCCGTCGCCGCCGCCCCGGAGACCGCGCCGGAGGGCGCCCCGATCCCGGAGGCAGAATGAGCACCGTGACCGACAGCGAGACCGAGGCTCCCGAGCAGGGCACCCTGGTCGACGTACCCCTCGCGGCCCTGCGCGGCTCCTTGGAGGCCGTCCTCATGGTCGCCGACCAGCCGCTGGACGCCGTGACCCTCGCGACGGCGGTCGGCTACCCGGTCGACGAGGTGGTCGCCGAGCTGCAGCTGCTCGCGGAGGACTACGACGAGCAGGGCCGCGGCTTCGAGCTGCGCAACGTCGCGGGCGGCTGGCGCTACTACACGCGCGAGGAGTTTGCCGCGGTGGTCGAGGGGTTCGTCCTCGAGGGCCAGCAGGCGCGGCTCACGCAGGCGGCCCTGGAGACGCTCGCGGTCGTCGCCTACAAGCAGCCGGTCTCGCGGGCGCGGGTCTCCGCGATCCGTGGCGTCAACGTCGACGGCGTGATGCGCACCCTGCTCACCCGTGGCCTGGTCGAGGAGGCCGGCGACGACGCCTCGACCGGCGCGCACCTCTACCGCACCACCAGCTACTTCCTGGAGCGGATCGGCGTGGAGTCCCTCGACGACCTGCCCGAGCTGGCGCCCTACCTGCCCGACCTCGCCGACATGGAGGACGAGCTCGAGCGGGCGGCGTCGGGCACTCACCCCCACCCGGAGACCCCCGAGCCGGGGCCGAGCACCGAGCCCGACGGCGGCACCGAGCCCACGTGACGCACCCCGGTCTCGATGACGACGGGCTGATCCGGCTGCAGAAGCTGCTCGCGCAGTCCGGCGTCGCCTCGCGACGCCGCTGCGAGGAGCTGATGCTCGCCGGCGTCGTCACGGTCGACGGCGAGGTGGTCACCCGGCTCGGCACCAAGGTCGACCCGCGGACCGCCGTGGTCCGGGTGGAGGGCAAGCGGCTGCCGCCGATCTCGGCTCACGTCTACCTGGCGCTCAACAAGCCCAGGGGAGTGGTCTCGACCATGTCCGACCCCGAGGGCCGGCGCACCCTCTCCGACCTGGTGGCCGACCGGCCCGAGCGGCTCTTCCACGTCGGCCGCCTCGACACCGACACCGCCGGGCTGATCATCCTCACCAACGACGGCGACTTCGCGCAACGGCTCGCCCACCCGTCGTACGAGGTGGACAAGACCTACGTCGCGGAGGTGACCGGCGAGGTCACCAAGGCCACGCTCCGCACCCTCGAGCACGGCGTGACCCTCGACGACGGCCCGGTCACGGTCTCCCGTACGCGCATCGTCCAGCACGGCACGGGCAAGACCATCGTCGAGCTGGTCATCCACGAAGGCCGCAACCGGATCGTCCGGCGGCTGCTCGAGCACGTCGGTCATCCGGTCACCCGCCTGACCCGCACCCGCATCGGCCCGGTCAAGCTGGGCCAGCTCAAGTCCGGCGAGCTGCGCGACCTCACCCTCGACGAGCTCGGCGAACTACTGGACACCACCGAGCTCTGAAGCCGCGATAGTCCCCGACGATTCTCGCCGGGCTCGAGCGCGTGAGTGTGTCGGAAACGTCTGGAACCATCGCCTCATGGCGGCCGTGCCTCGCGCGCTGACGCCGTACGTCGCCTCGCTGGTGGCCTACGACGTCGACCTGGGTGCGCCCGGAGTGCACCGCGGGCTGCCGGGCACCACGCTGACGTTCGTGCTGCCGGTCGGGGAGCCGCTCGACGTGGGCTGGGCCGACGGCCGCGGCCGAGAGCGGCGGTGGTCGACGGTGTCCGGGCTCCATGCGGCGCCGGCGGCCATCCACCACCATGGTGCACAGCGCGGCATCCAGCTCGGGCTCACCACCGCCGGGGCCAGGGCGCTGCTGGGCGTGCCGGCGGCGGCGCTGTCGGGCGAGCTGCTGCGGCTCGAGGAGGTCTCGACCCAGCTCGCGGAGCTGCCTGAACGGCTGCACGACCTGGGGCGCGCCGCGGGTATCGAGGCGGGTCTCGACGCGCGGCTGGCCATGGTCGTCGCGGTGCTCACCCAGGCTCTGGCGCGCAACGGCGACGCGAGCGCGCGGGCCGAGGTGGGGCACGCACTTGCTGGGCTGACCCGCGGAGCGCGGGTCGCCGACGTGGCCGAGGAGGTCGGCTACAGCCGGCGCCGGCTCGGCACCCTGGTCAAGCAGGAGACGGGGCTGGCGCCCAAGGCCTACCAGCGGCTGGCGCGGTTCGAGGCGTCGCGAGCGGTGCTCGGGAGCCGACCGCTGGCCGAGGTGGCCGTGGCGTGCGGGTACGCCGACCAGGCCCATCTGGCTCGCGACTGGTCGGAGCTCGCCGGCTGCTCGCCGAGCACCTGGCTGCACGAGGAGTTCCCATTCCTCCAAGACCCCGAGACGCGCGCCGCGTCAGGCTGAGGCCATGACAGCTTCAGACACCAGACTCTGGCACACCATGTCCTTCGCGGACGCCGACGCGATGATCGCGTGGCTCACCGCGGTCGGCTTCACCGAGCACGCGACCTACCGCGACGAGAACGACCCTTCCGTGGTCGCCCACGCCGAGTGGCTCTGGCCGGGCGGCGGGGGAGTCATGTTCGGCTCGCGCCGGCCCGAGGGCGCGATCGACAACGTCGGCGGCTCGGCGGCGTACCTCGTCACCGATGACCCGGACGACCTGTTCCGGCGCGCGGTCGAGGCCGGTGCCACGGTCGAGCGGGAGGTGGTCGACCAGGACTACGGCGGCCGCGGCGGCTCGGTCGCCGACCTTGAGGGCAACCACTGGTCCTTCGGGAGCTACCAGCCGTCTTGATACCCCCTTGATTCCCCGCGAGCTTCGGCCCCGGACCCACGGCGACGCTCGCTCCGCTTCGCGGGCTTCGCAGTCGCCGTGGGCACCGGGGCCGATCGCGGGCGCGCTCGCTGCGCTCGCAAGACCGGGTCGCTGCGCTCCCACGGTCCCATCACCTTCCAGGGGGTAGGACCGCGCGGAAGGGCTGGATTCCCGCAACTAACCTCTCTTGCTGTGGCGGTCAGGGCGGTGCGGGGTGCGACCCAGCTCGATGCGGACGACCGCGAGCACATGCTCGAGCGGGTCGCGGAGATGGTGCTCGACGCGATGGACGCCAACGGCCTGGAGGTCGACGACTTCATCTCGGTGATCTTCACCGCCACCTCCGACCTGGTCTCGGAGTTCCCGGCGTACGCCGCACGGCAGCTCGGCTTCGGCGACGTACCGCTGCTGTGCGCCCGCGAGCTCGAGATCGAGCGGTCGATGCCGCGCGTGGTGCGGATGCTCGCGCACGTCGAGACAGACCTTCCTCGGGCGGACGTCACCCACGTCTACCTGCACGGTGCCGCTGCGCTGCGCAGCGACCTCACCAGGGTGCGCGCGGTGCCCGATGAGTGAGCTGACCGGCCCGGTCGAGATCGTCGGCACCGGCCTCCTCGGCACCTCGATCGGGCTGGCGCTGCGCCGCGCCGGGGTCGAGGTCCTCCTCGTCGACGAGTCGCCCGACCACCTCCGCACCGCCTCCGGCCTGGGTGCGGGGCGCCCGAGGACGGACGGGGACCTCCCGCAGCTCGTGGTCGTCGCGGTGCCTCCCGACGCGCTCGGTGCCGTGATCGGGCGCGCCCTCGAGGCGACCTCGGCCGTCGTCACCGATGTCGGCAGCGTGAAGTCGCGTCCGCTGGGCGTCGTGGACCACCTCGCGGGCGTCGAACGCTACGTCGGCAGCCATCCGATGGCCGGCAGCGAGCGGTCCGGGCCCCTGGCGGCCAGCGCCTCGTTGTTCGACGGCCGGCCCTGGGCCGTGACGCCGCACGACACGTCCGATCCGGCCGCCGTCGCTCTGGTCGAGGAGCTGGCCCGGGTCTGTGGCGCCGTCCCGGTGCTGTTGAGCCCGGCCGAGCACGACCGGGCCGTCGCACACACCTCGCACGTGCCGCACCTGCTGGCGTCCCTGGTGGCCGGGCAGCTCCTCGGCGCGCCCCGCGAGCACCTCAGCCTGAGCGGGCAGGGGGTCCGTGACGTCACCCGGGTGGCGGCGGGCGACCCGGCCCTCTACGGCCAGATCGTCTCGGCGAACTCCGACCAGGTGCTGGCGCTGCTGCTGAGCGTGCGCGACCGTCTCGACGACGTCATCCAGGCGCTCGACACCGGTGACCGAGCCTCCCTCGACAAGGTCCTGCGCGACGGCGTGGCGGGCACCCGCGCCATTCCGGGCAAGCACGGCGGCCCCACCCGCGCCACCGAGTCGCTCTTCGTCGCCGTACCCGACCATCCCGGCGAGCTGGCCCGGCTGTTCGCCGACGCCGGCGCCAGCGGCGTCAACATCGAGGATGTGCACATCGACCACGACCCGGGCCGTCCGGTGGGTCTCCTCGAGCTGACGGTCGAAGAGGGCCGCGCCGAGCAGCTGCTCGCGTCTCTCGAATCCAAGGGATGGGTGACCCACCGCTAGTCTGTCCCGTTGTGAGCAGCACCGGCCGAGGCATCGTCATCGCGGTCGACGGCACCTCCGGATCGGGCAAGTCCAGCACGTCGCGCGGGGTGGCCGACCGGCTCGGCCTGGCCTACCTCGACACGGGCGCGATGTATCGCGCGATGACCTGGTGGATGCTGCGCCACGGCATCGACGTGCACGACCCCGCGGCGGTCGCCGCCCGGTGCGGCGAGCCCACCATCGAGACGGGCACCGACCCGCTCGCGCCGACCATCACCGTGGACGGCGAGGACGTCGCCGCCGCCATCCGCGAGCCCGACGTCAACGCCGCGGTGTCGCCCGTGAGCGCGGTGCCCGAGGTGCGGGCCCGGATGGTGAGCATGCAGCGGGCGGCGATCGAGTCGGCCCTGGCCGGGGCCGGGATCGTCGTCGAGGGCCGCGACATCGGCTCCGTGGTGTGGCCGCAGGCCGAGGTGCTGGTCTACCTGTCCGCCGATGCCCAGGCGCGCGCCGTACGCCGGGCGGCCGAGGAGGGTGGCTCAGACGTCGAGACCACCGAGGAGTCGCTGCTGGCCCGCGACCGGATCGACTCCGGCCGGGCGGTCTCGCCGCTGGTGATGGCCGAGGGCGCGGTGCACATCGACACCACGGCCTACAGCCTCGACGAGGTCATCGCCCAGGTCGTGGCGCTCGTCGACCAGCTCGACTCGGTCGGGAGCCAGCCGTGACGCCGTCCGACGCGGAGCTGCCCAGGAGTGCGCGCTGGCACCCGGCCCGCTACCTGCTCTACCCCCTGCGCGGGCTCGGTCGGACCGTGATCCGCAGGCGGGTCAAGGTGCGCATCGTCGACGGCGAGAAGCTGCCGAGCAAGGGTGGGGTGATCCTGGCCTGCAACCACGTCGGCGTGGCCGACGGCCCCCTGCTCGCGATCTTTGCGCCCCGGCCGGTCCACGCGCTGACCAAGCAGGAGATGTTCAAGGGATTCATGAACAGGTTCCTGCTCAGCTCGGGGCAGATCCCGCTCGACCGGTTCAACGCCGACCCGCTCGCGGTCAAGCGCTGCCTGCGAGTGCTGCGGTCGGGCAACGTGGTCGGGATCTTCCCCGAGGGCTCCCGCGGCGCGGGGGAGTTCGACCGGTTCCACACCGGCGCGGCCTACTTGTCGATGGTGACCGGCGCCCCGGTCGTTCCGGTCGTGCAGTTCGGCACCCGCGAGCCCGGCGCCGGCAGCCACTCGCTGCCGGCCAAGGGCATCGTCGTCGACATGGTCTTCGGCGACCCGATCCAGCTGCCGAAGGTGCCGTGGCCGCGCCGCAAGAACGAGGTCGCCGCGCGCTCGATCCAGCTCCGCGAGCACCTGCTCGCCCACCTCGACCACGCCAAGGCCCGCACCGGGCGCACGCTGCCCGGCCCGCTGCCGGGCTCCGAGATCGATCCAGACCCGGCGACGGGCATCACAGACATGGAAGCCTCGTGACCGAGACCGAGCTCGAGGAGCACGCCGGCCCGGTCCCCGTGCTCGCCGTCGTGGGCCGCCCCAACGTCGGCAAGTCGACGCTGGTCAACCGCATCATCGGCCGGCGCGAGGCCGTCGTCGAGGACGTGCCCGGCGTGACCCGTGACCGGGTCTCCTACGACGCCAACTGGGCCGGCCGCGCGTTCACCGTGGTCGACACCGGCGGCTGGGACCCCGACGCCCGGGGCATGGCCGCCTCGATCAGGGCACAGGCGGAGGTCGCGGTGACGCTGGCCGACGCCGTGATGTTCGTCGTCGACGCCACCGTCGGGATCACCGACGACGACGAGGCGGTCGTGCGCATCCTGCGCAAGAGCGGCAAGCCCGTCGTGCTGGCCGCCAACAAGGTCGACGACCAGCGGGCCGAGGCCGAGGCCTACGCGCTCTGGAACCTCGGTCTGGGGGAGCCCTACCCGGTCTCCGCGCTGCACGGGCGCGGCTCGGGTGACCTGCTCGACGCCGTACTCGAGGCGCTGCCCGAGACGCCGCCCGAGCAGCTGGGTCAGGAGCTCGGCGGCCCACGCCGGATCGCGATCGTCGGCAAGCCGAACGTCGGCAAGTCGTCGCTGCTCAACAAGGTGGCCGGCTCGGAGCGGGTGGTCGTCGACAACGTCGCCGGCACCACCGTCGACCCGGTCGACGAGCTCGTCGAGCTGGGTGACCGGACCTGGCGGTTCATCGACACCGCCGGAATCCGCAAGCGGGTCAAGGAGGCGTCGGGGCACGAGTACTACGCCTCGCTGCGCACCACGACCGCCATCGACCGGGCCGAGGTCGCCGTGCTGGTGCTCGACGCGTCGCAGGCGATCTCCGAGCAGGACCAGCGCATCGTGCAGACGATCCGCGAGGCGGGCCGGGCGCTGGTGATCGCGTTCAACAAGTGGGACCTCGTCGACGAGGAGCGGCGCTACTACCTCGACCGCGAGATCGAGCGCGAGCTGGTCCAGGTGCAGTGGGCACCCCGCATCAACCTGACCGCCAAGACCGGCTGGCACGTCGACCGGCTGGTGCCGGCGCTGGACAAGGCGCTGGAGGGCTGGGAGACCCGCGTGTCGACGGGCACGCTCAACGCCTTCCTCGGGCGGCTGGTGGCCGAGCACCCGCACCCAGTACGCGGCGGCAAGCAGCCGAAGATCATGTTCGGCACCCAGCCCTCGACTGCGCCGCCGACGTTCGTGCTGTTCACCAGCGGCAAGCTCGAGGCGTCCTACGAGCGCTACATCGAGCGCCGGCTGCGCGAGGAGTTCGGCTTCGTCGGGACGCCCATCGTGCTGCAGCAGCGGGTCCGGGAGAAGCGCAAGCGCTGAACGGTGCCGGGCGCCGTCCGGTTAAGGTCGGAGCATGGCCGTATCCCCACACGTCCGCGCCGCCGCTCTGCTCCTCCTCGCGCTCGCCCTGGTGCTCTCCGGGGCCTGGCTGGCGACCTCGGCCGCGTCGTTGCCGCACCATGCGGCCCCGCGCGACGGGACGCTCATCAACTACCACGGCACCGAGGGCAAGGCGACCCTCCCACTGCGCTCGAACCGTCTCCCGGGTGCACCGTCGGACTTCCGGGCGTTCGTGAAGGCGCAGCTGCACCAGCTGTGGGACGACCTCGGCCACACCCAGGCCTGCAAGCGCTCACCGCTGATCACGGTCGAGGCGCTGCGCACCGACGGGTTCGCGATCGGCGGCGTCAACACGATCCCACGGCGGGGCTGCCCCGACGCGGGTGGCGGCTACGAGGCGATCTGGGCGGTGCGGGCCGGTGCCTGGAAACAGGTGATCGGCACCCAGGAGGTCGTCTCCTGCCGCAAACTGGAGCGCTACGACATCCCCAGCGAGATCGGAGTCCACGAGTGCTACCAGGCCGGCGAGCTCGTGCCGTACAACCACCCGTGAGCATCCGACTCGCTCTCGCCTGCGCGCTGGTCCTCACCGGCGGCGCCGCCACGCCGGCGTCCGCCACCCGACCCGAGCTGGCCAAGCCGATCGCCGGCACGCACTGCTCGGAGTTCCCGGCCGACAACTGGTGGCACGCCGACGTCTCGCAGCTGCCCGTGCACGCCAAGTCCTCGGCCTGGCTCTCGCACATGGACACCGACATCGACCTGCACCCCGACTTCGGCCCATCGTTCGGCGACGGGCCCAACTACGGCATCCCGATCACCGTCGTGGGCAAGAAGCATCACAAGGTGAAGGTGTCCTTCGACTACTCCTCCGAGAGCGACCACGTGAGGTATCCGCTCGGCCGCGACACCAAGATCGAGGGTGGCCGCAGCTCGGACGGCGACCGGCACGCGATCATCGTCGACAAGGACAAGTGCAAGCTCTACGAGCTCTACGCGACCACCAAGAACGGCCACCGGTGGCACGCCGGCTCGGGTGCGGTCTGGTCGCTCAGGAGCAACCGGCTCCGGCCCGACGGCTGGACCTCAGCGGACGCCGCCGGCCTGCCGATCCTGCCCGGGCTGCTGCGCTGGAACGAGGTCAAGAAGAACCGGATCGACCACGCCATCCGGTTCACGGTCCCGACCACCTCGCAGTCGCACCTGTGGCCCGCCCGCCACGACGCCGGCTCGGTGTCGTCCTCCGACTATCCGCCCATGGGCGCGCGGTTCCGGCTCTCCGCTTCCTACGACGCCTCGCAACTCTCGCCGTACGCCCAGAACGTCGTCGCGGCGATGAAGAAGTACGGCCTGGTGCTCGCCGACAACGGCTCGGCGTGGTACTTCCAGGGCGAGCAGAACGCCGCCTGGCCCGACCAGCTGGTCGAGGAGCTCAAGTCGATCCCGGCCTCGGCGTTCGTCGCCGTGGACACCTCGTCGCTGATGGTCTCGCCCGACTCCGCCCAGGTGCGCTGAGGCTCGCCCTTGACAGCCTCCGCGGGAGGTCTAACGTCGGAGGCGGAGCGGCTCGGCACTCCCGAGACCGAGGGGGAAACCATGCTGAACGACGCCAAGGTGACAGCCAACATCCCAGCCAGCGACCTGCAGCGGGCACAGAAGTTCTACACCGACGTGCTGGGGCTCACCCCGGCGCAGGAGGGCCCGGGCGGGCTCGTCTACACGACCGCAGGCGGCACGACGTTCTTCGTCTACGAGACCGAGTACGCCGGCAAGGCCGGCCACACGATCGCCCAGTTCCACGTCGCCGACGTCGAGCAGGAGGTCGAGCGGCTGCACGACAGCGGCTTGCAGTTCGAGCACTACGACCTGCCCGGCATCAGCTGGGACGGCGACATCGCCACGATCCCCGAGATGGGCAGGGCGGCCTGGTTCAAGGACACCGAGGGCAACATCCTCTGCCTCGACGACGCGCTCGTCTCCTGACCGCGACCCGATTCCGGGCTGGACGCCCGGGTCGGGTAGCCTGCTCGCTGGTCTCCTTCGGGGGCCGTGCGGGCTGTGGCGCAGTTTGGTAGCGCACTTGACTGGGGGTCAAGGGGTCGCAGGTTCAAATCCTGTCAGCCCGACCGAAGCATCAGCAGGTCAGCGGCCGTCACCGCACCTCGCGGTGGCGGGCGCGGCCCGCGTCGCGGGATCACGCCGAGGCGTCGCGGAGCTGGTCCCAGGTCCGTGCGCCTTGGCTGTGCAGCCAGCGGACGACGTCATGGGCCCCGGCACGGGCGGCGGTGTCGAGCGGGGAGGCGTTCTCCCAGCCGGGGAGCCAGTCGAGCTGCGCGCCGCGCTCGAGGAGTGTCTTCGCCGTGTCGAGCTGCCCGCCGTGGCAGGCCGACCAGAAGGCGTGGTTGAGCTCGTCATCCGACCTGGGCTCGGGTCCGTCGAAGGCGGCTAGGAGCTCCTCGGTCATGCCGAGCGCGGCGAGGTCGACGAGACCGACGCGGGCCCCTCGGTCGACGAGAGTGCGCGCTGCGGTCCACTGGGCGAACGCGGTGGCGTCGCTGAGCGGTGTACCCCCGGCGATCACCCCGCCGTCGGCGTCGATGTCGGCGCCGGCATCGAGCAGAGCAACGACTGCCTCCACGTCGTCAGAGCTCGCGGCCCAGTGCAGCGCGGTCTCTTCGTGCGGGCCGCGGAAGCGGGCATTGACATCGGCACCGGCCTCGACGAGTGCGCCGATCGTCTCGGCGATGTGAGGGAAGTGGCCCGGCCAGTCGGTGGCGACGTGCAGCAGAGTCCGCGACATGCCGTCGGGGTCGTCGTCCCCGAGCCGCACCGTGGCCAGACCGGGATGCTCGGCCAGGAGCCGGCGGAGCTCATCGACCTGGCCGGCGTGGATGGCTGCGCTGATGGCTCTGGCCACCGGATCGAGCGTGCTGATGGTGGTCATGCCGCACCTCCAGCCGAACGCTAGCGGTTCTCGGGTGTGGAACTCAGCAGTGGTGCCAACGGGCGTGCATCGGCGTACGAATGCACTTGGCGCGTCGGGGCACCGTGAGGGCATGACAGCGACCCACCGCGCGACGAGGGAAGCCCCAGCCCGGCCGGCCGCCAAGGAGGAGGTCGACTCGCCCACCGACCTGTCCAAGGCGTCCTGGTGGTACGTCGCGCGCAAGACCGCGCGGGAGTTCTCCGACGACCAGTGCACCGACCTCGCTGCTGCCCTGACCTACTACAGCGTGCTTGCGCTCTTCCCCGCAGCGATTGCCCTGACCTCGCTGCTCGGGCTGGTCGGGCAGGGCACCGAGGCCGTCGACCAGGTGCTCGGCGTGCTCAGGGACCTCGGCGCGAAGGGGGTGGTCGACAGCATCGGGCCGACCCTGAAGGAGCTGAGCGGCTCCCGGTCGGCGGGTCCGGCCCTGGTCCTCGGGCTGCTGGGCGCCCTGTGGTCGGCCAGCGGCTACGTGGGGGCGTTCGGCCGCGCGATGAACCGGGTCTACGAGGTGGGTGAAGGTCGCCCCGTCTGGAAGCTGCGGCCCGCCATGCTGCTGCTCACCACGGTGCTGGTGGTGCTCGTCGCGATCGCCCTGCTCGGGCTGGCGCTGACCGGGCCGGTCGCCGACTCGGTGGGCAGGGCCCTGGGAGTCGGCTCGACCGCGGTCGTGGTCTTCGACATCGTCAAGTGGCCCGTCATCCTGGCTGTGGTCGTGCTCGTCGTCGCGCTGCTCTACTACGCGACGCCCAACGTGCGGCAGCCGCGGTTCCGGTGGGTCAGCCCGGGCGCGCTCCTCGCGATCCTGACCTGGGCGCTGGCCACGGTCGGGTTCGGGTTCTACGTCTCGAACCTCTCCTCCTACGACAAGACCTACGGCGCGCTCGCTGGCGTGATCGTCTTCCTGCTCTGGCTGTGGCTGACCAACCTCGCCCTGCTCTTCGGTGCCGAGCTCGACGCCGAGCTCGAGCGCGGTCGGGAGCTCCAGTCGGGGCTCGCGGCCGAGGAGACCATCCAGCTGCCGCCCCGTGACACCCGCGGCATCGAGAAGGCCGCCCGCAAGCAGCGCGACGACCTACGACGCGGACGCGCGCTCCGCCTCCGCGCACGCTCCTGAGGCACGCCAAGCCGGGCGGACCCGGGCCTCGGCAGCCACGGTCACTCGTAGCGGACCGCTCCGCACTCGACGCACTCGAAGCGCCGGAAGGTGTGCCCGTCCTCGAACTCCTCCAGGCGCAGCTCCCACCGGTGCTCGACGTCGGTCGGGACGGGTGTGGCGAGTGCGGTCATCGGGCCCTCCGCCGGAGTCGGGGTGTCGTGGATCGGGCCGGCCGCGCCGGTCGTGTGGTCCAGGGGAGTGAGCCGCCCCCTGCCTGCCCATGTCCAGCAGTACCCCGGATCTTTCGGCCCAACCCAAGAATCTGGGCGGCCTCCCCGACGGGGCCGGCCGAGAGCAGTAGGTTCACGGCTCGTGAAGATCGTCTTGAAGATGGTCGCGATCCTCGTCCTCGGCCTGGTGACGGTCAGCGCCATCACCGTCGGCGTCGCGTCCTGGGACGATTCGCCGGCCTGGTTCGCGCTGCTGATCTTCGCCGGCCCCTTCATCGGCACCTTCCTCGGCGGCTGGCTGGTCAGCCGGCACTCGACGAGCGGCGCCAAGGTCGGCTGGATCCTCGGTGGCGGGATCGGCTTCGGCGTCCTGGTCTGGCTCATCCTCATCGTGCTGCTCGCGATCCTGGCTATCAGCGCGTGCCACGGCTACGAGGTGTGCTGACCGGTGCGGGCGGCCGCATCCTGAGAACGACGCAAGAAACCGGTCGAGGGCGCCGCGGCCGGGAACAAGACCAGGGGGGCGTTCGTTGGCGCGTGCGTGACCGTCCCCAACTCCCTTGAACTGCTCACCCACCGACTCGAGCAGCTGCGCGCCGAGCGCGCGGCGGCGATGACCGACAGCCTGCGCGACATGAGCGGCGACCTGGCCGACCGCGCGACCAACGTCGAGGCCTCGATCCGGCTCCAGCTCCTCGACGAGAGGATCGCGCTGCTCGAGCTCGAGATCGACGCGAGCCGCCGCCAGCGACACTCCGAGGGCGTGGTGTCGGTGGGCGACGCGGTCCGGGTCGACCTGGGCGACGGTCCCGAGGAGTACGTCGTGGGCTCGGTCGAGCAGGCGGTCGCCGGCGTACCGACCATCACCCCGGGCAGCCCGCTGGGCCAGGCGATCCTGGGCGCGGCGGTCGGCTCGACGGTTACCTACGAGCCCCGCCGAGGCGTGCGTCTCGAGGCCCGGATCCTCGCGGCCGCCCCGGACCTCGCCCCCTCTGTCTGATCCGCTCTGTACCCGATCAGCAGCCCCCGCGGAGGTGGTGGCGCCCGAGCGGTAGCCTCACCGCCGGCGGAAGGAGCCGGAGATGGATGACTACCAGTCCTACGACGCGGTGGGGCTGGCCGGGCTCGTGCGCGACAAGCAGGCGACGCCCGAGGAGCTGCTCGAGGCCGCCCGGCGCCGGGCCGCGGAGGTCAACGACCGGATCAACGCGGTCGTGGTCGACGTCGACCCGCCCCGGTCGTCGGGCACAGGCGGGCCGTTCGCCGGCGTCCCGTTCCTGCTGAAAGACCTGGGCCAGGACCTCGAGGGCTATCCGACCAGCGGAGGCTCCCGATCACTTGCCACCACGCCCGTGACGGAGAACGCCGCCGTCGTGCAGCGCTGGCTCGACGCCGGGCTGGTGGTCTTCGGCAAGACCAACACCCCCGAGTTCGGCGCCAAGGGGGTCACCGAGCCGCATCTGTTCGGCCCGGCGCGCAACCCCTGGAACACCGACCACACCCCGGGCGGCTCGTCAGGCGGCGCGGCCGCGGCGGTGGCCGCCGGCATCGTGCCCTGCGCGGGCGCCAGCGACGGCGGCGGCTCGATCCGGATCCCCGCCTCGGCCTGCGGGCTGTTCGGGCTCAAGCCGTCGCGGGGGCTGGTGCCGTCGGGTCCGCTGCTCCAGGAGGGGCTGGGCGGCACGGCCACCAACGGCGTCATCTCGCGGTCGGTGCGCGACACCGCAGCGATGCTGGACGTGCTCGTCGGAGCCACGCCGGACGGGCCCTACCTCCCCGAACGCCCCGCGACGCCGTACGCCGACGAGGTCGGCCAGGACCCAGGTCGGCTGCGCATCGGGCTGTGCACGGCCAGCTCGATCAACCCCAGCCCGCACGCCGAGGCCGTCGCGGCCGCGACCGCGGCGGGAGCGCTGCTCGAGTCGCTCGGCCACCACGTCGAGCAGCTCGACCGGGCGCCGTTCGACGACGAGGCGCTCGCCAAGGACTTCCTCACCACGTGGTTCGTCTACGCGGCCGACTCGGTCGCCCAGGCGAAGGCGTTCAGCGGCTCCGGTGACAGCGGCTTCGAGCCCGACACGCTGGTCATGGCGGCGCTGGGGCGGGCCACCAACCCGGTGCGGCTGGTGCGGGCGATCGAGAACCGCCAGACCCACGTGCGGCGGCTGGCGGCGTTCCACCAGGACTACGACCTGCTGCTCACCCCGGGCACGGCGACACCGCCGCCGCAGATCGGGGCCCTCGACCTCGCGCCGGGGCTGCAGCGCGCCCAGCAGGCGTTGGTCAAGGTGCGCGGCGCCGGCCTGCTCCGCTTCACCCCGGTGGTCGAGCAGCTGATCAGCGAGAACCTCGGCTGGGTGCCCTACACGCAGCTGGCCAACCTCACGGGCCGGCCCGCGATGAGCGTGCCGCTGCACTGGACCGCCGCGGGGCTGCCGATCGGCGCGCAGCTGGTCGGCCGGCTCGGCGCCGAGGGACAGCTGCTCCGGCTGGCCGCGCAGCTCGAGCAGGCCCACCCCTGGGCGGACCGGCGGCCGGTGCTGTAGGTGCGTTCGTGCGGGGCAGTTTCACCGGGTACCCGGTGAAACTGCCCGCCGCTGACGCGCGTGGATCGAGACCCGTGTGACCCCGTAACTCGGCCTTGGCGGGGCAGTTGGGATTCCGAGGGGCCGGTCTCGGCCTGCCCGAGGACCACGCATCACGGGGTGAGGCATGTCGAACGTCGACGAACCGGCAAGGCCCGTGGACGAGGTCGGCGGCGTCGGCCGGCGGACGTTCGTCGGCTACGTGCTGGCCGGCACCACCCTGGTCGCGGCTGCCGACTTCGCGCTGGGCGGTCCGGCGCGGGCGGCGAGCGGGCTGAGCGGGCCGCAGGTCGCCGAGTTCTACGACCTCAACGACTTCGTCGACCAGGCGTGCCTGCCGACCGCCAACCTGGTCACCATCACTGTCCACAAGGACGGCACGGCGTCGTTCGCGCTCCCGCGCTCGGAGAACGGGCAGGGGATCACCACCTCGACGGCGATGATCATCGCCGAGGAGCTCGAGCTCCCGGTCAGCAAGGTGAAGGTCACGCTCGCCGACGCTCGCCCCGAGCTGGTGTTCAACCAGCTCACCGGCGGCTCCACCACCACGACCTCGACCTACACCCCGATCCGGGTGGCGGCCGCCGTCGCCAAGGGCGCGCTGCTCGAAGCGGCGGCGATCATGCTGGGCGCACCGGTCGGCGACCTGGTGGCCAAGGGCGGCGTGGTCCAGGCGCCCGGCGGGCGGCGTGCGACGTACGGCGAGCTGGCGCATGCTGCCGCTGCGAGGCAGACCCGGCAGGTCGGCGTGCGGCTCAAGGACCCGAGCGCCTTCCGGGTGATCGGCGTCGGGCAGAACCGGGTCGACGCGGAGGACGCCGTCACCGGACGCAAGACGTTCACCACCGACCTCCACGTGAAGGACGCGCTGCCGACCATGGTCTGCCGGGCGCCCACGCTCAACGGGAGGCCCAAGCGGCTGCTCAACCGGGCCCAGGTCGCCGCGATGCCCGGCGTGCGAGACATCGCGGTCGTCGACACCGGGGTCGCCGTACGCGCGGAGACCTTCGGTCAGTGCATCGACGCGGTCCGCGCCATGCGGGTCGACTGGGCCGACGGACCGGTCGCCGGCCTGTCGGACAGCGACATCGAGGCCGAGCTGAAGCAGGCCGAGCTGCCGATCGCCGCCCTCCCCGACACCCCGCTGGCGCAGTCGGTCGACCTCTCCTTCACCTTCCACTTCCGGGGCAACTCGGCCCTGGACACCAACGCCGCGATCGCGGACGTCCGTCCGGGCCGCGCCGAGGTCTGGTCGGCGCTGAAGACCCCGATCGCTGCCCAGACGGCCATCGCGCAGGTCTGCGGGCTGCCGCAGGACAAGGTCACCGTGCACGTGGTCCAGGGCGGCGGCTCGTTCGGCCGCCGGCTCTTCTTCGACGCGGCGCTCGAGGCGGCCACGATCAGCAAGGCGATGGGCAAGCCGGTCAAGCTGATGTGGCACCGCGCCGACGACGCCCGAGTCGGGCGGACCCACCCGATGGCCACCAGCCGGGTGCGGGCGACCTACGCCGGCAACCAGCTGCTCGCCTTCCAGATGAGCCACACCAGCGTCGAGACCGACTACCGGCACGGCCTCGGCGAGATGCTCAGCGCGGCCGCGGCGGACCTCCCGGCGGGGCTCGGCAACCTCGGGTTCGCCGAGAGCATCT
>Ga0268264_10001392_pt1 | contig 22671 bp, 17 predicted proteins | sample KBSSwiS32_FD_190357 | JGI IMG/M metagenome (GOLD analysis project Ga0268264, IMG submission 190357) | Switchgrass rhizosphere microbial communities from Kellogg Biological Station, Michigan, USA - KBS Switchgrass S3-2 (SPAdes) (version 2) | ecosystem: Host-associated > Plants > Roots >...
GATCTTATTGAATTTTTTATCAGTAAACATTTCGTTGTACAAAATGTGGCCGTCGCTGTCTGTAATAGTTACGGCAAACCGCTCTGCTTTTTCGTTTTCATACTTCATCAGGAAAGAAAATTGATCGCCGGCATAGCCCAGGTAGCTGACGGATGCGGCCGTACTGTCTGTTGTTTTTTGTGCGCAGGCACTGATTGCAAAGGCGGCGGTAAGCAGGGCTGTAAAGCATGCATAGCCAAAAAATTTCTTCAGTGTCGTGGCATGAAGAGGATTGTGTTTCATATTTGTGGTTTTTGTTTACACGTAATGGTATGGAGCAATCTTACGTGCAAGCAATACGGCTATGGCATTGCGGTGGCTGCAGGACGCAGCTATGTATTAATACGAAAAAGGGGAAAAGGTAACCGCCGGCTGTAAAACTTTTGGTAACACCCAACTATAAGCGCAAAATGCATGCCAGCGAAAGGCCGGGTCATTCGAACCTGTATCTTTTGCAATCAGCCCAATGTTTACTTCTTTTCCCTGGCTCCGAACAACAGGCTGCCTATCCGGACCATATTGCTCCCTGCGGCTACTGCAAGCCTGTAGTCGCTGCTCATGCCCATTGAAAGGAACTTGAAATGCATGTTGGGAAGCTTTAGCCCGGCATATTTATCGAAAAGTTGTTTTAAAAGCCCGAATTCTTTTTGTATGGTTGCAGTATCTTCTGTAAAAGAAGCCATCCCCATCAGGCCTTTAACAGCGATATTGTTAAGGCCGGCCAGCGTATTGTTGCCGGCATCAAAAAAAATATCCAGCTCTTTTTCATCGAAACCAAATTTTGTTTCTTCTGCAGCAATATGCACCTGCAGCAACACGTCAATGACCCTGTTTAGTTTGGCCGCCTGTTTGTTGATCTCCTGTAAAAGTTTAAGGCTGTCTACGCCATGAATCAGATATACAAACGGGGCAATGTATTTTACTTTATTGCTTTGTAAATGACCAATAAAATGCCAGTGAATGCCATCGGGCAACTGGTGCTGTTTGCCCGCCATTTCCTGTACATAGTTCTCTCCAAAATCACGCTGGCCAAGATTGTACAGTTCCAGTATATCCTCAACCGGTTTGGTTTTTGATACCGCCACCAGTGCTGCTTTGTCTTTCAGCTCATCAATAATTGCCTGGTATTTTTCTTTGTTTATACCCATTGGTTACAGCAGCGGTTTTACCACAGTGGATCATAGAAAGATAGAAGGATATAGGGATACCCGCAAACGATCGGTGGTTAACTATGGCCCTATGATCTATGTGTTGAAAAAATGGTCTGTCAACGGCGAATGTAAATACTATTGAGGTTCAAAAAAAATCAGTGCCGTATCAGGTAATTGTTAAGTGCAATTGTCTGACCTGCCTGGCCATATACCCTGTTCGTGTGATTTTTTGATTTTGGTAGTTTTCAAGAGTATATTATATTAATTTAGTGGCCGGGATAAGATAATACGTCTTACCCCGTGGTTACAGAATAGCCATGTTCTCCACTATACCTGATCAGCAGGTATTCCAATATCCTTCCTGAAATGCTATCCCAACCCCGGCTCAATTCCTTATTTGTAATCTTTAAGATGTTAACAATGTACAAAAACCTGTTCATGTTTGCAGTGGTATTGTGCTGCTGCAACAACGCAAGCGCGCAAAACGTTTTTGATCCCAACGATCCAATTGTGACTTACAACAGCGGGGCTCCGGCCGGAAGCGCTACCAATCCCAACCAGCCTCCTTATTATGTTATGTCGAAATGGGTAAGAACTTCAAGGGTTGGATGGAATACGTCCAGTTTTAAATGTTATATATGGAATGGGATGAACTTTCGCATGCGCTTCCCGAATAACTATAACCCTGCCAATGCTACCAAATACCCCGTACTTGTTTTTTATCATGGTGGCGGAGAAGTTGGCAGTGTGTACGACAACGAAGATCAGCTGGTTTGGGCCGCACAGGTTTTTGAACAGCGTATCAACAATAATGAATGGAACGGGTTTATGATTTTTCCGCAGGAACCCACCATTGGCTGGAATGATTACCAGTTCAGCCGCGTTAACAGCGTGCTGGATACCTTACAGAAATATAATAATGCAGATCCCGACAGGGTAATTGCAATGGGCTTATCGGCCGGGGGGTTTGGGGCCTTGTATTATGCCAATCTTTATCCGGGACGGGTGGCCGTGTCATTACCGGCATCGGCACCGCAGGCGGTATCGCTTATCAGCAATATCAATGACTGGGTGCATGTGCCGGTATGGTTTGCCAATGGCGGCACCGATGTAAATCCTGATCCCTTCAGCACGCAACAGTTTTATACAGGTTTCCGCAATGCGGGCGGCAATATTTATCAATCGTATTTTGTAAACGATGGACATGGCACCTGGTCGGATATGTGGAACCTTAAAAACGCTTCGGGTACTTATATTACTGATGTATACTGGGCCAATGCACATAAGGCACAACCACTTGTTTATTTTCAAAACCAGCAATTCTGCAACGGCGCCCCCATCGCTGCGCGTATGGGTATTACAGCCGGCTACTATGCCTATGAGTGGCAGCAAAATGGTGTTACCATTGGCGGTGCTACCGGTAATGAATATACGGCAACACAGGCGGGAACGTACAGGGTAAGATTTATGCGCGTATCCGGTGGTGCCTGGTCTGCATGGACACCCACACCTGTAGTTATCAGTACCAAGACCTGTACAGCGGATACCCTGTTTGCAGAGCATTTTACAAATGACAATCCCTATACAACAGCTGCACCCTATACCAATGGCAATTTTACCTGCCAGAATGGTATTGTAACGTCCAGCACAGATCTGTTTACGCAAGATGCCACCGGTGTACAGGGCAATCGTTTCCTGCTCGGCTTTACCAATGCCGGCGCGGGTTGCACCTATGCGGCGGGCGATATTGTTTGGAGTACACCCAATGCAATTACCGTAACACCGAATACCAAGTATGAATATATCTTTTATATAGGCAGTCAAAATGCAACCAGCCCCGCGCATTTGGCGCCCACCATAAATGGCACTCCGCTGATTGGCGGTTATATAACGGTGTCGGGCACCGGAAATACCAGTTGGAAAAAATGCGTCTGTAGCTGGAATTCTGGCAGCAACACCACAGCCGTACTGGGTATGATTAACAGGTCGGTTGTCACCACCGGCAATGATTTTGCCATTGATGAAATATGTTTAAGGTTGGCCGGAAAGCCCGCACCGCCTACCAACCTGCGTGTGCAGTAAACTGCTGTTATTCTGAATAATTTTTACAGGGCTGCAGGTTTGCTGCGGCTCTTTTTGTTATTTCAGAACAGCCCTGCTGATAACAATGCGCTGCACTTCGCTGGTGCCTTCATATATCTGGGTAATTTTTGCATCGCGCATAAGCCTTTCTACATGGTATTCTTTTACATATCCGTATCCACCGTGTATTTGTACCGCTTCTACGGTAACCCACATGGCTGTTTCTGACGCAAATACTTTTGCCATGGAAGCGCTGAGTGTATAATCTGCGCCCTGGTCTTTTTCATAAGCGGCCTTCAGGCAAAGCAGCCTGGCTGCTTCTATGCGGGTAGCCATATCGGCCAGTTTAAATTGTATGGCCTGGTGGTGCATGATCTCCTTGCCAAACGCTTTTCTTTCCTTTACATATTTCAATGCCAGTTCATAGGCGCCACTGGCAATGCCCAATGCCTGACTGGCTATACCAATTCTTCCGCCGCTAAGCGTTTTCATGGCAAAAGTAAATCCAAATCCATCGGCGCCAATCCTGTTTTCTTTTGGCACTTTTACGTCGCTGAAAAGAATACTGTGTGTATCGCTGCCGCGAATACCCAGCTTGTTTTCTTTGGAGCCTACGGTTACACCCGGCCAGTTTTTTTCTACTATCAGCGCGTTGATGCCACGGCTGCCTTTTGCAGCATCCGTTTGCGCCATTACCAGGTATACCGAGGCAGAATTGCCATTGGTAATCCAGTTCTTGGTACCATTCAGCAAATAATGGTCGCCTTTATCTTCGGCTATAGTTCGCTGTGAGGTGGCATCGCTGCCCGCTTCCGGTTCACTTAGCAGGAATGCGCCGATAAACAGTTCGTCATTTTTCCTGCCCTGCGCAAGTGGGGTTAAATATTTTTGTTTCTGTTCTTCTGTTCCAAAGGCCTCCAGTCCCCAGCATACCAGGCTGTTGTTTACACTAACACTTACACTAACACTGGCATCTATTTTACTAATCTCTTCCATGGCCAGCACATAACTGATGGTATCCATGCCACTGCCGCCGTATTTGGGATCAACCATCATACCCATAAACCCCAGTTCAGCCAGTTTCAATACCTGTTCTTTTGGAAATTTTTGTAATTCGTCCCGTTCAATAACGCCCGGCAGGCATTCCTGCTGCGCAAAATCGCGGGCGGCTTTCTGAATCATTTGGTGTTCTTCGCTTAGTTGAAAGTGCATTTGCCTGGTTTTAGATCAAAAACAAAAATAAACAAAGTTGTCGTACTAACTAATGGCCGGCATTGCACCCGCACACGGGCTATTTTGCAGACGGGCGCCAGTTTTCAGGCGGCCACTATACCCGGTTTGTGTAATTTTTTGATTTTAATGGCTGGCCGCAAATTATTTACAAATTATTGTAGTAGTTTTGTTTTATAGCACGGTATCACCCCCGGCTGCTGGTCAGCGTAATTTCTCCCTTTACAACAACAGACCAGGTGTTTTAATATCCTTTCCGGAATGCCGCTCCAACCCAATCTCCTGTCTTAATTTATAATCCTAAACCGTAAATCATGTTGAAAAAACTACTTTTTTTTGCCGCTCTATTATGCTGCGCCCATCTTATTAAAGCGCAAAATGTTTTTAATCCCGCCGACCCCATTGTAACCTACAACAGTTCGTCGCCGGCCGGTAGTTCTACCAATCCCAACCAACCTCCTTATTATGTTATGTCGAAATGGGTAAGAACCTCAAGGGTTGGGTGGAACACTTCCAATTTTAAGTGTTATATATGGAACGGCATGAACTTTCGCATGCGCTTTCCCAATAACTATAACCCCGCCAATGCCACCAAGTACCCGGTACTTGTTTTTTATCATGGTGGCGGAGAAGTCGGCGGTGTGTACGACAACGAAGATCAACTGGTTTGGGCTGCACAGCTTTTTGAACAACGTATCAACAATAATGAATGGAATGGGTTTATGATTTTTCCGCAGGAACCCACCATAGGCTGGAATGATTACCAGTTCAGCCGCGTTAACAGCGTGCTGGATACCTTACAGAAATATAATAATGCAGATCCCGACAGGGTTATTTCTATGGGTTTATCATCCGGTGGCTTTGGCGCAGTTTATTATGCCAATCTTTATCCCCAGCGTGTGGCAGCTGCGTTGCCTTCTTCACCACCACAGGCGGTGTCGCTTATCAACAATATCAATGACTGGGTGCACGTACCTGTTTGGGTTGCCAATGGCGGTACTGATGCAAATCCCGATCCCTTTAGCATGCAACAGTTTTATACCGGTTTCCGCAATGCGGGCGGCAATATTTATCAATCCTATTTTGTAAACGACGGACACAACACCTGGACCGATATGTGGAACCTGAAAAATTCTTCAGGTACTTACATCACCGATGTTTATTGGGCCAATGCGCATAAGGCACAGCCACTTGTTTATTTTCAGAACCAGCAATTCTGCGACAACGGTCCTATAGCAGCACGCATGGGACTTACGCCCGGCTTTTATGCTTATGAATGGCAGCAGGATGGTGTTACCATTGGCGGTGCTACCGGTAACGAATACACGGCAACACAGGCGGGATCTTACAGGGCCAGGTTTATGCGGGTGGAAGGAGGTGTATGGTCGGCATGGTCGCCCAACCCGGTTGTTGTAAGCACCAAAACATGTGCGGTTGACACTTTATTTGCAGAGCATTTTACAAACGACAATCCTTACTCTTCCACTTCAGCATATAGCAATGGCAATTTTACCTGTCAGAATGGTATCATGACCTCCAGCACAGACCTGTTTACGCGTGATGCTACCGGTGTACAGGGTAGCCGTTTTCTGATCAATTTTACCAAAAGCGGCAGCAACTGTACCTATGCAGCCGGAGACATTGTTTGGGCCAGTCCCAATGCAATTCCGGTTTCGCCGAATTCAAATTATGAATACAGTTTTTATGTAGGAAGTCAAAATACTACCAGCCCTGCACAACTGGCACCCACTATAAATGGCACCGCGTTAATCAGCGGCTATGTAACGGTTACCGGCACCGGCAACGCCAGTTGGAAAAAGTTCACGTATACCTGGAACTCCGGCAGTGCTACTTCTGCCACTATTGGTATTATTAACCGCTCGGCTGTCACTTCCGGCAATGATTTTACCATTGATGAAATATGTTTCAAAACACCTCCGGCGCAGCCAGTACCCAATTGCACTACCAACCTGCTACCCGCAAACGGTGCTACAATTTCAACCAGCTCAACTGCCACATTAACCTGGACAGCGGCTGCCAATGCAGCGTCGTACGATGTATACCTGTGGACCGGCGCTACCGCACCAGCCACACCCACAGCAAACGTTACGGCTGCTTCCTATGGCGCAACCGGTTTAACAGGGTCAACAGTATATAATTGGTACGTGGTTCCTAAAAACAGCAATGGCGTTGGGGCTTCTGGTTGCATCAATAACAAAACCAGCTTCACCACGGCAGCTACGCCAGCCACTCCGGCCTGTGTTACCAATACATCGCCCACAGATGGCGCTACCCTTGCTACCACTACCACTGCTACCCTTACATGGCCGGCAGCGGCTACAGCCACTTCCTATGATGTGTATTTGTGGAAGGGCGCCACAGCACCTGCTACGGCAACAGCCACTGTTAGTAGTACTTCTTACAATGCAACAGGTCTAACACCCGCAACGGTTTATAGCTGGTATATCGTTCCAAAAAATGCAGTGGGTCCGGCAACGGGTTGCAGTGCCAATAAAACAACTTTTACTACCGCCACGGGTCCGGTAATTGGTACAGGTACCGGTCTTCAGGGTGATTATTATAACACCATTAATTTAAGCGGGTCCATCGTTATATCAAGAACAGACGCCACCGTCAATTTTAACTGGGGATCCGGGTCGCCGTATTTACTAATTGGCGCCAACACATTCTCCGCGCGCTGGACAGGATTTGTACAGGCACAGTATTCAGAAACTTATACTTTCTATACACAGAGCGATGATGGTGTAAGACTTTGGGTAAATGGGGTGCAGATTATCAATAATTGGACAGATCACAATTCAACTGAAAACAGCGGCACCATTACCCTGGTGGCCGGTGTTAAATACAGTATTAAAATGGAATATTATGATAACTCTGGCAACGCAGTAGCCAAACTTTCATGGTCAAGTCCTTCTACTGCCAAAGTAATCATTCCCCAAAAACAACTGTACACGCCTGCCAATGGAAACAGGCTGATGGCCACAGCTGTGCCAGATGCACCAGCCGATATTACGGCCAGCACGGTAAACACCACCAGCAACCTGGTACCAACGGTATTCCCCAATCCAATTTCAGCCGGACAAAATACCACGCTGAAGATAAACAGCGACAATGGCGGCGTGGCTGCCGTGCAGGTACTGGGAACAACCGGCAATATTATGCAAAGCGAGCAATTGAATGTGGGACCGGGCACCAATATAAAGACAGTGTATACTGCCAACCTTAAACCAGGTCTGTACTTTATACATGTTGGTGGCAACGTTAGCAAAATGACCACCTTAAAACTGGTTGTGCATTAAGCCCAACCATTGACCGAATAATGTAGAAGAGGCTGCAAATCTTTGCAGCCTCTTTTTTTGGCAGGTAAATATGTTTCATTTGCAAAAAATCCTGAAATTTATAGCCGTCAGCTATGGTGCACTTTACTACTACAATATTGCAATTTGCAAAGCAGGGAGAAAAAACCGGCTGGAGCTATATTAGTATACCCGAAAAAATAGCCCAGCAGTTAAAACCGGGTAATAAGAAATCATTCAGGGTAAAAGGGAAGCTGGACAATTTGCCCATCAAAGGCGTTTCGTTGATACCCATGGGTGGCGGCGATTTTATTTTGGCGGTTAATGCAGCCATGCGGAAGGGAACCGGGAAAAGAAAAGGCGATAGTTTACGGGTGCAATTAGAAGTGGATAAAGAAGGGTATCGCCTGGACAAAGAGCTGATGGAATGCCTGACCGATGAACCAGCGGCACTTGCTTATTTTAAATCCATTCCCATGTCTTTTCAAAACTATTTTAGCAAATGGGTAGAAAGTGCCAAAACAGAACCCACCAAAACAAAACGGATTGCCATGGCTGTATCGGCACTGGCAAAAAAAATGAATTTCCCCGAAATGATAAGGGCACAGAAAAAAGATAACCAGGACCTGATTTCATAGGTTAAACCACTGTTATTTCTGTTTCAGCCTGCTTACGAATGTCTCCGGTCTGCGTATACATTTATTAGTTTTACACGTTGGCTGATTGTAATATCCTGTTATACCAACCTGCAATAAACGCGGCTTTGTTTTTGGTGGCGCTGCTTTTGTACCTGAATCAGTTAAAAAGCGTATTTTCAAAAAATTGATTACGTGAGCATGCAGATCGCACTGGTTTGTAAAATATTTTTTATTGTAACTATCATGGCTTGCCTGCAACTGCCTGTCTGTGCCCAGCAGGACACCGCTAAGCATACCATTGTAAACTACCTGAAGCGGCAAAAAGGGGTGTTTGGCAGGCTGGCCGAAAACCTGGTAGGGGATACCGCCACTTCAGACCTGGAATCGGCACCGGTTAGAAATGATTTAAGTTTTGTACCCTACGAAGGCAAAATAATCAGGAATATTGCCATACAAAGACTGGATTTTGGAACGCAGATAATAGATACCGCACACAATTTTAAAAATACTTTTACCAACCTGGCCAATGATTTTCACCACAAGTCAAGGGAGTATGTAATCAGGAATAATCTTTTTTTTAAGAAAGGTGATCACCTGCTGGCTTACCTGCTGGCAGACAATGAAAGACACCTGCGTGACCAGCCCTATATACAGGATGCAAAATTCATCATCATTCCCCTTTATCAAAGCGATTCGGTAGATATCCTGGTACGCACGAAGGATGTACTCTCGCTGGGCGGCAGTTTTGAAGTGCACAATCCCAAAAGTGCAGAAATGACCATCAAGGAGGAAAACCTGGGCGGTGGCGGTAATAGTTTATTACTGGGTCTGTTATACAACCAGGAGAGAAGAAAGCATGCTGGCTATGCGGTGCAATATATCAACAGGAACATGCTGGGCTCATTTATGGATGCCACCGTTGGATATACCAGTTATGGTAATACAATGAATACGTTTCAGAAGGAAGAAGAACATCTTTACCTGCAACTGGTGAAGCCATTGGTGAACCCCTACACCAAATGGACTTATTCATTTGAAATTGGCAACCATGTTACGCAAAATATGTTCTGGACCGATACCTTTTACCATTCAAATATAAGATACCACTATTTCAACTACGATAACTGGATAGGATGGAATACAGGCGCCTATAAATTGGCACCGGGCAATGAAGATGACCGTTTACGTACACTGGTTAGCCTGCGCTATTTCAAGCAGCGGTTTCTTACTATTCCTGATATATACCTTAATCAATATTTTTACCTCTATGCAGACATTACCGGAGTGCTGGGAGCCATTTCAATTTTTAAACAGAATTTTTACAAGGCCAGGTATTTTTATGGCTTTGGAAGATACGAGGATGTGCCCGAGGGTGTAGACATGTCGCTGATTGCCGGATGGATAAACAAACAGGCTGTGAACAGGCCCTATGTGGGCTTAGATTTACAACGTTATTATTTTACGCCCAATAAGGCGTATTATAATTTTACTTTTCGATCGGGGGCCTATTGGGGCAACAAGCGGCCGGAAGACTTTAACGTGTTGCTGAGCATGGATCATTACAGTCGCCTGGCCGATTTGGGCAACTGGAAACAAAGAAGCCTTATCAATGCCAGTATTACCGGACAGTTCAATGCGTGCTGAATGCGCCGCTGGCATTGCAAAGTCAATATGGACTGGATGAATGGAAATCCAGTACGCCTGCTGCAGACGGCGATTTCAGGGCCACATTAAGAGCGGAATCTGTTTTTTTCAGCCCCTACACGTTTATTAATTTTCATTTTGCCCCCTTTATTTTTGGCAATCTCAGTTTGATTACGCCGGTTAAACAAAACCTGTCAAAAAGCGATTTGTACAGCAGTATTGGAGGCGGTATCAGAACAAGAAATGAAAGTTTGATTTTCGGAACTTTTGAGTTGAAGGTATTTTATTTCCCTCGTAAAACATTTACCGGCGAATCCTGGCGCATAGAAACCAATACCGGCATTAAATTCAAATACAACAGCCAGTTTATCAAAAAACCAAATCTTATCAATGTAAATTAAATGCTCCTGTCAGCGATTTATTGACAAGGCTGCCGCAAATATTCTTTTGCAATCCTTTATCTTCTTTTATGTGAAAAGCCATGTTGCGGGCGGTTACCGCCGCGTACCCGGGGTTGATAGGTGGGGGCAGGGCCCAGTTGCTGCGGTACCACAGCTTTTGGCACAGGCTTGCCCAGTAAACTCTCGATGGCTGCAAATTTATTCTGTTCACGTTCCGTTACAAAGGTATAGGCAGTGCCGTCTGTTTCGGCGCGGGCTGTGCGGCCAATGCGGTGCACATAGTCTTCCCCGTCATTGGGCACATCATAATTGATAACAAGATCAATATGGTCAATATCAATACCCCTGGACAATATATCAGTAGCCACCAGCACGGGCAGGCGCTTGCTGGTAAAGGCACGCAATACTTCTTCGCGTTTTGCCTGTTCCAGGTCGGAATGTATTGCTTCCACCTGTATGCCCGAGCGCTGTAATTCAACCGTAAGTTGTTTTACGTTTTGCTTGCGCGAACAAAATATAAGAATGGAATTAAAAGTCTTGCTTTTGAGCAATAGTTTTATCAGTGGGATCTTTTGTTGTTCGTAAACAATAAAAGCTTCCTGTATAATTTTTTCCGGTGGCTTAGAAATAGCAATATTTACTTCTACAGGATGAATGAGTATTTTCTGCGCCAGGCTCCTGATTTTTGGAGGCATGGTGGCTGAAAATAAAAGAGTTTGTCTTTTAACCGGCACCATAGATATGATTTTCATGATGTCTTCGTTAAAACCCATATCCAGCATCCTGTCTGCCTCATCCAGTACCAGGTAGGTCAATCCCTTTAATTTTACATAACCCATGTTAATATGAGCAATCATTTTACCGGGTGTGCAAACTACTACGTCAACCCCCCTGCTAAGTGCCTGTTTTTCCTGCACAAAAGATCCGCCATCGCCTCCACCATACACTGCAATAGAACTAACGGAAGTAAAATAAGAAAGCCCTTCCAGGTGTCCGGCTATTTGTATGGCCAGCTCGCGGGTAGGCACAATAATGAGCGCATTAATATGATGATCATCGTGCGGCTCGGTGATTAATTTATTGAGCAGTGGCAATAAGAAAGCAGCTGTTTTACCGGTACCTGTCTGCGCAGATGCAATGATATCTTTGCCCTTCAGAATAAGGGGTATTACCTGCTCCTGTACTGGTGTTGGTTCTTCATAACCGCTGGCAGCAATGCCCTCTGATAAATTCTCGTGGAAATTAAAATCTGTGAACTTCAAGTTGGGTAAACTATATGATCAAAATAGGGTTAATGGGTGAAGATACGAAAGGGCGCCTATTAATCGCTATAATCGTTTAAAAAATGATTTATGGCACATTTTAATTTCCGGCAGCCCCTTATTTAAGTGCCGATTTTGCCAAATCCAGCGTAAAATCGTCAAACAAAACAGGCGGATCGGTCTGAACCTCATGGGCGCGGGGAACGGTAAAATAATTGCCCGTTAATTCTTTTTTCTGCATATCAATCGTAATACGCAAAAACCCATGCCTGTCTTCTGCGTATTTTTCAAGTACAACATCTTTAAAAGGAGTATGGGCCGGTGTTTTTAAATTGGCAGCACCCGGCGTATTGATATTGTGCAGAAACCAGTAGCCGCCCGCCCCGGCCACAATATACGGCAGGTCCCGGTTATTTATTTTCCTGGTAAAACGCTGGTAATTGTGTACATGACCAGTTAGCACCATATCAGGCACCACTCCGGCTTTTGTGAATGAATCGTCCAGTAATTGTTCCATTTTTTTACTGGCTCCATGGTGACTGTCCATTGAATAGGGCGGGTGGTGCAGTGTTACGATGAGCGCTTTTTTGTCGCTTTCTTTACCGGCCAGCTTTAATTCGTTGATAAACCATTTTTGTTGATCATTTTTTATGATGCCACCTTCGGGTACATTGGTGTACAGGCCAATAATGGTGGCAACGGGTGTAACCAGGGTCCAGTATACATTGGGCTGCGTCATGGTGGTTCTTACTGCATCACCAGCCTCTGGTGGTATAACGGGTTTCTTTGCGCAAAACAGTTGCACAAATGCATCAAGGCTTTTGGGTTTGGAGATATCTGTTGGGTCAATATCGCCATCATGGTTACCGGGTATGGCAAATATGGGTGCAGGGTAAAACTTGTACGGCTCATAAAACTGGCTGTTGTAATCTGAGATCTTTCCGTAATAATAGACCACGTCGCCCAGGTGATAAAAAAATGCGGGATTGTTGCCCGGGTTTTGTTTGTCGAACTGCATTTCCATATGGTCCGCCACTATCTGCTGGTCGGCGGGGTTTTTAACGCCACCGGTATCGCCCAATATGTGAAAAATTATTTTTTTTGAGGTGTTGATATGATCATACGCGCCCGCGGAAATAATCGTTTTAATATCCAGGTGAAAGGGCTGCGGCCCTGAAGGCTTTGGTAAAGGCTGAAAAACAGTGGCCGTTTGAAAATCGATGGGTGGAACCAGCCCTTTTACAGGCCTTTCTGTGTTGAAGAAATGTTTCATTATGATAGGTTTTTCGGTTTGAAAGGCAAAGGTTGCCATTTTAAACAAAGCCCCTTTAATTGCGCGGTTAAGCTATTGTTATTGACTATACCTACTTATACACAGCAGGGATGGATTTATTTCTTTTATTTGCGTTAAATAGTTTTTATGATTGCAGGGATAGATGACTTCAAAAGCGTTTTTTTTATAGGTGTGGCGGGTACCGGAATGAGCGCCATTGCGCAGTACCTGGCAGGCATTGGAAAAGAGGTAAGCGGGTCTGATCGTTATTTTTTACCCGGGGTGTTTAACGACACAAAAGAAAAGCTGGTTGCCGCCGGTATAAAATGTTTTTTACAGAATGGAGAGGGGATAAGCGGCAGCACCGGTTTGGTAGTAGTGTCAACGGCAGTCGAAGACACCGTGGAGGAAGTACAAAAAGCCAGGCAACTGAACATTCCCATTATTAAAAGGTCTGAATTGCTGGCCCTGATTGCAAAAAGTAAAAGAACCATTGCAGTGGGGGGGACGAGTGGAAAAAGCACCACCAGCGCCATGTTGTTTGATATTCTTGAATATGCCGGCACATCGCCCAGCATTATCAGCGGGGCCGGCCTGGTAAGCATCATTAAAGAAAATAAGATCGGCAATGCTAAAGTGGGCAAAGGCGAATGGCTGGTCATTGAAGCAGATGAAAGCGATGGCTCTATTGTACAGTACCAGCCCGAGGTGGGACTGTTACTGAATATTGATAAAGACCATAAGGAAATGGATGCGCTGATGGATATCTTCGGCATATTCAAAAAAAATACCACCCGCCTGTTTATAGTAAATCAGTCGCAGGCCGCTGCCAGGTCATTATCGCAATTACTGTCGCAGGATTTTTCTACAGATCCTGGTTCAGCAGCGGGTTTTGTGGCCAGTGGTTTTAAACAACAGGGACTGGATATCTTCTTTTCAATAAATGGCGTTCCGTTTGCCCTGCATACAGTGGGCAAACACAATATGGAAAATGCGCTGGCTGCCACTGCTGTTGCTTGCCAGCTGGGCATTAGCCTGTCAACCTGTGCGGCAGCGCTAAAAAATTATGAAGGTATTTACCGGCGGCACCAGGTGCTGGGCAAGAAACACGGGGTATTACTGATAGACGACTATGCACACAACCCCGTTAAATGTGCCGTTTCAATAGAAGCCTGCCAGCAACTGGCGCCAAAAGTAATTGCCTGGTTTCAACCACATGGATACGGCCCCACTAAATTTTTACGGAACGATTTTGTGCATGAAATTGCCAAAACCCTGCGCCCGCAGGATGAAATATGGATGAGTGAAATTTTTTATGCAGGTGGCACCACTACCAAAGATATTTCTGCCAACGATTTAATCAATGATCTCAAAGCGCTGCATCAACCTGCATTCTTTGCAGAAGACAGGAATAAATGGCTGGAAATGGTGCGTCCGCATCTTACCGGCGATTGCGTATTGCTCTTAATGGGCGCCCGCGACCCCTCGCTTGAAAATTTTGCCAAAGAGGTTTGGAGAGATTTGTAGGGGCTGGTTGATTGGTTGATCAGTTGATCAGTTGATTGGTTGAATGGTTGATTAGTTGATCGGTTGAGTGGTTTAACAGACATTATGCGTTGCCTGGCCGGATAATTGATCATCTTAAACAAACAGTTAAATAAAATTGTGAAATACTAAATGCAGTAGCACAGCGTTTTTCATTTAGTTTTGCGAAAAATTTGATATCCAAAAAAACAGCACCCCATGATTGTGAGAACGGTTCTTTCTTCTGTTTCAAAATGTAATTTTCTTTTTTTTGTTGCCGTGGCTGCCGCGTTTTCCTCCTGTGGCCAGGCCTATTCTGAAAACAAAGCGGGCGATAGCACCGTAGCCGCTGTTAAAATAAGCGCCGATACCACAAAGGTGGCGGAGCTGCAATTGGATACAGTGGCCTACGATCGGTTTCTTACGGCCATGATAAACAAGGACAGTTCTGGTAAATGGCCCGTTAAATCTGATTATCCCCTTGCCGGAGCTATTCTGCCATTTAACCGCATAGTAGCCTTTTATGGCAACCTGTATTCAACCAAAATGGGTGTACTGGGCGAATACCCGCGCAAAGAAATGCTGGCCAAACTGAAAGAGGAAGTAGCCAAATGGCAGGCCGCAGATACTACGGTAAAAGTTATACCTGCCCTTCACTATATTGCCACCACTGCGCAGGGTTATCCGGGCAAAGGAAATAAATACCGTTTGCGAATGCCCTTTAAACAAATCGATTCTGTGTTGTCAATGGCCAGGGAAATTAATGCCCTGGTATTTATAGATATACAGGTAGGCCATAGTACGGTGCAGGAAGAAGTGCCCTTGTTTGAACAATATTTAAAGATGCCTAATGTGCATTTTGGAATAGACCCGGAGTTTTCCATGAAAGGTGGTCAAAAACCAGGCGCAGCCATTGGTACGTATGATGCGGCCGATATCAATTATGTTTCGGGCTACCTGGCCAAACTGGTAAAAGACAATAAACTGCCACCCAAAATACTGGTAGTACATCGCTTTACACGCGCCATGGTAACCAATTACAAACAAATTAAGTTGCAACCGGAGATACAGGTGGTGATGGATATGGATGGCTGGGGTGCGCAGGCACGTAAGATTAACACCTACAAACAGTTTATTTATGCTGAACCCGTACAGTTTACCGGTTTTAAGCTTTTCTACAAAAATGATTTCCGCGAGCCAAAGAGCCGTATGATGACGCCGGAGGAAGTGCTGAAACTGAAGCCCAGGCCCATGTACGTACAATACCAATGATGATTATGTCTGATGTCTGATTTTTTGATGTCTGATTTTCTGAAGAACGTCCCTTGCTTCAGATATAACTTCTGAAAGATAATAACAGCCCTCTGTAAAAGGAGGGTTTTGTTTTTAGTGTATCAAAAAATCAGCGATTACAACATCAGCCATTGAAAACTTACCTTTACAGGTTGTTATTAATCTACATTATATGGAAAGAGAAATAAAATTTATGCAGGAAGCCATTAGGCTGGGCAGGGAGGGTATGATGAAAAACGACGGGGGCCCTTTTGGTTGTGTAATTGTAAAGAATGATGCTATCATAGGAAGGGGCTGGAACCGTGTTCTTTCAGATAACGATCCTACGGCGCATGCCGAGGTAACCGCCATACGCGATGCCTGTAAAAACCTGCAGGCATTTCAATTGGATGGCTGCGAAATCTACACTTCCTGTGAACCCTGCCCTATGTGTATGGGTGCCATTTACTGGGCCAGGCCCGCCAGGGTTTACTTTGCAGCCAGCCGAAACGATGCAGCCAGGGCTGGTTTTGATGATTCAATGATTTACGAGGAATTAACGATACCCGTTAATGAAAGGAAGATCAGTATGACCTGCATCATTCCCGAAACCTCGGCACTGCTGTTTAATGACTGGATTAAAAAAGAAAATAAAACAGCCTATTAAGATTCAAATCGCCTGATAATGAACTGGGTTTTTAGCGTATTTGTACGCATTTGCATCGTATAATCAGTATTAAAAATAAGAGCGGAAATACTAATTTAAACGATTACAACGTTTAATACATGCAGAAATCCAAATCAATGAAAATCAGGCTATGAAACTATTTTTACTATTGTTGTCCATTTTTTTTCTTCATACCGGTTATTCCCAGACAAAGGATTACAATAAGACCGGGCAGGTGGAACAACTGCAACAATTAAAACAAACCATTGCCCGCAAGATAGACACGCTTCAAACACAGCTGCCGGAGCTGGCCGCTGATCTTGAAAATACCCGCAAAAAAATTGAGCACCTTAAAAAAGAAACCAACCAGGACAAGCCAGATACAGACTCAAAAGAGCAAATGTCTAAACGGTCGGCTGAATTGAACAGTGCTATCAACCTGTCAGAATGCCTCCGGAAAAAATTTGAAACCCGTTTGGCAGCACTTGATAAAGCACTTAATTTTCAAAAAGACCTGGAAGATAAAATCAATGCATTGCTGAGGGACAACAACAGGTAACAAATTGCATGGATGTGAAGGATCGGCCCCTGGTTGTAAAAGACACATAGCAATTAGTTGATTCCATGTATCTATACAAAAGCGGAAAGCACCAAACATAGTCTTTTGTACCAGCCGAAGCTTGTACGCTTTACTATACCCGATGCTTTCGTTGAGATTGTTTTCTATCTTTTTACAGATTTCTTTTCTTCTCAATTGCACAATAAAGATAAGATCCTGCTATATGGTTTTCCAAATTTTTCGTCACTGCGTTTTGCACCTGTTTTGCACCGGGTTATGCACACTATCATCTGCAGCTAAAATAAAAATATACCGACATCAGTTGCTATAACCCCGCGCCCTGGGCCGGGGAATAAGAGCACCATTATTCCACACAAGGCTTTAGCCAAACCAGTTCGGCTAAAGCCAGTTGAAGACGGAGTTGCAATACCCTGGCCTAAAGGCGCAGGGTTATATTGATCCGGGTTTTCATTGGTAGTTATCGCATCTTTCAATAAGCCACTGCGACATTGGGTATTACATAATCCAGCATCAGATTTAATAACCCCGTGCCTTTAGGCCGGGTATTAAGAGCACCATTATTCCACGCAAGGCTTTAGCCAAACCAGTTTGGCTAAAGCCAGTTGAAGACATAGTTGCAATACCCCGGCCTAAAGGCACGGGGTTGTATTGGTCGGCGATTTTCATTGGGCAGTTTATCGCATCTTTCAATAAGCCACTGCGACATTAGGTATTACATAATCCATAATCAGATTTAATAACCCCGTGCCTTTAGGCCGGGGAATAAGAGCACCATTATTCCACGCAAGGCTTTAGCCAAACCAGTTTGGCTAAAGCCAGTTGAAGACGCAGTTGAAATACCCCGGCCTAAAGGCTCGGGGTTATATTGATCGGTGGTTTTCATTGGTAGTTTATTGCGCCTATTGTCTGGCTACTTTGCTACTTAAAAATTTTATCAAAGAAAACAATCATTTCCTTCCACGATGCAGTATCGGCGGCTGCATTGTATGCAACCGGCATGTTGAATTTTTGGCCAATCGCATTAGCACCGGGATTGGAGAATGCATGCCCGGCACCGGGATAGGTTTTCAGCGCATAACCGGCACCGATAGAATCCATCTGTTTCCTGAATGCTTTTACTTCTTCGGGTTTTACCAACTGGTCTGCTTCTCCATGGCATACCAGTATTTTTGCTTTTAGCAAATCTTTATTGGCTGGCACCCCCAGCAGGCCACCGTGAAAACTAACCACCCCTTTTACATCTTCGCCCAGGCGGGCCATATTAAGCACCTGTGCACCGCCAAAACAATAACCAATGGCAGCAATATTGTGCACATCTGTTTGCGGATAGGTTTTTAGTTTGTCCAGCGCAGCATCAAACCGTGTTTTTGCAATATGCGGATCTTTGTAAAATGGCGAAGCCAGCTTCATAGCACTGTCTGGAGTGGCAGCTGTTTTGCCATAGCCATACAGATCAACTGCCAGCGCTATATAGCCCAGTTCAGCCAGTTGCCTGGCCCTGCCTTTTATATAATCATTCAATCCCCACCATTCTGGTAAAATAAGTACGCCCGGTCTTTTTTTGTCAGTATTTTCATCATAGGCAATAAAACTGTTCATGGTGCTGTCGCCCGCTATATAACTGATATCTTCTGCTTTAATCTTGTGCGCATTGGTGCCACTGTCTGCAGTGCCCGCAGTTTTTTCCGTGCTGGCAGGCTGGTTATTGCAGGCACTTATATGCAAACAGGCAACGGTTATACATACTATGACTAAAATTTGCAAGTCTTTCATGTATTTAGTTTTTGTTTTTTATTCAATTAAAACAAGCATAAAATAATTGCACAGGGGGCGGATAATACAGAAGGGCCGGTTTTGCGGCAGGGTAGTTTGGAGTAGCCTGGTATTGGTTACAAAGGGCGTGCCTGATCGTTTTGCACGGCGGTAGTTAAAAAAAAACGGGGAATAGCCAGTTTTTGTATCTTAAGGGATTAATATCTGCCAAACCTAAACTGTAAAAAAATGAAAAAACTGATTTCTTTTGCCTCCTTTCTGCTATTCAGTGTTACACCTGCCTTGTATGCACAGCCATTGCCTTTACCAGATAGTGTGGCAAAACCAGAGAAGTTTGTAACAAAGCACAGTATTAAGATAGACGGCAAGCTTATCAATTATACTGCCACAGCAGGCACCATTGTCATCAAAAATGAAAAAGAAGAATCAGTAGCAGTAATAGGATATACCGCTTACACGAAGGATGCGGAAACGGATATCACCAAAAGGCCGGTTACATTTGCCTACAACGGCGGTCCCGGCTCTTCTTCCATGTGGCTTCATTTAGGCGTAATCGGCCCCCGCCGCATTGTAGTAAATGATCCGGGGCTTAACGGCCCGCCACCCTATAAACTGGAGGATAATAATTATTCCATACTGGATGTATCGGATATTGTGTTGATTGATCCCGTGGGCACGGGTTTTAGTCATGCCACCGGCAAATCAAAAAATACCGATTTCTGGGGTGTAGATCAGGATATAAAATCCGTAAGCCAGTTAATCAAGCAATATATAATGGATAATGAGCGCTGGAATTCTCCCAAATACCTGCTGGGCGAAAGCTATGGTACTTTTCGTTCTGCGGGTGTTGCGGATTATCTTTCACAAAACATGGGAATAGCGGTAAATGGGGTAGTACTTGTTTCAAGTGTACTGGATATACGATCGCTTGCATTTTTGCCGGGCGATGATCTTTCATATATCGTAAACCTGCCAACCTATGCGGCCACTTCCTGGTTTCATAATAAGCTGGCCAATAAACCTGCCGACCTGTACGCGTTTTTAAAAGAAGTGAGAAACTTTGCAGGTGGCGAATATGCCGCCGCATTAATAAAAGGCGATCAGTTACCAGCCGCAGAAAAAGAACAGGTGCTGAACAAACTGGCCGGCTATACCGGTTTAAGCAAGGATTATCTTGATAAAGCCAACCTTCGTGTGTTGCAGCCGCAGTTTTCGAAAGAGCTGTTACGCAATGACCGCACTGATATTGGCAGGCTGGATGCACGCTATAAGGGCATCAGCCAGGACCTGCTGGGTGAATATGCATTTTCCGATCCGGCCGACAATGCCATCAGCCCCGCATTTATTTCCACTTTCATGAATTATTATACAACGGAGTTGAAAGTAAACAAAGAAAAAACCTATAACACGGCTGCCTATGCTTTCCCTGATTTTAAATGGGACTGGAAGCACCAGCGCGGCAATGGCTTGTTTGGCGATGCCGCTACACCCAATACCGGCCCCGATTTGGCCAATGCCATGTCGCTGAACCCACAACTAAAAATTCTGGTGCTAAACGGCCTGTTCGATTTGGCTACTCCCTTCTATGGTACGGAATATACTTTTGATCATTTGGGGCTTGACAAGAAGCTGAAGAATAATATTACCATGAAATATTATGAAGCGGGCCATATGATGTACATCAGCAACACAGCGGCAGCAGCATTTAAAAAAGATGTAGCTGCTTTTATTGCCGATGGCATTAAACAATAAGTATACGCAGGCAGATCATTGGGGTGCTGGTGAAAATACCGGCGCGTATTATTTGTATTTGCACTGCTGATTATCAGCTTTCATATAATACGATTTGTAATTCAGCGCCCGTTTGTCCATACAGCCTTCCAGGTTCAGCAATTCAACCTTCCTGAATTCTACGGGGTGACTTTCTGCCTGTAAAGCTATAAAGCCGGAAGAAAGCGGTGTATTGTCTTTTTTTATCCAATCCAGGGAATCCGCCGCAAAACCGCCTGTGGTCCAGGTCATGCCTGTATTAACAAATCCGCCGCCCACGCGGGTATGTTCGTAGGTTAATACCGTATCTCCATTAATGATATGGTGAATAACAGAATCGCCATATACTACTGCTTCTGCTGTTACCCATTCATTGAGGTAAGAATTTTTTGACCTGGAATCGATGCAATGGGCCGACACGGGCTGCCCATTCATACTTACTTCGGTGCCGGGCGTACAGAGATTGCCGTTATGGCGTTTTTGCTTTTCATCGCTGGCCAGTAACTGCAGCTCAAGCGATACGGGGAAGGACTGATTTTTGGTGACAGAGGCAGCAGATTGCGAATGCAACATCACACCACTGTTAAGATAAGCATAGGAAGGGCCGCCTTCCAGCTGGTGCCCGGTAAACCGGTATTCTACCCGCACTTTATACCAGGAAAATGGTTGCTTGTAATACAGGTGTCCAAAAGCGCCGTCAAATTTTTTGAAATGGCTGTAATCAACTTTTAATATGCCGTTTTCAACATAAAAATTATGGTTGAAGTTGTCGTTCAGGTCATGACCGGCTATTTTAATATCCCAGCCATTAAGGTCTTTACCGTTAAACAATTGCAGCCAGTCTTTTTTTGCAGGAGCAACTGGGGTGGTTTGCCTGGAAAAAAACAGGCCGCTTAAGCAAAGAACAAGAACAAAGCGTATGACCGTCATAAAAAAGCGTTATGGTTAACAATAGTTGCGTGTTAAATATAAGCATCAAAAACATGCAATGGCAAAAAAAGAAAAAAGCCGGGTGCAGCCCCCAAATGCCGGTACCCGGACATTATTCTCATTTTTATATACGCCAACCCTGTTACATAACGGATAAGTATAACCGTAAAAAACCGACCTGCATATTTTTGCTGGTGCCGGCGGGTTTCAATAGTGGTGATACATCCGGGGGGATATTATTGCAACGCTGCACTGGCTGTTGGGCTATCGTCCTTGTCGCTTTGGATGATAAGGTATCTGATGGCAGCAAGATTAATTCCAGCCGGGAGCGGGTAGTAAATATTGCCCTGTAATTTTTTAGCACTGAATATTTTCACCGATGTGGTAGTTAGTCCGGCGCCGGCAGACAGGTAAATATTTGTATCGAACAAAGATTGGTAGTTCATTTGCTCAAGACCCAGTACATATGTCCCGTCTTTTTTCAGGTAGATTTTTACCCAGCCCTGGCTGTTCCCTTCATCAGAAAAAACAAGCTTGCCGCTGCCTGATACGGTGGCATTGTCAAGACCTTTTGTAACGGGATCAGTGGCAATATAGGAGGTACTGTCTTTTTTGCAGGAGATAAAAAATGTGGCCGCCAACAACAGGAGCAAAAGATTTTTCATGATAAATAATTTTACAGCAGTGAATAATTAAGACCCGGGTAAACTGCGTTAGTGGGGGTATCCGGCACACACCTAAATTTACTAATTTAAAAGAGGGAGGACAAAAATGTTTTACTGAGGGGGAACCAGGAACCAGGAATTGGGAATTGGTTATTTGGAATTAGGTCCCTTTGCTTAGAGTACCCGCTAAGCCAATTCCGAATTCCGAATTCCACTCTCTTAGCTGGTTATTTGGAATGAAGCCCTCGACTTAGAGTACCCGCGAAGCCAGTTCCGAATTCCGAATTCCGAATTCCTAATCCCTAATCCCGAAATCCGAATTCCTAAATCCTAAATCCTAAATCCACTATCTTCGCAGCTATGACACAAGAACAAATCAAGGTTATGAGGGATCGGGTTACCGTCCTGGGGAGGTTTCTTTGACGTCGCAAACCGACGATATAAAATCAATGA
>Ga0268264_10001393_pt1 | contig 22617 bp, 22 predicted proteins | sample KBSSwiS32_FD_190357 | JGI IMG/M metagenome (GOLD analysis project Ga0268264, IMG submission 190357) | Switchgrass rhizosphere microbial communities from Kellogg Biological Station, Michigan, USA - KBS Switchgrass S3-2 (SPAdes) (version 2) | ecosystem: Host-associated > Plants > Roots >...
GGTATCTTGCTCGGCCGGACGGCTCCTCGCGGTCCGCGGAGTGGTGTTCGGAGGCTGGGAAGGGGTGTTTCCCTCGCTACCACCGGTAGCCCGCGGTCGAGCGGTGCGTCTTTCTTCCCACCGATCCCTTCCGCCGGGGCCCACAGTCCTCGCGGAACCTGGTGCGGAGGTGGCGGAACCGCGAATGGTCCTAAAGCACGCCGCCTGCCTGGGGTTGGGCTCGAGCGCAGACTGACCTCGGGCGAGGCGAAAGCCCCGGTCGGCTCCGCGTTTTCATTGGAGGAATTCTAGCGCCTTTCCCCAGCTCCAACCCTCCTCGACGGAAGGAACGCTACGCTCGACGTGGGTGTTTGTTCGGCCAAAACCGGCCGAGCTGGTGCTCGGCGCCCCCAGAGCTTCGCCCAAAGGTTGGGCCAGCACTCTCACTGCCCCCCAGCAATCGAGCGACTTGCTACACTTCCCTCGTTGGGCTTGGGATAGGAGGCCACCATGGCACGTGCAGCTGCGGAGATGGTTGAAGAGATCCGGTCACTCGACCCTGTCGAACAGGGGAAGCTGCTGCGGATGCTGCTTGACGACCTTGACGGCCCGGCCGATCTCGACGTGGAGCGTGCGTGGCTCGAAGAGGCCCAGCGACGCAGCCGAGAGCTGGATGCCGGTCTCGTCACGCCGATTCCCGCGGAGGAAGTTTTCGCTCGGGCGCGGGCTCGCCTCCGCGCCCGATGAACGTCGAGTTCCTGCCGGCCGCGGACGAGGAGTTGAACGAGGCCGCCGCATACTACGAGGAGCGAGTGCCGGGCCTCGGCGAGGATCTCCTGGTCGAGGCCGAACTGGGGCGCGATTTGTTGTCCCTCCAACCCAATCTGGGGGTGAAGTTGGACAGCATCCATCGGCGCTTGCCCCTCCGCCGATTTCCTTTCGGGCTCATATTCAGAGTGGATCCCGACGCGGTTCGGATTGTGGCGTTTGCCCACAACCGGCGGCGACCCGGCTACTGGAGGTCGCGTACTCGATAGGCACCGCGCGGCGGCCCGGTGGGTTCGGCCGTTCTCGGCCGCTTCGGTGCCGAGCTGGTGCTCGGCGGTCCCGGGGGAAAAGCTACCTTCTTCGGGGCCGTGATTCAGGAGGCTGCCTTCCCCGCCGGCTCGATGTTCCGGTTCGTCCGGAATACGTTCTCCGGGTCCCACTTCGCTTTGACCTCGGCCAAGCGTCCGAGGCTCTTGCCGATCGCGGCTTCGATACGCTCGGGGCCTTCGTCTTGGGTGAGGAAGTTGATGTAGGTGCCACCGGTCGAGAAGGTTTTGAGGTCATTCCAGGCGTTGCGCGCCCAGGCGATGTTCGCTTCGTCGTCGGCGGCCTGGTCCCAGGCGCCGCCGATGTTCAGGACGTAGCGCGCGTCGCGGTTGGCTACGGGTGAGTGGTCTTCGGGGAGGCCGTTGAGCGCTCCGCCGATCTGGAACAGGATCATCGACGAGTGCGGCGAGCAGATTTTCGCCGCGTGCGCCATCACGCCGTCGCACAGCTCGGGCTCGACGCCGGGCAGGTATTCGCTTTTCCAGTAGTAGCGGCGGCCTTTCGGCTGGGTCCCGTCGAGCAGGCTTTGGAGCTGCGCGTAGGGGCGGCGGACGAGCACGTCGCCGACCGGGGTGCCGAAGGTCTTGATCGCGGCCACGGCCTTTTCGCCCTCCTCGGGCGGCCCGCTGTGGCAGGCGAGGAGCGCCACCATCGGCTGGCCGTGCATCTCTTTCGGCAGCCACGGGGCGGGCGGCGCGGGGCGCATGAGGGCGACGAGCGTCAACTCGGGCGGGGCGGCTTCGGCCATCGTGCGGTAGAGCTCCAGCACCTTCGGCGCTTCGCTCGCCGGCCAAGCGACGACGCCGCCTACGATCTCGGGTCCGACGGGGTGGAGCGCGTAGTGGAATCCCGTGACGACGCCGAAGTTGCCGCCGCCGCCCCGCAGAGCCCAGAAGAGATCGGGGTTCTCGGCCGCTGTCGCGCGGACCAGATTCCCCTCGGCGGTCACCACGTCCATCGCGATCACGTTATCCGTCGTCCACCCCCAGCGCCGGGTGAGGTAGCCGAACCCTCCCCCCAGGGTGAGCCCGGCGATCCCGGTCATCGAGACGAAGCCGAGGACGGTGGCCAGGCCGTGCACCTGCGTTTCGCGATCGAGGTCGCCGAGCAGGCACCCCCCTTGGGCGTGGGCGATCTTGCGCTCCGGATCGACCCAGACCCCGCGCATCAACGAGAGATCGAGCAGCAGGGCGCCGTCCGCCGTGGCGAGACCCGCGATGTTGTGCCCTCCCCCCTTGATGCAGAGCAGCAGCCGGTGCTCGCGGGCGAACCGCACTCCGGCGATCACGTCGGCGTTGCCGAGGCAGCGGACGACGAGGGCCGGCGTGCGGTCGATCATGGCGTTCCAGACGGTGCGCGAGTCGTCGAACCCGGCGTCTCCGGGCAGGAGGATCGGTCCCTTGAGCCGCGCTTTGAGACCGTCGAGCGCCGCCTGCGGCAGGTCGGTCTCGTCCCCCTCGATGGTTCTCGCTTTCATCGCAATCCCTCTCCTCTCGACCGCGCCGGCGGGCGGGTAAGTGCCTCATTGTACGACGCGCAACGCGCGCGGCCCGGCGGTATTTTCGCCTCTTTGCGCCCTTTCGCCCGCCGACCCGAAGCCCCGGCGCGAGGGCTGCTACAATGCCGGCCTCGATATGGATACCTTCCTTTCCACCACCGTACTCCTCGTGCGACGCAACGGTCACGTCTGCCTGGCGAGCGACGGACAGGTGACGATGAACAACAGCACCATCGTCAAGTCCGGCGCCAAGAAAATCCGCCGCACGGGCAAGGGGCAGGTGCTGGTCGGCTTTGCCGGCGGCACGGCCGATGCCCTCGCCCTGTTCTTTCGCTTGGAAGAAAAGCTCGACGAGCACGGCGCGAATCTGGAACGCGCGGTCGTCGAGCTGGCCAAGGATTGGCGCACCGATCGGGCCATGCGCCAGCTGCAGGCCGTGATGATCGTCACCGACAAAGACAAGAGCTTCCTGATCTCGGGCACCGGCGAGCTGCTCTCGCCGGACGACGAGGACGGGATTCTGGCCATCGGCTCCGGCGCCAATTACGCTCTCGCCGCGGCCCGGGCGTTGGTTCGCATGACCGACCTTTCGGCGACCGAGATCGTGCGCGAATCGATGAGAATCGCGAGCGAAATCTGCGTGTATACCAATGACCGGCTCACCCTCGAAGAGCTCTAGGACTCCCAAGATGGCAACTCCCCCGACCCCCGACGGGCTGCTCGTCGCCCAGTCGCTCGAAAACCTCACGCCGCAGCAGATCGTGGCGGAGCTCGACAAATACGTGGTCGGCCAGCGGGCCGCGAAGCGCTCGGTCGCGATCGCCCTGCGCAACCGCTGGCGGCGCCAGCAGCTGGCGCCCGAGATCGCCGACGAGATCGCGCCGAAGAACATTCTGATGATCGGCCCGACCGGCGTCGGCAAGACCGAGATCGCCCGAAGGCTGGCGAAGCTCGCGCGCGCGCCGTTTTTGAAGGTCGAGGCGAGCAAGTTCACCGAGGTCGGCTACGTCGGCCGCGACGTCGAGTCGATGGTGCGCGACCTGGTGGAGATCGCCGTCAGCATGGTGCGCGACGAACGGCGCGAAGCGGTGCGCGAGCTGGCGATCGTGCGGGCCGAGGACCGCCTGCTGCAACTTCTGGTGCCGCCGCGGCCGGTCTCGTCCTATCTCCATCCGCGCGAGACCGACGACGAAGACGACGAGATGGCCAAGACGCGCGAGAAGTTCCGCACCAAGCTGCGCGCCGGCAAGCTCGACGCCCGGACGGTCGAGGTCGAAGTGGAAGAATCGGCCTATCCGAGCTTGGAGATGTTCAATCCCCAGGGGGCGGAAGACGTCGGCGCGAACTTGAAAGACATGCTGCCCGGCCTGTTCGGCCGGAAGCGCCGGCAGCAGCTCGCGGTGCCCGAGGCGCGGGTGATCCTGGAGCAGCAGGAGTCGGAAAAGTTGATCGACCGCGCCGCGGTGTCGCGCGAAGCGCGCAACCGGGTGGAGCAGGGCGGCATCATCTTCCTCGACGAGATCGACAAGATCGCCGGCCGCGAAGGCGGTCGGGGGCCGGACATCTCGCGCGAAGGGGTGCAGCGCGATCTGCTGCCGATCGTCGAAGGGACGACCGTCTCGTCGAAATACGGCATGGTGAAGACCGACCACATTCTGTTCATCGCGGCCGGGGCTTTTCACGTCAGCAAGCCGTCGGATCTGATCCCCGAGCTGCAGGGGCGCTTTCCGATCCGGGTCGAGCTGCACGCACTCTCCGAGAACGATTTCGTCCGTATTTTGACCGAGCCCGAGGCCGCGCTCACCAAGCAGTACATCGCGCTGCTCTCGGCCGAGGGTCTCACGATCAGCTTCACGGAAGACGCGGTGGCCGAGATCGCCCGGATGGCGGTCGAGGTCAACGCCAGCACCGAAAACATTGGCGCCCGCCGCCTGGCGACCCTCATGGAGCGTCTGCTCGACGAGATCTCCTACGAGGCCCCCGGCATGTCGGGCCAGCAGCTCACCTTAGACGGCGGGAACGTGCGCACGACGCTCTCCGACATCGTCAAGAACCAGGATCTCTCGCGCTATGTCCTCTAGCCGGCTCTCGTTTCGGTTCTCCGATCGTCTCGCGCTGCCTCTCTTGGCGCTGGGTCTCGCGGTGGTTCTGACCCTCTCGGCCTGCGGCAAGAAGGGTCCGCCGCTGCCGCCGTTGCGCTCGGTCCCCGCGACCACCTCCGATCTTTCGGTCCGCCAGCGCGGCAACCAGCTGCTGCTCGAATTCACCTACCCGACGGCGACGCCCGGAGGCCAGGCGCTGGGCGGCATCTCGGGCGTAGAGGTGTGGGAGGCGGATCGGCCGGTTGGGGCGGCACCGGCGGCCGGGACGGGGACAGCTGGGGCGGTGGCCGCTCCGACGCCGACCGAAGCTCCCAAGACAGAGGCTCCGGCGGAAGGGACCCAAGGGACTGCTACGACCCCTACGGTCGCCGAGCCGATCGTGGCTCCCGGATCGGTGGGGTCGGTGGTGCCTCCCGGTCCGGCCGGAACGGCGCCGGCCACTCCAGTCACTCCGGCGGTGGAACCGGGTCCCCCGGCTCTCGATCCTCGGGAGTTCGCTCTGGCGGGAAAGAAGGTGTTGACGCTCGCCACCGCGGACATCGGGGCCGCCACGTTGGGCGACAAGGTCGTCCTGATGCTGCCGATCTTCGAGGCCGAAGCGGGGGCGGTCTCCGGGGTGGTGGTGCGTCATTTCCAGATTCGGACGGTCGGCCCGCTGGGCGATCGATCCGAGCCTTCGAACATGACGCGGATCGTGCCCCAGACGCCGCCCGCCCCGCCGGTCGAGATCGTGGCGACGCCGAAAGCGACCGGCATCGACCTATCGTGGAAGCCGGCCGAAGGCGCCCTCGGCTACCTGGTCTACCGGCGCGACGCGGCGGTCAAGAATTACGGCAAGCCGCTCCAGGCGGTGGTCGCTCCGGCGGTCGCCATGACCGACGCCACGGCGCAGCTCGGGGCGAGCTACATCTACGCGGTGACCACGGTGAGCCACCGGGCGCCGCTGGTCGAAAGCGCGATTCAGAGCGAGCGCGAGGTGCGCTACGTGGATCGCTATCCGCCGCCGCCCGTCACGGAGCTGGTGGCTCTCGCCGAGCAGGGCCAGGTGCGTTTGATCTGGACCGGCAGCGATGCCGGGGATCTCGCGGGTTACCGGATCTATCGTCGCGAAGGGGGCGATCTGCGCCGCCTGAACGTCGAGCCGGTGGCGACCACGGAGTTCACCGATACGAGCGTCGCCTCCGGCCGGACCTACGTCTATCGGGTCGTCGCGATCGACAAGACAGGCAACGAGAGCACGCCTCAAGAGGTCCCGGCGACCACCCGTTGAGGGCCGGCCGGCGAGCGGGGCGATGAGGTTCTACAAGCTTTCGGGCAGCGGCAACGATTTCCTCGCCCTGCCCGAGCCGGAGAGCGTGCCCAGCCCTGAGGAGATCCGCGCCTGGTGCCGGCGCGGCATCTCGCTCGGCGCGGACGGCCTGATCGTGATCCGCCCCGGGAGCGAAGTCGAAATGACGTACTGGAACGCCGACGGCTACCCGGCCGATCTCTGTTTGAACGGCACGCGCTGCGCCGCGCGCTTGGCGTTCGATCTCGGTTGGGGCGAATCCGCCGATCCCGGTGCTCCGCTCGCGATCCGGACCGACGCGGGCACTTGGGACGCGCGGCTGCTGCCCGGTTCCCGCATCGCGCTCGACCTGCCGTGTCCGACAACTCCTCCAGTGCCGCTCCACCTCGAAGCGCTCGGCACGCCGTACGAAGCCTGGTCGATCACGGTCGGCGTGCCGCATCTCGTGGTCCTCTGGCCGGAGAGCCTCGCGACCGTGCCGATCGAGACGCTGGGGCCGCCGCTGCGCCGTCATCCCGCGCTCGGTCCCCCGGGCGCGAACGTCGATTTCGTCCGCTTTCCCGCCGCGGGAAACCGCCACCGGATGGAGATCCGCACGTTCGAGCGCGGCGTGGAAGGGGAGACGCTCTCCTGCGGCACGGGAGTGCTCGCTTCGGCCGCGGTGGGCCTCGCCCTCGGCCTGGCCGAGCTGCCGCTCACCGTCGCCACCCAGAGCGGATTCGAGCTGGAGGTGAGCGGTTTCCCCCAGGCAGGCGGCGCGGCAGACGCTACTCCGAAAAGCTGGTCGCTGATCGGCGATGCGCGCATCGTCGCCCGGGGCGAGCTGCTGCTCGACGCCGGCGCTTCGCCCCCCGCTCCGCCGTGGGAAACTTCGCGATGACCGAGACCACCGCTCCCTCCGCGGTTTTCCTGCCGGTCGACGAGCAGATGGAGCTGCTGCTGCGCGGCGCCGTCGATCTGATCGACGAGGCGCAGCTGCGCGCCAAGCTCGAACGCTCCCGCAAGTCGGGCAAACCGTTGACGATCAAGGCGGGGTTCGATCCCTCCTCGCCCGATCTCCACCTCGGCCACACCGTGCTGCTGCGCAAGATGCGCCACTTCCAGCGGCTCGGGCATCGGGTGGTGTTCCTGATCGGCACGTTCACCGCGCGGATCGGCGACCCCAGCGGCAAGAAGACCACGCGGCCGCAGCTCACCTCCGAGCAGGTGGACGCGAACGCCAAGACCTATCTCGAACAGGTCTACCGCATCCTGGATCGCGATCTCACTGTGGTCGACGAAAACGGCCGCTGGCTCGACGCGCTGGGCGCCGACGGCATGGTCCGCCTGGCCGGTCGCTACACGCTCGCCCGGATGATGGAGCGCGACGACTTCCGCACCCGCTACCAGACCCGCCAGCCGATCTACCTGCACGAGCTGCTCTATCCGCTCGCTCAAGGGTACGACTCGGTGGCGCTCAAAGCCGACGTCGAGCTCGGCGGCCATGATCAGATCTTCAACCTGCTGGTCGGCCGCGACCTGATGAAGGAAGAGGGGATGGAACCGCAGGTGGCGCTCACCGTGCCGCTCCTGGTGGGCACGGACGGCGCCGAGAAGATGTCGAAGAGCCTGGGCAACGCGATCGCGCTCGAAGATTCGGCGCGCGACATGTACGGCAAGACCATGTCGCTCCCCGATGGCCCGATGTGGGACTGGTACGTGCTGCTCACCGATCTCGCCCTGCCGGAGATCGAGAAGAAGAAGCGCGACGTGCTGGAAGGAACGCTCCATCCGAAGGCGGCGAAACAGGAGCTGGCGCGCCGGATCACCGCGGAGTTTCACGGCGCGGCCGCGGCGGCGGAGGCCGAAGCGGAGTTCGCCAAGGTCCACGGCGGAGGCGGGGTGCCCGACGAGGTGGAAGAACGGGAGCTTGCCGGAACTTGGGGGCTGGGTAAGCTGCTCGCGGCGGCCGGACTTGCCGAAAGCAACGCCGAGGCGCGCCGGCTGATCGGCCAAGGGGCGGTCGCGATCGACGGCGAGCGGGCCACCGATCCGAACGCCAAGCTGCCGCCGCGCGCCGAGCCGTACCTGTTCAAAGTCGGCAAACGGCGTTTCGCCCGCGTCCGGCTGCGCTGAACCGGAACCCGTGACTCCATCCGAGCGAGACCTCTGGCCGGACGAGACGGGAACACCCATGTTCGACCTGCAACCGAAGATGGCCCGCATCCTCGCGCGTTACCGGATTCCCGTGGACGATGCCGAAATCATCGTCGAGGAGCTGTTCTCGACCCTGCTGCTCAAGCGCGAGCTGATCGCGCAACCCGAACGTTGGCTCCTCTCCTCGCTTCAGAATCGCTGCCTCCTATATTGGCGCAATCAGCGCGAGCGGTTGTGCCGTTCGCTCGACGCCGGCCTGCTGAGCGTCTTTGCCGGCGACGACGTCCCGGTCTCGGAGAAGGAGAGCATTCGCTCTCGCCTCGGGGCGCTCGCCGCGCGCCTCTCTCCGCTCTGCCGCGAAAGGATTGCGCAGCGTTACGGCCTGGCGCCGGCGGCGTTCGCCACGGCCGGCGCTGATTCGGAAACCGCGGCGGACGGCTTGGAAGAGTGCGCGCGGCTCGACGACGAAACGATGCGCTGTCTCACCGCCCTCACTCGGCGTATGCTGCGCGATGGCCTGACCTTCGAGACTTCCGATGCCTGAGCGCAAGGATCCGCCATCGCCGACCTTCCTCGCCGACCTGGTTCGCCAGATCCTCGGCCCGACGCTGTCGGACCGTCCCGCGGTTCCGGGCAAGGCCACCTCGGCCGAAAGCGACGACTTCCTCTCGCCCAACCGCCTGGCCCAAAGCGCCTGGGCGCATCTCGCGCGACTGGAACGGGAGCGCGGCGAAGCGGTGTTCCGGGTCGAGGAGCTGCGCGACCTGCCGGCCGAGGAGCGGCGCCTGCGGCTGGAGAACGATTCGGGCCTCCACCTCTGGGCGGTCGCCGAAAGACTGCTCGCTGAAAGCAACGAGCATCGCGAGGCGCAAGACGAAGCCGACCGCACGCCCGGCGCGCCATCCTTGACCTCCATCCCAAGCTTGCCGGCCGGGCCGATGGCTGTGGAGACGGCGGGGACCCTCGCCACGCTCGCTCCGCCGAAGATCGCACCTCCGAGCCCCGCCGCGGCGCTCGCCGCCGAAGCGCTCCTGGTGCTCGACCGGATCGACCCAAAAGTCTACGGCGCCTCCTGCGTCGAGGATCTCTACGCCCAGTGCCATACCGCGCTCGGGACGGCGCGGCTGGCCGAGGGGGATCTTGCCGCCGCCGAGCAGGAGCTCGCGGAAGCCTACGAGCATCTCGAAGCGGGGTCGGGCGACATCCTCTCCCGCGCCCAGATGCTCGATTTCGAATCGGCGCTGCGCCTGGCCCAACGTCGCTACGCCGAGGCGTTGACCGCGATCGACCGGGCCAGCCGTTCGTTCCGCACCGCCCGCGACCGGCACTTCGAAGGGCTCGCCCAGCTGCGCCGCGCCGAAATCCTGCGCGCCGCCGGCCGCCGCACCGACGCGATCGTCACGTGCAGGAAGGGGCTCGCCATGATCGACCCCGACCGTGCCCTGGTCGAAGCGAAACGCGCGCGGCGCTCTCTGGTCCACGATCTGGCCGCTCTCGGCCGCCACGACGAGGCCGCGGCGGAAGCCGCGCGCCCGCCGGCCCTCCCGCCCGAGGAGGGCTGAAGTGAAACGAGCCGATCGACCGCCCATTCTCACCCCGACGGCTAAGGGTACGGGAACGGGTATCGCGCTCGGCCTCGCCCTGCTCGCCGCTCCCGCTTTCGCCGACTCCCGTGTCCTAGCGCTGACGTTTCAGGCGCTTGGGACCGAAGGCGAGATCCGCACCGTGGTCCGCGATCTCGCTCCCGGAGCCGACCCGAAATCCCAGGCGCCGGTGCTGGACGCCGGACTCGCGGCGATCCGCGACTTCGAAGCCCAGTTGAACAAGGTACCGCCAGGCGACGGCGCGCCTCATCCTTTCGATCCACCGATGCTCGCCCTCCTCGATCGCGCGCAAGGCGCCTGCTTCTGGTCCGAAGGAATCCTCGCGCCGTTCGGGCGAGGCCCGGCTTTGCCCGCCAAAGGGCCCCAGCCGGACGGACCGGCCGCCTGCTTCAGGGTCGCGATCGACGCGAAGAAAGGGACGGCGACGCTCGCCGAAGGGGCGATCCTCGACCTGCGCGAGCTGGCCGCGGGGTACGCGGTCGATCTCGCGATCGCCGCGCTGCGCGCCGGATCGGCCGGAGGGTCCCCGCCGCCCGACAACGGCTGGGTGCGGCTCGGTACGGTCCAGCGTTCGTTCGGGATCGACCTCAAGCCGGGGGTCGGCAAATGGGTCGATCCGCCCGCTCCGGTACGCCGGCTCGACCCCGAGTTTCGCGGTTTCTACCTCTCCGACCGGGCGCTCGCCGTGGCCGCCTCGACCGACGAGCCGCCCCACGTCGATCAGCGCCTAGGGACCGCCCCGACCGCCGCGATCATCGTCCTCGCGGTGGCGGAGCTCGCGGTCGACGCGCAGCTCCTGGCCGCCACCATGCTCATCACCGGCAGCCGCTCCGGCGAGCTGCGCCTCGGCTCGATCCGCCCCAACCCGAGCATCCTCTGGATCTACGGCTCCGGCAACGGCCTGCCGCTCTACATCGAGCACAGCTGGTCGGCGCTCCAGCGCCGGGCGCCGTAGTGGTACGTGGGTTACTTCCGCCTGTAACGAGAACGGATCCCCGACCGCCCGATTCAATGAGCGGCGAACCGGAAAGCCGGCCGTCGCGGCCGTCTAGGTCCGTTGTTCGAGAGCGCCCCAGCGCTCGCGTGAGCCTTGTCGGCCCGCGCATCGAGAGGAGAACCGCCATGGCTTGCTGCCCCAATCCGCTCCACTGCATCCTGCCTCCCTACATCCTCGACCACATGGCCGAATCGAGCGATCCGAAGGTGCGCAGGCTCGCGATCGACGCGATCGCCCGGTCGGCCACGTTGCGCGCCACCCGCGTGGCGCTCGGCGCGGCGTCGGTCGGCTCCTCGCTCGTGGCTCCGGACACGAAGAAGAACCGGATCGTCTACGACAACAAGAGCAATGGTTCCTCGTTCCTGCCCGGCAAGGTCGTCCGTCGCGAAGGCGATCCGAAGTCCAAGGACCCGGCGGTGAACGAGGCGTACGACCACTCCGGCACCACCCACGATTTCTACCGCAAGGTGCTGGAACGCAACTCGCTGGACGACCGGGGCATGCAGCTGGTGTCGAGCGTCCACGTCGGCAGCCGCTACAACAACGCGTTCTGGAACGGCCGGCAGATGGCCTATGGCGACGGCGACGGCCAGATCTTCATCCGTTTCACCAAGTCGCTCGACGTGGTCGGCCACGAGCTGACCCATGGCGTCGTCACCAACACCTGCGACCTCGAATACCTGAACGAATCGGGCGCGCTCAACGAGCACTTCGCCGACGTGTTCGGCTCGCTGGTCAAGCAGTGGAAGAAGAAGCAGACGGCCGCCAAGGCCGACTGGCTGATCGGTCCCGACATCATGGGTCCGGCGACGACCGCGAAATCGCTCCGCACGTTCAAGGCGGGGCTCGCCTACGAGAACGATCCTCTGCTCGGCACCGATCCGCAGCCGAAGCGGCTGGCCGACAAGTACACCGGAGGCGCGGACTCGGGCGGCGTCCACATCAACTCCGGCATCCCGAACCACGCGTTCTACCTGGTGGCGACCTCGCTCGGCGGCCACGCCTGGGACAAGGCGGGCAAGATCTGGTACGACACGCTCCGCTCGCTCCACTCGACCAGCCAGTTCGTCGACATGGTCACGATGAGCACCCAGGCCGCCGCCACGCGGTTCGGAACCGGCAGCACGGAGGAAAAGGCGGTCGCCAAGGCCTGGAAGGATGTAGGCTTCTAGACCTCCGGAGCGCCCATTTTCGGGCCGCCGAGAAAGGAAGCCCCTCGATGACGATACGAAAGATCCGGTTTCGCCAGTCGGGGGGCTTCGCCGGTTTCGTCCGCGGCTGCGAGCTGGTGCCCGAGACGCTCGACAGCCGGGAGCGCGCGCAGCTCGAACGGCTGATCGAGCGCAGCGGTCTCGCCGCCAAAGACGCCGCGTCCGCGCCGAAGTCCGCCTCGGCCGCGCGCGACCAGACCAACTTCGAAATCGAGATCGAGACCAGCTCCGGCACCGCGCGCCACGAGCTGGACGACCTCGATCTGCCGCCCGAGGTGGCGCCGCTCGTCACCTTGCTGCAGAAACACGCCCGGCCGATCCCGCTCGACCGATGAGCGAACCAACGATCCGCCCCGCGACTCTCGACGACACGGAGAGCATCGCCGCTCTCTCCGACCAGCTCGGCTACCCGACCCCGCCGGAGCGGATGCGCGAACGGCTCGCCCTCCTGCTGCCGCGCAAAGACCAACAACTGTTCGCGGCCGAGCGGGATGGGCGCCTGGTCGGTTGGCTCCACGTGGCGAAGATCGAGATGGTCGAAAGCGACTCGTTCGCCGAGATCTACGGCTTAGTCGTCCGAGACACCGAGCGCGGCCAGGGGATCGGTCCGCTCCTGGTGCGCGCCGCGGAAGCCTGGGCGGCCGCCCAGGCGCTGCCGAAGGTCCGCGTCCGGTGCAACGTCGTCCGCGAACGCACCCACCGCTTCTACGAGCGCGAGGGGTTCGCGGTGAGCAAGACGCAGAAGATTTTCGACAAGGGGTAAGGGCTCCACCTGGGTACGCGGGCCTCCGGCCCGCCATTGCGGGCGAGACGCCCGCGCACCCAGGAAGAAATTACAGCGGCAACAGCCTATACGCCGGCTCCATCAGCGACGACCCCCGTCGCGCGACGATCAGCGTATTTCCCCAGCCGCGACGCCAGAGCGGCAGAACACGGAGCGCCTTCCTCAGCCAGCCGCGCGGGCCGGCCGGGTCGGGTTTATGCGGCAAAGCCCGGTGTTCCAGGATCTCCATCCCCGCGGCGCGGAGAAACCGGACCATCTGGAACGATTGCGCCACGTGGACCGCGTCGGCATCCGGCACGTACCCTTCGGTCAACACGCGGGGCTGGGCCACCGTGTCGAACCGGTGGCGGCCGTCGATGGCAGAGACCGCTTGGCGGCCGAGGCGTCGAATTGCGACTTCCAGGCGCCGTTTCGGATCGAGGCTCGGCGGCATCTCGTAGGGTAGATCCCAGGCTGAGCCGACCAGCAGAAGCAGCCCTCCGGGCTTGACGATCCGCGCCGCTTCGAGCAGCGTCCGGCCGGGCTCGGCGAAATGTTCGAGCGCGTAAGTCGAGAGGACGGCGTCGACGCTCCCGGTCGCCACGGGGAGCACCTCCCCGTCGCCGCGCAACCGGAGCGCCACGGGACGGTTTTGCTCTCCCGCCATCACCAGCGCCGCGGTCGAGACGTCGAAGCCGATCGTGCGCACCCCCGCGGGCATCCAGAGCGCGTTTTCGCACGAGCCGCAACCGAGGTCGAGCACGACCTGGCCGGGGGCCAAGTACGAGAGCAGCAGACGGCGCTCGGGCGAAGCCTCGGCGTTCGCCGCCTGGGCCTGCTCGTAATAGTCGCGGCTGGCGTTCCAGAACGCGTCGAGCCGGCGCTTGGTTTCGGGTTCGGAAGGCATCGGGGGCGAATCCTACCAGCCGGCTGGTACGATGTTGGAAATACCCCGGAGGTGGCGCGCATGGCTCTTGATCCTCGTATTCGACAGCTTCGCTCGGTCGCCGCCCAGGCGCTCCTCGCGCTCGGTTTCGCCGCGCTCGCCGCCTGCACGTCGACCGCTCCTCCGGCCTCCCGGCCTCTCGCCTCGAAGGGGCGCACCGCGGTGCTGCTCGCGATCAACGACGTCTACCGGATCGAGGGGGTCGAAGGGGGCAAACAAGGCGGCCTCGCACGGGTTCGTGCATTGCGCCGCGAGCTGGAGCGGGAGCATCCCGACCTGCTGGTGCTTCATGCGGGCGACCTGCTCTACCCCTCGTTCGCCAGCCGGATGTACAACGGCGAGCAGATGATCTCGGTGCTCGACCAGCTCGACGGCTCGGATCAGCGGGACCCGCGCCTGTTCATCACGTTCGGCAACCACGAGTTCGAGAAGCGCAAGAAGAAGGACTCCGGCATCCTCGCCGCGCGCATCGCCCAGTCGCAATTCACCTGGCTGGGGGGCAACGTCATGCTCGCCGAGAGCGACGACGGCCGGCCGTTCGCGGCCCCCGGCGCGGTCGAGCGTTCCGTTCTGGTTACCAGCGGCGGCATTCGCATCGGCCTGTTCGGCCTGACGATCCCGACCGCCGACGTTCAATACGCCGAATTCGCCGGCCCGAACGAGACCGCCCGGGAGCTCACCGCGCAGCTCCGCAAGGCGGGAGCCGAGGTGGTCGTCGCCTTGACCCATCTGAACGCGGCGGACGATCGCGAGCTGCTGGAAACCCTGGGCGCAGAGGGTCCCGATCTGATCGTCGGCGGCCATGACCACGAAAAGATGGCGTTCGAGGTGGGCGGCCGGTGGGCGATCAAAGCCGACGCGGACGCCCGGACCGCTTCGGTGATCAAGATCCGGCTCGACCGCGGCCCGGTCGAGGTCTCCTACGAGCACCGGCCGCTCGGGGAAGGTCAACCCCGTTCGCCGGAGCCGGACCCTCAAGTCCAGACGCTCGTCAGCACCTGGCAGGCGCGGCATGAGAAAGAGTTCTGCGCCGGCAAGAGCGCTCCCGCCAATTGCCTGGAAGAGGTGTACGGCCGCACCCTCACCGTCCTCGAAGGGGAGGAGAACAAGATCCGCGGCCACGAAACCTCGCTCGGCGACTGGATCGCCGACCGTATGCTCGAAACCTTCGCCCCCTGCGGCGCCCAGGTGGCCTTCCTGAACGCGGGCACCCTGCGGCTCAACCAGGATCTCGCCGCGGGGAGCACGCTCACCCGCCGCCAGGTGGAAGAGCTGTTCGGTTTCCCAACACCCCTCCATCTGATCCGCATGAACGGCAAGCTGCTTCAGCAAACCGCGGACCAATCGGTCTATGGCTGGCCGGGCAGCGGAACCTGGCTTCAGATCGCGGGTTGGGCCTTCGTCCACGACTCGGGCGGAAAGGCCGCGACCGGCCTGGTGCGCCTCGCCCCCTCCGGCGCGCTCCCGGTCCGACCCGACGAAGAGATCCTCGCGGTGACCGGCGACTACCTGGTCAACCCCGAAATCGGCGACCAGGACGGCTACACCTTCCTCCCCACCCAAGAGGTCCCCGGCTGCCCGGCGAGCGGCAAGGACATCAAAGACGTGGTGATCGAGGCGCTCCGCGCCGCCGAGCCGAGGGGGATCGCGCCGCGCACGGAGGGAAGGATCTGCCAGGGGACGGAGGGGCCCTGCTTGGCGAAGCGCTGAGGGACAGCCTACCGCCCGCCCCCGCGGTAGATCTCGGCCCAGCCCTTGGCGTCTCGCTCGAAGATCGAGAAGCGGACCGAGTGAGGGGCGAAGCGGCGGACGACCACCTCGTACGAGCCGTTGTGGTCGAAATCGGCGGAGGCGAAGAACTCGGAATCGAAGAATCCTTCGCCGGTCGAACCGAGCAGTTTCGTGTCCTTCATCAGCTCCGTGACCTTCGGCGTGTCCGCGATCGGCAGGGTGTCGAGCTTGCGGAACGAGACGAGCAGGCGCTGCCCCTGGTGGAATTCGAGGTCCTCGGGTGCCAAGTGGAACGAGCCGAGCCCGACACCCCCGGGCGACGGTTCCCACGAGGCGATTTTGGCCGTGCCCACCCGCCGCCCCTCGTTGTACAGGTAGACCGTCCGGCCCGGGCGCAACAGCCATTCGCCGAGGAACGAATAGATCGGGTCGGCGGATTGGTCGAGCAGATGATTGCCGCTCACCACCGTCGCCACGTAGTCCGCCGGGGCGTCCGGGTCGCGCGCCAGGTGGAGCACCGAAAGCACGTCGTAACGGCGGACGATCTTCGCCATCCGCTTCTCGACCTCGTCCCGGGAGAGGTAATCCACGTCGCTGTCCGAGAATCCCGAATGCGCCGCCCGGTGCAGCCCATCGACCAGGTAGAGCCAGGGCGCCCGCACCGCGACCATCTCCCCTTTTTCGGCCATGATGCTCCGCCCGCTCTCCCCCTCGACGTCGAACGGCAGGTCATGCGTCAACCGGGCCAGAAGGACCGCCGGAGGCTCGACCACGGGAGGCGTTTGGGCGAGCGCGCCGGGGACCAGCGCGAACGCAGAGACGATGACGGAAAAGAACGGCGCGAGCTGGGAAGATCTCATCGGCGGCCGGGCCCTCGAAGCGGAACGTAGGTTCGGGAGGAAACCTACCATCGAAGGGGCGGCTCCGTTTGCCCCCTCACCGCTCCGCGTCCACCACCACCGTCTCCAACCGGCCGGAGGTCTGCCCCAACCCGAGCCTCAGATCCCCCCAGGGGTACGTGTAGATCTGGTAGCGGGGAGAATTCGGCGGTTGGCGGGCGTTGGGAAACTCGACCTTGAAGCGGGCTCCGAAGCGGGCGATGAGGTCGGCTTGACGGAGGGTGACGGCCGCCGGGTCGAAATCGACGATTACCAGTCCGTCGCGGCGGCTGGCTCCGGGAAGCGGCAGCCGGAGCTCGACGAGCAGGATCGGCTGGTTCGGCGCCGTCGAGCGGAGGATCGTAAAGTACGGGTTCGATGTGGATAGGTCCTCGCGCAAACGAACGCCCGTAAGTCGCTCGACACCCCATTGCGAAAGCGGCCGGGCGTCGATCAGTCGGGCGATCAGATCGAGAACCTCCATTCGGTGCGGAAAGCTAGCTCGTGTCCTTTCCCCCGGATCCCACCCCGAGCCGGGCGCGGGCGGCGGCGAGCCGGGCGATCGGCACGCGGTACGGCGAGCAGGAGACGTAGTCGAGCCCGACCTGATCGAAAAAATGGACCGAGCGCGGGTCGCCGCCATGCTCGCCGCAGACGCCGAGATGAAGGTTGGCGTTGGTCGCCCGCCCCTGCTCGCAGGCCATCCGGACCAGCTGGCCCACCCCGTCCTCGTCGACCGAAGCGAACGGATCTACGTCCAGAATGCCACTTTCGAGGTAGTGGGGCAGGAAGCTGCCGACGTCGTCGCGCGAGAAGCCGAAGGTCATCTGGGTGAGGTCGTTGGTGCCGAACGAGAAGAAGTCGGCATGCTCGGCGATCTTGCCCGCCACCAACGCGGCCCGCGGCACCTCGATCATGGTGCCGACGAGGATCTCGATCTCTTGGCCTTCCGCCAAGAGGATGCGGTCGCGGACCTGGATGATCCGCTCGCGCAGAGCGACCATCTCGGAGACCGAGCCGACCAGCGGCACCATGATCTCCGGCCGCACCTTCTCGCCCGTCTTGGCGCGGACGCAGGCGGCGCGCACGATCGCTTCGACCTGCATGTCGTAGATGTCGGGGGCCGTGAGCCCCAACCGGCAGCCGCGGTGGCCGAGCATCGGGTTTGCCTCGTGAAGCTGCTCGGATTTCGTTTCGACCACCTCGGGCGCCACGCCCATCTGCTCGGCGAGCGCCCGGATTGCCTTTTCGCCATGCGGCAGGAACTCATGGAGCGGCGGGTCGAGCAGGCGGATGGTGATCGGCAGGCCGGGGAGCGCGGCGAAGATCCCTTCGAAATCGCTCTGCTGCATCGGCAAGAGACGGGCGAGCGATTCCTTTCGTTCCGCCTCGTCGTTCGCCAGGATCATCCGGCGCACCCAGGGAATGCGCTCCTCTTCGAAGAACATGTGCTCGGTGCGGCAGAGGCCGATCCCCTGCGCGCCGAACAGCCGCGCGGCCTCGGCGTCGGTCGGGGTGTCGGCGTTCGCCCGCACTTTCAGCCGTCGCACGTGATCCGCCCAGCCGAGAATCTCCACGAACGCCTTCGCCCCCGGCTCGTCCGAGCGGCCGGAGCGCAGCCCGTCGAGGACGGCGGACGGCACCGATTTGAGCCGCCCGGCGATCACCTCGCCGGTCGTGCCGTCGATCGAGATCTCGTCCCCTTCGGCCAGGTGCCGGTCGCCCACTCGAATGCCGTCGTGCTCGTCGACCGAGAGATCGCCCGCGCCCACGACGCAGGGCTTGCCCATGCCGCGCGCGACCACCGCGGCGTGCGAGGTCATGCCGCCGCGCGAGGTGAGAATGCCCGCCGCGACGTGCATGCCGACGATGTCTTCGGGCGAGGTCTCGGCGCGCACCAGGATCACCGGATCGGCTCCGGGAACGGCGGCCATCGAGGCGGCTTTCTCGGCCGTGAGCGCGATCCGCCCGGCCGCCGCGCCCGGCCCGGCGGGGAGCCCCTTGGCGAGCAGGCGGTGGCCGGCGACGGCCTGTCTTTTCTGTTCGAGGTCGAATACCGGCGCGAGCATTTGCACCAGGTGCTGCGGCTCGACCCGCTTCAACGCCTCGGCCGAGTCGATCACCCCTTCCCCCACCATTTCGGCCGCGATCCGCACGGCGGCCGGCCCGGTCCGCTTGCCGGTGCGGGTCTGGAGCATGAACAGCTTGCCGTGCTGGATCGTGAACTCCAGATCCTGCATGTCGCGGAAGTGCGCTTCGAGCCGCTGGGCGACCGCTTCGAGATCGCGCGCCGCGTCGGGGAAATCGGCGGCCAGGCCGGGCGAGCTCGCCGTCGCTTCGATCGTCTGCGGCGTGCGGATGCCGGCGACCACGTCCTCCCCTTGGGCGTTGGTCAGGAACTCGCCATAGGTCCGCCGCTCGCCGGTCGCCGGATTCCTCGTGAAGGCGACGCCCGTGGCGCAATCGATGCCCCGGTTGCCGAACACCATCGCCTGGACGTTGACCGCCGTCCCCAGCTGGTCCGAGATCCCGTTGATCTTCCGGTAGGCCTTGGCGCGGTCGCCGTTCCAGCTCAAGAACACGGCGGTGATCGCCCCCCAGAGCTGCTCCTTCGGATCTTGCGGGAAGGTCTTGCCGGCTTCGGCCACGATCCCCATGAATTTGCCGCAGACCTCGGCCAAACTTTCGCGCGACAGTTCGGCGTCGGTCGCGACCCCCTGCTTGCCGCGGGCCGCCGTGAGCGCCGCCTCGAACGGCGGGCGCGGCAGGTCCATCACGATGTTCGAATACATCGCGATCAGCCGGCGGTAGGCGTCGAGCAAGGAGCGGGTGTCGAAGGCGGGGAGCTGCGATTGCGCGTCGACTATCGCGTCGTTCAGGCCCAGGTTGAGGATCGTGTCCATCATCCCGGGCATCGAAAGCGGCGCGCCGGATCGGACCGAAACCAGCAGCGGATCTCCCGGGTCGCCGAATTTCTGGCCGAGGGCGCCTTCGAGTTGGGTCACATGACCGGCGACTTCTGCGTCCAATCCGTCCGGATATTGGCCGCCGTTCTCGTTGTAGGCGTTGCAGACTTCCGTGGTGATGGTGAAGCCGGGCGGCACCGGAATCCCCAGCCGGCTCATCTCGGCGAGGCCGAAACCTTTGCCCCCCAACAGGTTCTTGCCCAGTCCCTCACTTTCGGTCGATCCCGCGCCGAAGGCGTAAACCCGCTTGCCAGACATCCCGTCTCTCCTCTTGGCCATGGATTCTTCGAACCCGAATCATAGCCTTCTAGGCCAGCCTCACACCCGCATCAACACAGACCCCCAATGGAGTCCCGCGCCGAGCGCGGTGAACGCCACCAGCGCCCCCTCCGGCGCCTTGCCCGCTTGGCGCGCTTCGTGGAACGCGAGCGGCAGGGTGGCCGACGTGGTGTTGCCGAACTTCTGAATGTTGTTCCAGACTTTCGCGTCGGGGAGCCCCAACGCCTTCTGCGACGCCTCGTTGATCCGCAGGTTCGCTTGGTGCATCACCAGCAGGTCGAGGTCGTCGAGCGTGTAGCCGTTCCTGGTCAGGATCTCGCGCGTCACCTCGGGCATCCGGGTGACCGCGAGCTTGAACACCACTTTGCCGTCCATCACCGGCACGGTCTGCGCCGCGGCGATCATCTCGGCCGAAACGAACGGCCGGTTCGCGGAGCCGCCCCCCGGCACGTAGAGAATCTCCTTGTGGTTGCCGTCACCATAGAGCGCCGAGCCGAGAATGCCGCGCTCCGGTTTTCCCTCGACGCGCGGCTCCGCGCGGAACACCATCGCGCCCGCGCCGTCGCCGAACAGGACCAGCAGGTGGCGGAAGTTCGAGTTCCAGGCGAAATCCTCCTCGGAGAGCGGCCCCGGATCGCGCCCGTGCAGGACCTCGAAGGTCCGGGCGGAAAACGGCATGAGCGAGGTGTGGACGTCGGTGCCGACCAGCAGGACGTTTTTCGCGATGCCGCCGCGAATCAGCGCGTCGACCAGCTGCAACCCATAGGCGAACCCCGCGCACTGTTGGCGGATGTCGAGCGTCGGCAGCGCCCTCAAGCCCAATTTCTGCTGGATCAGGGTGGCGGACCCGGGGAAATAGTGATCCGGGGTCATGGTCGCGCAGACAACGTAGTCGATCTCCGAAGGATCTAGCCCCGAATCCGCGATCGCCGCGCGCGCGGCCTCGGCGCCCAGGTCGGACGAGCCGACTCCCGCGTCGACGTAAAAGCGGGTGGAGATGCCGCTCCGTTCGCGAATCCAGGAGTCGCTCGTCTCGATGATCCGAGCGAGCATGTCGTTCGTGACCTCGTGCGGGGGGATCGCCACACCGGTACCGGCGAGGACGGCGCGGTTCTCGGGCATCTATCGGCTCCTCGAAAGGCGTTTCGTGGAGCGAGATCCTACCAGCTAACCCCGTGGGCGAACGCGCGTTCGGCCGGTGAACGGCACGGTGAGGCCCCCTTGCTTGATGAATCGGAAGAGCCCGAACGGCTTCTTGCCGTCGAGGCCGAACGGGGCTTTCTCGTCGTAGCGCCAGACTTCGATCGCCTGGTTGCCCGCGATCGAGGTGATGTCGAAATCGACCTTGGCGGGCGCCCCGTACAGCACGAAGATGGCGCCGCGCGCGGTGTGCCGGCCGAGGATTCCGGCTTCGGAGTAGAGCCGGTCGGCCTCGTCGGAACGGGTGTCGAACACCTCGCGGGCGAGGTTGCCTTCGCTGCCCGGCGTCAAATCGCGCTTTTGCCAGAAGCGCTCGATGAAGGCGGCGGCCGTCTCGTCGGTATTGAGAGCGAGAAACTCGGCGATCTCCTGGTCGCTCGCCATCCGCGACACCGCGCCGAGCAACCAAGCCGCGTAGTCCGGCCCGAGCAGCGGGTTGGTCAGGTCTTCATAGCGGCGCGACTGCGGCTTGGCCGCCGCCTCGGCCGGCGCCGCTTCGAATAGAGCCCCGAACAGGGCGACGAGCCCGGCAGCGGCGAGAACGGCGAAGCGAGCGCGACGCGGCATGGCGGTCAACGCCTCCGCAACAGGTCGAGAAACTCTTCGCGCACCGGCTTCTGGTGGAAAATTCCGCGCAGCGCCGAGGTCACCGTCTCGGAGCCCGGCTTCTTCACCCCGCGCATCTCGACGCACAGGTGCCGCGCCTCGATCACGACCATCGCACCCTGGGGTTTTAGGTGCTCGTCCAGATAGGAGACCACCTGCTCCGTGAGCCGCTCCTGAAGTTGGGGCCGCTTGGCGTAGAACTCCAGGATGCGGGAGAACTTCGACAGGCCGATGATCCGGTCGTTCGGAATGTAGGCGATATGGGCATGGCCGTAAAACGGCACCAGGTGGTGCGCGCACATCGAGTAGAACGGGATGTGCTTCTCCATCACCATGTGGCTGTAGTTCTCTTCGTTCGGGAACGTGGTGATCGCCGGCTCGGCTCCCTCGGAGAGGCCGTGGAACATCTCGATGTACATCTTGGCCACGCGGCGATCGGTCTCGGCGAGGTTCGGATCGGTGAGATCGAGCCCCAGGGCGGACAGAATGCCCCGAACGTGATGGGCGACGGTCGCGACCTTCGCCTGATCCGCCTCGCTGACCCCCGAGATCGGTTCCAGAAGGTCGATGTCGTGATTCATGAGCACTCCTTTCCCGCGCCAGAACGTGCAGTCTATCCCGCCCATTCCTCCGGCGGAGATGGGGTAGTCTTAAGGCCGCCGCCTGGTGCGGCGACGTACCCCACGAGCCCGATCGCGCCCTCTCGGATCTGGAGAGCGCGCGCTGAACGTGAAGGAGCCCCACGTTGGACGCCAAAACCTTCGTCACCCACCTGCTCACCGAAATGGACGAACTCTTCTCCCGCCTCGGCGAAACCGAGACGCTCGAAGCCGAAGCCGGCGGCAAAGTGGACGTCGTGACCCTGCTCAAACTGGCCTTGAAGAGCGAGCTCGAAGCGAGCGAGCTGGCCGGCTTCTGGATGACCACGACCCCCGAGGTCGAGGCCAAGATGATCCTCGCGCTCCAGTGCGGCGACGAGATGAAGCACTACGGCATGATCGTCGAACGACTGGCCGAGATCGGCGAGGACGCCTCCGAATTCGATCCGCTCGCCGAGGGGCACAGCCCCCTCTACCAATACCTGCGCGGTCTGCGCACGACGGTCGAGCGGATCGCCGCCGGGCCGTTCGCATCCGAGGCGATCGCCAAGGTAAGGAACGCCCAGTTCGTGAACTTCTGCCGCTCGGTGGGAGACGCCGGAACCGCCGACCTTTACGACCAAACCATCCAGCCGGAAGAGGCGCATCACCACGAGCTCGGCCGCCAATACCTGGAAAAGCACGCCACCACCGCTGAAATCCAGGAGCTGGCCTCGGCCGCCGTGCGCAACACGCTCGC
>Ga0268264_10001403_pt1 | contig 22517 bp, 21 predicted proteins | sample KBSSwiS32_FD_190357 | JGI IMG/M metagenome (GOLD analysis project Ga0268264, IMG submission 190357) | Switchgrass rhizosphere microbial communities from Kellogg Biological Station, Michigan, USA - KBS Switchgrass S3-2 (SPAdes) (version 2) | ecosystem: Host-associated > Plants > Roots >...
GGACGAGGCGGCCGAGACCGCCGCCAAGGCCGCCCAGGCCGCGTTCGAGGAAGGCCGGCTCTCCGCCGACCTGCCGACGCACGAGGTCGCAGGCGCGGAGCTGAACGCCGGCATCGCGCTGGCCGCCCTGGCGGTCGACGCGGGCCTGGCCGGCTCCAAGGGCGAGGCGCGGCGCTTGGCGCAAGGCGGCGGCCTTCGGGTCAACGACAAGGCCGAGGCCGACGCCAACCGGTTGATCAGCGCTGCGGATCTCGTGGGCGGCGTCGTCAAGCTGGCCGCGGGCAAGAAGAAGATCGTGCTGGTCAAGCCAGTGTAGTCTCGGTCCCGAAGCGATTCGGGGGCGTGGAATGACAGGGATGGCGCGCGCGCAGGGACCTGCTCCGAGTTCCTGGCTGGGCCGCCTGGCGCTCGCCCTGATAGTCACGTCCGTTGCGTTCTCGGCTTACGTGCTTTGGCGATCGGCGGTGCTGACGCCCTACTACGACGAACTGGACTGGATTCTCCGCTGGCGCGCGCTCGCGGCCGATGGCAACTGGGGCCGCTATCTCTTCACGCCGGTCAACCTGCACCGCGTGCCGTTCGTGTTCGGCCTGCTGGCGCTCGACATCCAGGTGTTCAGCGGGACCAACTGGCCCTTGATCGCTTCCGGCGCGCTGGCGCTCGGCGTCCTGGCCTGGATCTTGGCGCGAGAAGGGGCGAAGGCCGCGCCGCCTCCCCTTCCCCTGCCCGCCGCAGCGGCGATCGCCATGCTCGCGCTGACGCCGCCCAACCTGCTCGATGCAGCGATGCCCATCTGCGTGAACTACCTGCATGGCGCAGCGTTCGCCGTCCTCGCCATGGTGCTGGCCGAGGGCCGCGACGGGCCAGGCGTGGGCTGGCGACGTCTCACTGCGCTGGCCGCTGCGGTCCTGGCAGGCTTTGGGGATGCCGCTGCGCTGGCGGTCTGGCCGGCGATGGCGATCGCCGCGCTGCGCCGACGCGACGTCCTATGGTTCGCGGCGATTTTCGTCGCAGGGACCGCCTTCGTGAGCGCTTATGCATGGGGGCAAGCCGCGAGCGCCGAGGGCGCTACGTCCGGTGCGTTGCACGACCCGATGAGCGCCCTGCGGCTGGCGCTCAACTTCATCGCCCTGCCGTGGACGCAGGTGAATATCGAGCTCGCCTGGATTCCAGGCCTGGCGATCGCCGCCGTCAGCCTCGCCGCGGTGACGCTGCGCGGCGGTTCGATGGCCGCACGCAGCGAGCGGCTCGCCGTCACCTTCATCCTGTTCTCGCTCGGCGTGACGGCGATGGCGGCGCTGGGACGCACCGCCGGCGACGTGCTCAACGTGCCGCTGCGTTACAGCGTGCTGCTCGCGCCGCTGCACGCCGGCCTGGTGATCCTGGCCCTGCCGTATGCGGACGACCTGTGGCGCGCCAATCGCCGCGGCGGCGATGCGCTTTGGGCCGCGGCTCTCGTCCTGCTGGCGCTCCAGGGCGGGCTGATGGCGGTCCGCACGGTGCGGACGAGCGACGTCGTCCGCAACACCATCGCCGAGTTCAAGGCAGGCGTGACGACGCCCCGGACCCCGCTTTTCATCCACCCCAACCCCGCCCACGCCGAGCGGATCTACGCCGATCTGCATCGCGACGGACTCTACCAGCGCGAGCTGCACTTGAAGCGCACGACCCCGGCGCGCTAATCGCCGGGCAACGGAGCGAGCGGGGACGCAGTGGGCATTCGACGTCAAGGCGGAAGGGCATGAAGAACGCGCAGGTAGCGCCCCCCGCATCCGGGCTGCGCCGGGCCGCTTGCGTGCTCCTGGGCGCCCAGATCGTCCTCGCGGCGGTGATCTTCTCCCGATCTATCGTGCTGGTTCCCGTCGCCGACCAGATCGATTGGCTGCAGCGGTGGCTCCAGCTCAACCAGGGCCGCGACGCCTGGTCCTATCTGCTGGAGCCGCACAACCACCACCGGATCGTCTGGACGCTGGCGCTCCAGGCCTTCGACCTCTCGGCCCTGGGCGGCGACAACATCCCGCTGGTGACGACTGGCATCGTCGGGGTCGCGGCGATGACCTGGCTGCTTGCGCGCGAAGCCGCCACGGCCGCAGGCGCGGTGCTGAAACTCCCGGCCGCCACGCTCGCCGCAATGCTGATGTTGAACGCCGCCATCCTGATGGACGCCAGCATGCCGGTGTTCGTGGCCGGCGTGCACGGCGCGGTGCTTTCGCTGCTGGCGATCCTGCTGGGCGAGCGCAAACCCGCCACGCGCGGCTGGCGCGCCGCGGGGGCCTTGGCCTGCGCCGCGGCCGCCGGGCTCGGCAACGCTGCGGCGCTCGTCGTCTGGCCTGTGCTCGCCTGGGGCGCATTACGTCGACGGGACTGGACCTGGCTGGGCCTGGTGGTAACCTGCGGCGGCCTCTACATCCTCGGCTACGCCCATGGCCAGTCGACCGAAGGCTCCCCTCTCGGCGCCCTCGCCAATCCAGTCCAGGCGGCGAAGATCGCACTGGGTTGCCTGGTGCTGCCCTGGACGCGCCTGGCGCAGGGCTACGGCTGGATCGCCGGCCTGGCTGTCTTCGTCCTGGCCTTGACCGCCATGCTGCTGCGAGGCGGCCGCGGCGCGCCGGCGTGGGAGCGTGTCGCCTGCGGCCTGATCCTGTTCGGCTTGGGCGCCGCGGGCATGGCCGGATTGGGGCGCACCGACCTGGTGGACCCGAGCAACGTGCCGGTGCGCTACACCGTGTTCATCGCGCCCATGCACATCGGCCTGGCGATGCTGACGCTGAGGCGAGCCGAAACGCTGCTGCGCGCGCGACCGCGCGCAGCGCAGGCCTTGGTCTTGGGCGTCCTCGGGGTCATGCTGCTGCAGAACGCGGTGATGGGCTATCGCGCGATCGAGACCACCGCCCGGATCCGTACGGAGGTCGCCGACTTCCTCCAAGGTCGCGCTGTCCCAGAGGCGAGCGACTTCCCGCACCGCGACCGTGCACTGGCCGCCAGGGTGTACACGACGCTCAAACACGAGGGGCTCTTCCGTCGCCAGCTCGGCGGCCAAGACTCCCAAGCGAAACACTGAAGGAGACCAGGCGATGAGCGGACCAGGCGCAGGCGACAAGGCCCCTGATTTCGAGTTGCAGACTGCAGGGGTTCCGGCCCGCCTCGCCGACCATGCCGGCAAGACCCTGGTGCTCTATTTCTACCCGAAGGACGACACCACCGGCTGCACGCGCGAGGCGCAAGACTTCACAGCGCTGGCCCCAGAGTTCGCCAAGGCGGGCGTCGCGATCATCGGCGTCTCCAAGGACTCCGTCGAGAAGCACAAGAAGTTCACCGCCAAGTACGACCTCGGCGTCCCGCTGGGGTCCGATCCCGAAGGGACGGTCATCGAGCGTTACGGCTCCTGGGTGGAGAAGACCCTCTACGGCCGCAACTACATGGGCATCGACCGCTCGACCTTCCTGATCAAGGACGGCGTCGTCCAGCGCGTCTGGCGCAAGGTGAAGGTCGCCGGCCACGCCCAACAGGTCCTGGACGCCGCCCGCGCACTCTGAACGAACCTCGGTTGCAGAAGCCCCTCGATCCACTCTACCGTGGGTCGGGGGATGTTTGAATGATCCGCAGGATTGCGGCCGCGATCGGCGGCCTGGCGCTCTCGGCCGGAGGCGCCCAAGCCGCGCCGCTGGAGCCCTACGGCAAGCTACCCAGCATCGAGCAGGCGGCGGTCTCGCCGAGCGGCGGCCGCATCGCCTACATCCTCACCGACGGGGATGAGAGGTCTGTCGTCGTGCGACGTCGGGCGATCACGAGACCCTGATGTTCGCGCGTCAACTCAGCCGGCGCCGAGCCGCTCTACGCGCCTGCCGACAGCAGAATTGTCGGCAAGGCCGCAATGGTCGGCGACACGGTCGAGTACAGCTTCGTCGAGCCTGCGGACGCCGCCGCGTGGCGAGCCATCGTCAGGGCCTAAACGGGCGACCGGGTCACCCTCGTCTCCTGGTCGGACAATCGCCGGAAGATTATCGTGCGGGTAGACTCCGAGACGCTGGGGCCAGCCCTCGCCTTCGTTGATCTCTACACTCGGAAGGCGGACTGGCTCGACGCGGAATACGCCGGGCTCAGGGAAGCGGACATCTCCATTCGCAAGCCCATTCGCTATAAGGCGGCGGACGGCCTGGAGATCACCGGCTACCTGACCCTGCCCAAGGGGCGCGACGCCAAGGCGCTGCCGCTCGTGGTGTTGCCGCACGGCGGCCCCGCGGCGCGCGACGAGCCGGGCTTCGACTGGTGGTCGCAGGCCCTCGCCTCGCGCGGTTACGCGGTCCTTCAGCCGAACTTCCGGGGATCCCAGGGCTTCGGCCAAGCCTTTCTCACCGCCGGCTTCGGACAGATCGGCCGCAAGATGCAAACCGACCTCTCCGACGGCGTACGCTTCCTGGCGGCGCAGGGAACCGTCGATCCGAAACGAGTGTGCGTCGTCGGAGCCAGCTATGGGAGGCTATGCGGCCCTGGCAGGCGTGACCATCGACCGCGGCGTCTATCGCTGCGCGGTGTTGGTGGGCGGCGTATCGGACTTTGGCGATCAGACCGCCTACTCCGGGAAATACGCCGCTAACGCGGAGCGTTATTGGCTGCGCTTCATGGGCGCGCAATCCATGCGCGATCCGGTGATCGCCCAGTATTCGCCTGCGAACTTCGCTGCGCTCGCCGATGCGCCGGTAATGCTGATCCACGGCCGTGACGACACGGTCGTCCCCATCATTCAGAGCCGCAAGATGGCCAAGGCGCTGCAGGCCGCCGGCAAGCCGGTCGAACTCGTCGAACTGCCTGGCGAAGACCACTGGCTGAGCACCGGCGCCACCCGACTGCAGATGCTTCAGGCGACCGTCGCATTCCTGGAGAAGAACAACCCCCCGAACTAGCCAAGGCGCCTGCGACTCGGGCGCATCTTGCGGATGGTTAAGATTTGGTCACTATCGCGCCCCAATCACGGGGAAACGGGGGCGTTCGTGACATTGCTGGATCGCTTGCGCGCGACGGCGCGGGCTTGGTTCCCTGAGCGCCGCCTCTACCTGCGTCAGGGCGGAGAGATGCGGGCCTTCGTGCTCTCCGGCCGCAAGCAGATGCTGGCCGTGGGCGGTCTGGCCGCCGCGGCGCTGTGGATGGGGATCTGCACCGCTTCGATGCTGATCGCCCTGCTCACGCGCACGCCGCCCGAAATCCGCACCCGGCCCATGGCGGCGACGCCGCCTGCGGAGATACTGGCCGCAGAGGTCGAGCGCCGGCACGCGGCGCTCGCCTTGCTGCTCGCCGATGCGGCGGATGCGCCAGGCGCCGCCCAGGCGCTGGTCCCGCCGATCGCTCAGGCGATCCGCGCCGGCGGCGCCGGGGACCCGATGCAGCGGCTGCAGGCGGTGCAGGCGAGCCAGGAGCAGATCCTGTCGGCCGCCGACGCCTTCGCCACCGAACGCACCGAGCGCCTGCGCGCCGCTCTGCGGCTCGCAGGCGTCGCCCCGCCCAAGGCCCGGCTCCCGGAGGGTCCGAGCGGCGGCCCGCTCATCGAGGCCTATGATCCGCAGGCCGCGGCGCTCGACCCGGCGTTCGCCAAGCGCGTGCAGGAGACGGCCGCAGCGCTCGCCGAAGCCCACGCGCTGGCCTCCACCGCCGCCCGGCTGCCGATCGCCACCCCGACTGCGGCGGGCGAACGGACCAGCGGCTATGGCTTCCGCATGGACCCTTTCACCGGGCGCGCGGCCTTCCATCCCGGCCTCGACTTCGCCGGCGCGCGGATGACCCCGGTGCGGGCGACCGCAGCCGGGACCGTCGATTTCGCCGGCGTGCGCTCCGGCTACGGCCGCGTGATCGAGGTCGACCATGGCGCCGGCTTCAAGACCCGCTACGCCCATCTCGCCCGCATCGGCGTGCGTCCGGGGCAGAAGGTCGCTGCCGGGGCGACCCTGGGCGGGATGGGCTCGACCGGCCGCTCGACCGGCACTCACCTCCACTACGAGGTCTGGCTCAACGGCCGCGCGCAAAACCCCGACCGCTTCGTTCGCGCCGGCAGCGTGCTGGCTGGAGGATAGACGCGAGCCCTTTCCCCCGCGAAGCAAGAGGGAGAGGGCGCTACCGTCGGCTGCCTCCTACGCCTCGACGCTGTCCCGGGTCGCGCCGACGCGCTGGGCGAGCGCTGCGCCCATGAACTCGTCGAGGTCGCCGTCGAGCACGCCCTGGGTGTCGGAGGTCTCCACCTCGGTGCGCAGGTCCTTCACCATCTGGTACGGCTGCAGCACATAGCTGCGGATCTGGTGGCCCCAGCCGATGTCGGTCTTCTGATCCTCCAATGCCTGCTGCGCCGCCTCGCGCTTTTCGAGCTCGACCTCGTAGAGGCGCGCGCGCAGCATCTTCCAGGCCTGGTCGCGGTTCTGGTGCTGCGAGCGCTGGGTCTGGCAGGCCACCGCAATGCCGGTCGGGATGTGCGTCAGGCGCACCGCCGAGTCGGTCTTGTTGATGTGCTGGCCGCCGGCGCCAGAGGCCCGGTAGGTGTCGGTGCGCACGTCGGCCGGATTGATCTCGATCTCGATGTTGTCGTCGACCACCGGATAGACCCAGACCGACGCGAACGAGGTGTGCCGTTTGGCCGCCGCGTCGAACGGCGAGATGCGCACCAGGCGGTGTACGCCGGCCTCGGTCTTCAGCCAGCCGTAGGCGTTCTGGCCCTTCACCTGCAGCGTCACCGACTTGATCCCGGCCTGCTCGCCCGAGGTTTCTTCGAGGAAGTCGACCGTCAGGCCGTGGGCCTGGCACCAGCGGGTGTACATGCGTAGAAGCATGCCGGCCCAGTCGTTGGACTCGGTGCCGCCGGCCCCGGAGTTGATTTCGACGAAGGCGTCGTTGCCGTCGGCCTCGCCGGAAAGCAGCGCCTCCAGCTCGGCGCGCCGCGCTCGTTCCTTCAGCGTACGAAGCTGACCGCGCGCCTCCTCGAGCGAGGCCTCGTCGCCCTCCTCGTCGGCCAGTTCGGCGTAACCCACCGCATCGGCGAGGTCGCTGGTCAGCGACTTCACCGCGTCGACCTGGCCCGTAAGCCTGGTCCGCTCGCGCATGAGGGCCTGGGCCGCGTCGGCGTCGTCCCAAAGGGTCGGGTCCTCGACCCGGGCGTTCAGCTCATCGAGCTTTCGGAGCGCTGGCTCCCAGTCAAAGACGCCTCCTGAGCAGTTCGATCGACTGCTCGATGTCGGCTTTGGCAGCCTCGACATCCGCTCTCATAGGAGAACTCCGTTTATGACAAGGGGCGGGAGGTAACGTGCGCCCCGCCCGAGCACAAGGCCGTCCGCCTCAGTAGAGGCCGCTCAGATCCTCCGGCGGCTTGCGGGGCGGCGGCGGCGCGGTGGCCGCGGCCGCGTTGGGCGCGCCGGTGACGCCATTCTGCCAGACCTTGTCGTAAGGCTGCGGCCCGATCGGCGCGGCCGGCCCGGAGGCCTGCACGACGCGCGGCTCCGTGCCCGGACGGAAGGCCTCGCGGATACCGCGCACCAGGGCGAACTTGGCGTCCGTCGGCGGGACGAAGTCGTCCGGCGTCTCGGTCTTCAGCGCCTCCTGCATGAACTGCACGAAGACCGGCACGGCGGCGACGCTGCCCGTCTCGCCCTTACCCAGGCTGCGGTTGTCGTCGAAGCCGACGAACACGCCCACCACCAGCTTGGGTGAGAAGCCCATGAACCAGGCCGAGCGGTAGTCGTTGGTGGTGCCGGTCTTGCCGCCCACCGGCCGACCGAGCGACAGCGCCTGGGTGGCGGTGCCGCGCTGGACCACGCCCTGCAGCATGCTGGTGATCTGATAGGCGGTGATCGGGTTCCAGACCTGATCGCCGGTGACCGGGATGCGCGGGCTCTCGTCGCCACCGAAGCCGGCGTCGCAGCGGTCGCATTCGCGCCGGTCGGCCTTGAAGATCACCTTGCCCTCGCGGTCTTGCACCAGCTCGATCAGGTGCGGGTCGACCTTGCGGCCGCCGTTGACGAAGGTCGAATAGGCCGCCGCCATGCGGAAGACGGTGGTCTCCCCCGAGCCCAGCGCCATGGCCAGCACCCGGTCCATGTGCTTGGTGATCTCAAGCTTCTCGGCATTGGCCGCGATACGCTTCATGCCGACCCCCTGGGCCAGACGCACCGTCATGGTGTTGCGCGACAGCTCGAGGCCTTTGCGAAGCTGCAGCGGGCCGTAGTACTTGCCCTCGTAGTTCTCCGGCGACCATGCCTGGCCGCCCGCGCCCGGAAGCGTGATCGGCGAGTCCATGATCACGCTGGCCGGCGTGTAGCCGTTCTCCAGCGCGGTTGCGTAGACGATTGGCTTGAACGACGAGCCCGGCTGGCGCAGCGCCTGGGTGGCGCGGTTGAAGTTGGACAGCGAGAACGAATAACCGCCGACCATCGCCACCACCCGCCCGGAATAGGGCTCCATGGCCACCAGGGCGCCGTTGACCTCCGGCACCTGCTTCAGCCGCAGTTTCGACGGCTCCTTGTCGTCGGGCGCGACGAAGATCAGGTCGCCGGTGCCAATTCCCCGGCCTGCGCGCGCCCAGGCGACGTCTTCCGGCGCCAGCACGCCGGTCGAACCCTCGATGGTCACAAGGTGGACGACGCCGCCGCCCACGTCGGAGACCACGGCCGCGCGCCAGGTACGCCGCTCGGCGGGCTTGGCGGTCTTCTTGGCGACGTCTTCCCAGCCGGCCAGCGTGGTCACGTGGCCCCAGGCGCCGCGCCAGCCATGGCGATGGTCATAGGCCTCCAGGCCGGCCATCAGCGCCGTCCGCGCCGCGCTCTGCATGCGCGGGTCCAGCGTCGTGCGCATGTAATAGCCGCCCTCGTTGAGACGTTCTCCGAGGGTGGCGAGGCCGCGGCGACGGACCTCTTCGACGAAATAGTCGGCGTCGCGGTACTTGGCGCGGGTCGGTTCCGGCTGGACCTTCAGGTCCTCGCGCTTGGCGGCCTCGACCTCGGCGCGGCTCGCCCAGCCCATCTCCGCCATCTGGTCGAGCACCCAGTTGCGGCGGGCGATCGCCTGCTTCTTGCGGCGGATCGGATGGTAGTTGTCGGGCCCCTTCGGCAGCGAGGCGAGATAGGCGCATTCGGCGAGATCAAGATCGCTGATCGACTTGCCGAAGTAGTTATAGGCCGCGGCCCCCACCCCATAGGAGCGATAGCCCAGCCAGATCTCGTTGAGATAAAGCTCGAGGATGCGCTCCTTGGAGAGCACCTGCTCCAGCCGGCCTGCGAGGATCGCCTCTTTCAGCTTGCGGCCGAGCGTCGCCTCGTTGGTCAGCAGCACGTTCTTGGCCACCTGCTGAGTGATGGTCGAACCGCCCTCGAAACGCTTTCCCTGCACAGCGTTGATGACGTTCTTGGCCATGGCCCGGCCCAGGCCGCTGACGTCGACGCCGCCGTGCTTGAAGAAGTTGTGGTCCTCGGCCGCCAGGAAGGCCTGGGCAAGCTTGGGCGGCATGTTGTCGTACGGCACGAAGATCCGCCGCTCGCGCGAGAACTCGCCGATCAGGGTCCCGTCCCAGGCGTATGCACGCGTTGCGGTGGGCGGGTGATAGTCGGCAAGGTCGGCCGCATCGGGCATGTCGTGGAACAGCCAAGCCGCCCAGATGGCCGCGCAGAACGCCGCCACCGCAACGGCGCTGAGCACGACCACGCCGGCCGTCGCGACCCATCGTTCGGGGGGATTCAACTTACGCTCGCCTCCGGAGGACGCCCCAACGTCAAGCTAGCAGGGCCTCCGCCAGCCCGGTCTAGCGCGCGTCGGCGCGGGCGCCAACGTTCGTGCGCGGCTTCGCGTCAGCGCGCCGCAAGACCCGCTGACGCCGATCTGCCACGACTATCCGCGCTGCGCCGCGCGAACCGCGTCCACGTCTGCGACCCGTTCGTCGACGACGACGAAGCGCATGGTCGCGCGGTCCATGAACACCGCCTCGTCTTCGGCGAGCGTGCGTCCGGTCTCGCCCAGGCCATAGGCGCTGGTGGCCTTCCAGGCTTCCCAGTCCTCGAACCAGAACTCTGTGACGACGTCGAATTCAGGCTCCGGCAAACCGCGAACCGGAACGACGAAGTTGCGGGCGTAGCGGCGCAGGTGCTCGAGCTCCTTGATGGCCAAGGGAACATGCCCGGACTCGTAGCGGTCGCGGAATTCATCGCGCGTGAGGCCTTCTTTGCGCTTCACGAACAGCATCACCTTGATCATCAGCTAACTTCCCTGCGTGTCCGACTACCCCTCGGTCGGGCGTTGCGCCTGACCGTAGAGCATCACGGTTTCCCGCGCCAAGGCTGGCTACGGCTTGCCCGGGGTCGAGCGCCATCTGTCGAAGACCGCCGGCGGCTGCGCGGCCAGCGTCTTGCGCAGGTCTTCCATCGGCCGTTGGCTTTCAGTGACGATGCCGCCCATGGGTCGATTGATGTCGAGGATCAACATCAGCGAGAGCACTAGGAGCAGCAGCAGGAAGATGGCGGCGAGGTGTCCCCGACCGCCCTTCATCACATAGCCAAGGACACCGGCCGTGGTGACCAAGTAGATGAAGAGCGCCGCAAACACCTCCCCCGGCACCCGAGCGAGGCGGGCGGTCTTACGGGCCTGGTCGATGTTGATCACCTCGTTGATCGAGTCGACGTAGCTGCTGGAGAAGTCGATGTTCTTGATGCTGTCGAACGCCGCGACGGTCGCCGTCCAGAGGTCGGTGAGCATCGCGTCATTGACGGCGAGCAAGCGCCGCTGTTCCGCACTGCCCGGCTGCGCCTTCGCCAGGGCGATCCGAGTATCGGTGTAGCGCAGCAGCAGATCGGTGGTGCGTTGTCGGTGCGGCTCGTCGAGCAACTGCGCGCGCAGATAGGCGGTGCCGACCGCGTTGGCCTCCTCCAGGACCAGCGCGCGTCGGGCGTCGAAGCGATCCGTCGCCATCGAGAACGTAAAGCCGAGCAGCAAGGCTAGCAGGCCGAGCACGGCCGAGACGACGTAGCCCTCCTGACCGCCCTCTCCCTCCGCGTCCTTGCCGGCCTCCCGGCGCGAGATTTTCAGCAGGACGCCGACCGCGGCGGCGAGGCACATCGCCCCGAACAGGACGATCCCGATCAGCAACAGATTGGCGTTGTTCAACCAGCCGTCGAACGACTCCAGGCTCATGCGCGCTCGCTCCGGACGGCCTGCAACACGCGCAGCGAACTGACTGCGTCGCCGAGGCCCCTCACCGCTCAGTGAGCAGCTAAGCCGCGTGCACGTCCCTCCGCTCAAAGCCGTAGGACTTCGCCCGCGATCCCCGATTGCGGCGCAGCTAGGCCACGTTCGGTTGGCTCAGCCCAGCGCCTGGGCGAGTTCCCCGATCAGCGCTACCGAGCTCGGGTCGCCGAACTCGAAGTTCTGCACGAAAAGGCGTGAAACGCCTTTTGATTCAAAGGTGCGACAGAGCGGCGCAACCGTCTGCGGCGCGCCGATCATCCCCGCAGCCCGAGCGGCTTCGATCATGGTCTTGATGGGGCTGTTTGGCGGGATGCGCTGGCTCAGCCGCTCGGCCCTGGCGTGCGCGTCGCGATCGTTTTCGCCGAGGATCGGCACGATCATGGTCGATTGAGCGAGCGTCTGCGGATCGCGGCCGACCGCGACGCATGCGGCGTCGAGCAGCGTGCGGCTGCGAGCTGCATCGTCGGGCGTGCCGCTGAAGGCGTTATACTCGCTGGCGTACTTAGCGGCGAGCGCCACCGACTTGGGGCCTGCCCGTCCGCCGAGGATCAGCGGCGGGTTCGGCCTCTGCAGCGGCTTGGGCAGCAGGTTCTGGCCCTTCAGGGTGAATGCAGGCCCTTGATGATCGAACGCCTCCTCGCGCCAGCTGCGCATGATGATCTCGACCTGCTCCGCCAGCAGGCGCATTCGCTCGCCGAGCGGCGGAAAGGCGAAGCCGTTCTGCCGATGCTCGAGCTCGTACCAGCCGGCGCCCAGGCCGAGCTCCACCCGTCCACCGGAAACATGGTCCACCGAGGCGACGACCCGGGCGATGAGACTGGGATGGCGGAAGGTCGCCGGGGAGACGAGCGTCCCGAGCCGCAGGGTGCGAGTGATCGGCGCCAGCGCCGCCAGTGTTGTCCAGGCGTCCAGCGCCCCGCCTGGAAACCCGTGGATCATGGTGTAGTGATCGGATCGGAAGAGCCCATCGAGGCGCGCCGCCTCGGCGGCCTCAGCGAGCGCTGCCCACTGCGGCCAGCTCACGCCCTCCTGGCCTTCGATCATCATGACAACGCGCATGCGCAACCCCGTAGCGACGGCAAAAAGGATCGAGCGAATACTTCGAGCTTATGAGCTCGCGCGCAACCTACTGGCGATTGGTACGGGCTTGCGTGCGCTGGGCCTCGATCGCCAGGCCTGTTTCGACCAGGGCCTGGATCGCTTCAGACCGCGTCAGCTGATGCGTGCGCGCAAACGCAGCAATCTGCCGCTCGAGTTCTACAGGCAGGTTTTCGGTTGGCTGCGTCCCGCTCCCAAAATGGTCGACGAACGCCGTCTCCGGCCAGTCGGAGTCGCCGCCACGTCGCCCCTTGAACAACTTCTCCACGTAATTGGGGATTGGCCACGCCAATAAGTAGAGCGCGAAACATCCAAGCGCGATGAGTCCAATCTTGATCCAGTACATGGGGTCCATGCCGAGATATTCGCACCGGCGGCAGCCACATGTCAGCCGTTAAAACGTCACAGCAGATCATTCGGCGAGGCGAACTCGCTTCCCCCGCGACATTGGTACGGTCCGTGCACCTACCGATGTGTCGCTTGCCAGCGTGTCACTCCGGGACGACCGAGAATGACGGCCTGTTCGAGCGAATTGGTGATTTAGCGGGGCATAGTCCGCAGTTGTCGCGAGGCGACACGCCGGGCTGCCGTAAGCAATGGGGCGATCCGGTGAAAGCTGAGAGCTTCGTCGACTACTACGAGATCCTGGGAATTGGGCCGGGCGCGAGCCAGGAGGCTATCGCCCTCAAGTTCCGAACGCTTGCCCGTCGCTTCCACCCGGACAATGCGAACACTGGCGACCGGACCAGATTTGAATCGCTTCTCAAGGCCAACGAAACCCTGAGGGATCGGACCCGCCGCGCCCAATACCACAAGGAAAATTCGCAAAAGCTGCCTCCCCTGCCGCCCGAGGCTGACGGAAACGAGGCGAGTTCGGGCGCGTCCCAAGGCGTGGAGCCCGACATCGAGTTCGTCGACGATCTGGGCATCGACCGCGACGCCGCCATCCAGAACAATCTCCTGACGATGCTGTACCTGCAGCGCCGCAGAAACATCAAAGAGCCTGGAATCGGCAACGCCGAGTTGGAGCGCCTGACGGGCTGCGCCCATGAGCACCTTGAATTCCACATCTGGTACCTGCGGGAAAAGGGCTGGCTCGCCCGCGGCGAGGACGGCCTGTTGGCGATCACCGTCGCTGGGGTCGATCGCGCGGCGCATATCTACCAGACCGAGCAGCGCCTGATCACCGATCAGAGCTGACGCGGAAGCCGCCCTCCGCTGCTTGGCGTCAGCCGCCGCCCAGGCTGCCCAGGACGTCCTGCAGATACGGCCTTTCGGCGGGATCGGCCTTGCCGATCAGAGCCTGAAGCGCGAGGCGATGCGCGGTGACGAGCGCCTGCGCAGGCTCCGCCGCGACGTCGGGCGTCACGCCCACGCCCTCCCAGTTGCCACCCGACACCGGGCCGACCGCAGCTTCGTTCGGCACGAACATGCCGAAGTGATCGCTGAGCCGGTGGATCACGCCGGGATTGGCGCCGCCTCGGCTCTGCGCGCCGACGACTGTTCCGCGCTTCAACTGCTGGAGGTCGTAGGCGAACTCCTCGCCGGCGGAGAAAGTTTTGCCGCTCGTCAGGACGTAGACCGGCTTTGTCGTGCTCCAGCGGCCGCCGGGCACGAAGGGAACGGACCAGGATTGCGCCTCCTTGGCTGCGCCACGGTCGCGGAAGCTGACCAGCAGCGTCTGCGGCGGAACCAAGTAGCTGATCGCCAGCGCTACGGTGGCGGAATCGCCGCCCTTGTTGTCGCGCAGGTCGAAGATCAGGGCGTCGGTGTTGGCGAGAAAGGCCATGGCGGCGGCGACCGTCGCGCCCGCCTCCTCCGGCCCATGGAACTGGTCGATTTTCAGATAGCCGACGTTGCCGCCAAGCACCTCGGCCTTGGGCGTCGAGAAGTTGCTGCGCCGGGCGTCGCGCAACTGGGCGGCCTGGGCGGCGGCGGGATCGGCCTTGAGGTCGTCGCCCGCCGGCGGAAACCCTGCCGCCCGGAAGCGCACCACGAGGTGCTTGTCCTTGGTGACGGAGAACAGATCCGACGTCACGGCGTCCGCGAAAGCCTTGTCGTCGGCGGCCCTGTCGTAGGCGCCGCTCGAGGCGCGCTTGCGCACCAGCCGCGCGGCCGCGACAGACTTGTCGGCAAAGACGTAATCCGACTGGACCCGGGCCGCGACCGCCTCAGCCACCTGCCTGCGATCATCAGCCGTGGCGGCTCCCGGCAGGGCTGCAATCAGAGCGAAGGCGCTCGCTGCGGCGAAGATCGGAAGCGGACAGCGACCCATGGAGCCTCCGGCGGTGTGTCCCCGAACGTCGCGTTGTTGCGCGCGGCAGGCAAGCATGTCCGTCTCGGATTTGTCACACGTCACTTGCCGATGAGTCGGCGATACGCCGGCGTCAGCGCGACGCCAGCCGCGTGTTGGGCGCGAAGTAGTCGTCGATCGAGCGAGCCACGCCGTCGATCAGTTCAGCCCGCCGCACGGGATCGCGCAGGCGCTGTTCATCCTGAGCGTTGGAGATGAAGCCCATCTCCAGCAGCACCGCGGGCACATCCGGGGCCAGCAGCACCATGAAGCCGGCGCTGCGGTGGCTGCGGCGCAGCATCGGGGCTCGCCCGTCGAGATTGGCCACCAGGGTCTCGGCGAAGGTGGCGGAGCGGTTCTTGGTCGCGCGTTGGGTGAGGTCGAACAAGATGTCGCTGACCCCCGGATCCGAGGCCAAGCTGGCGCGCATGAACCAATCGTCCGGCTTCACGAACCGCGTCGCGCGAGAGAAGGCCTTGTCCGACAGAGTGTAGACGCTGGCGCCCTTCAGGTTGGCCTCAGGCGCGGAGTCCGAGTGCAGCGAGATGAACAGGTCGGCGTCAGCGCGCTGGGCGATGCGCACCCGGTCCTCGAGCGGGACGTAGACGTCGCCCTCGCGGGTCATCACCACCTTGTAGCGGCCGATGCGCTCGAGCCTGGCCTTCAGCTCCTTGGCGGCAAGCAGGTTGATGTCCTTCTCGATGTCCTCGGAGCCGCGCGCGCCCGGATCGTGGCCGCCGTGACCGGCGTCGATGACGATAACCTTCTTCAGCGGCAGCGGGGGCTTGCCCTTAGCCGCCGCCTTGCTCAGGCGAACCGCCTCGGGCGGCGCGGGCGTCAGGTCGATGACGTAGCGATAGTGCTCGACGCCATCGGCCGGCGGCAGCAGGAAGCGCCGCTTCACTACTGCGTCGGCGGCAAGATCGATGCGCAGACGCGCGCCGGCCGCGCTCTGATCCACCACCCAGGCCTTGACCAGCCCCTGCCCGGCGCCTTGCGCCTCGTCGGCGGTGGCGCCCTGAAGCACCAGCGTCATGCGGCGGTCATCGAGACCATCGGCGACCACCTTGCCAGTCACGGCGTGATCGAGGTCGACGACGATGCGCGTCTGGGCGGAGTCGCCGCCCAGGCGGACGCGCAGCAGTCCCGCAGTTACGGTCGCGGCGTGCGAGGCGGCTACCGCGGCCGTGCCCAGCACGGCTGCGGCCAGGACCAGGAGCGACCGGCCCTTCTTCGCTGCAAATCGCCTCGCCTGCGCCAACATCGACGGCATCCTACACCGGCCAAGCGCCAGCATTAGACACCATTTAGCCGCAAGGGCGTAGCCAAGCGGTTAACAAGACCTTTCCCGCATTGCGTTCCGCCAGAACGCTTCCAATTTGAAGCTTGGTGTTGCAATGTCCGCGGGCGCAACGAGCCGCCCCGGCTATGGCAGGGCGAAGTCGCGCGAAATCCGCGTCGAGGACGGCCCTGTGGCCGCGACGCCCCCTCCGTTCCGCGCCCAACTGGACGCATCTGGGAACACGCCCGATGAGCTGCGCAGCTCAAGTCGTACTCGGCTCAGAAGCCGCCCGCCTCGCCGATCTCGGCGCGGCCCGCCGGCACGCACGCGCTCGTCCTATCACAAGCAGGCAGCGCGGGGCCCAAGCGCCCACCGCGCGCCGTGGAGATTCAATTTATGACCAAGACGATGTTGATCGACGCCGCGCACGCAGAAGAGACGCGTGTGGTGGTGGTCGACGGGAACCGCGTTGAAGATTTCGATTTCGAGAGCCAGAATAGAAAGCAGCTCCGAGGCAACATTTACCTCGCGAAGGTAACGCGCGTTGAGCCGTCGCTCCAGGCCGCCTTCATCGAATACGGTGGCAACCGGCACGGCTTCCTCGCCTTCAACGAAATCCATCCGGACTACTACCAGATCCCGGTCGCCGACCGCGAAGCTCTGCTGCGCGAAGAGGCCGAAGAGGACGAGGAGGAGCCGCGCGGCCGCGCGCCCGCCGCGTCCGACGAGGATGACGAGGACGCTGCCGCCTCCGGGGCCGAAGACGAAGACGACGTCATGGAGGAAGAGGTCGCTCGGCGTCGCCGGCGGCTGATGCGCAAGTACAAGATTCAGGAAGTGATCCGCCGTCGGCAGATCATGCTGGTGCAGGTCGTCAAGGAAGAGCGCGGCAACAAGGGCGCGGCGCTCACCACCTATCTGTCGCTGGCCGGACGCTACGGCGTCTTGATGCCCAACACCGCCCGCGGCGGCGGCATCAGCCGCAAGATCACCGCGGTGACCGACCGCAAGCGCCTGAAGACCGTGGTCCAGAGCCTGGAAGTGCCGCAGGGCATGGGCCTGATCGTGCGCACCGCCGGCGCCAAGCGTACCAAGGCGGAGATCAAGCGCGACTACGAATACCTGCTGCGGCTGTGGGAGAATATCCGCGAGACCACCCTGCATTCGATCGCTCCGGCGCTGATCTACGAGGAAGAAGACCTCGTGAAGCGCGCCATCCGCGACCTCTACGACAAGGACATCGACCAGGTGCTGGTCGAGGGGGAGGCCGGCTTCAAGGAAGCGCGCGACTTCATGCGCATGCTGATGCCGAGCCAGGCCAAGAAGGTTCAGGCCTACCGCGATCCCGCGCCGCTGTTCGTCCGGCACAAGGTCGAGGATCATCTCAGCCAGATCTATTCGCCGGTCGTGCCGCTGCGCTCGGGCGGCTATCTGGTGATCAACCAGACCGAAGCTCTGGTCGCCGTCGACGTGAACTCCGGCCGCTCCACCCGTGAGCGGAACATCGAGGCCACGGCGCTGAAGACCAATCTCGAGGCGGCCGAGGAAGCCGCTCGGCAGCTGCGGCTTCGCGACCTGGCTGGCCTGATCGTCATCGACTTCATCGACATGGACGAGTCGAAGAACAACCGCGCCGTCGAGAAGAAGCTGAAGGATTGCCTGAAGGACGATCGCGCCCGGGTGCAGATGGGCAAGATCAGCCCGTTCGGCCTGATGGAGATCAGCCGCCAACGCCGTCGCACCGGCGTGCTGGAGGGCACCACCCACGTCTGCGAGCATTGCGCCGGCACCGGCCGCGTCCGCTCGGTTGAATCCAGCGCGCTGGCGGCCCTCCGCTCGCTGGAGCTCGAGGCGCTGAAGGGCGGCGGCGAGGCGACGCTGACGGCGCCGCGAGCCGTCGGCCTATACATCCTCAACGAGAAGCGCGCCCATCTGGCCCGCCTGCATCAGAACCTCGGCCTCTTTGTCACTATCGTCATCGACGACGAGTTGGCCCACGCCGAGTGCCTGATCGAGCGCACCGCGACCGAGACCAGCGCGCAACACGCCCTGCCGGCCCCCGCCGCGATCCCGCCTTACGCGCCTGCGGCTGAAGAGCCGGACGCAGATGAGCCGGACTTCGACGAGGAAGAAGACGAGGACGAGGACGAAGAACTCGAGGAGGACCTGGATGAGCGGCCGCAAGCCGCCGAGCGGGGATCTCACCGCGAGGCCGAGGCTCACGACGGCGAAGGCGGCGGCCGTCGCGGCCGTCGCCGTCGCCGCCGGCGGGGCGGCGAAGGCCGCGAGCCGCGCGAAGAGCATGCGCCCAGCCCCGCCGAGCTGCAGCACGACGACGAAGACGGCGCCTTCGGCGGCCGCCGCCGTCGCCGCGGCCGCCGCGGCGGCCGGCGGATGCGCGATGACGGCCGTCCGCAGGATGTCTTCGCCTGGACGCGTCCGTGGGTGCCCTACGGCGACGATCCATTCGTCTGGTTCGACCCGGCCGAGGATACCCGCCGCGCGCCTCAGCCCGTCGCCGCCAACGACGAGCGTCAGCGTGAGCCCGTCACAGCAGCAGCTGCAGCGGAAGCCACAGCGCCCGCCCCGGCCGTCTCGCGGCCCGCCGCGCCGCCGTCGGACGAAGAGGTCTGGGTCGAACTGCCACCGGTCGACGAAAAGCCGAAGCGCCCGCGCCGCGGCCGTGGACGCGCTCAGGCCGAGGCGGCGCCCGCTGTAGAAGCAGCCCCGGCCGAGGCGGTCGTAGAGCCTGCGGAAGCCGCCGAGGCCCCCGCCCCCGCCAACAGCGACGCGCCGGCCAAAAAGCCGCGCAGCCGCAGCCGGAAGAAGGCCGTCGAGGCGGTGGCGGAGCCTGTCGCCGAGACGGTCGAGGCGCCCGTCGCCGCGGTCGCCGAGGCCGCGCCGGAGCCCGTACTGGCCGAAGCGGCGCCTGAACCCGCCCCCCCGCCGCCTCGCGAGCCCGATCCGAACGAGATCACGGCCCCGCCCGCGGCTCCGCGTCGCGGCTGGTGGCGGCGAGGCTGATCGCATCAGTCCGGCCCGGGTGGTTCCACCTGGGCCGGAATGGTTCTAATCTGCTCTGGAGGGTTCGGGCGTCGGCTACAAGAGAGTTGCGATGGTGTCCCCTACCCGATCGATCTCCCGTTTCATCCTTGCCGCGCTGCTGACGACCAGCCTCGTCGCCAGGCCGCAGCTCGCCGCGGCCCAGGAACGCGAGACTTTGATCCGGGACACCGAGATCGAGGAGATCCTGCACAAGGACGCCGAGCCGATCCTCAAGGCCGCCGGTATCGACTCCAAGTCGGTGCAGATCGTCATCGTCGGCTCGAAGGAGTTGAACGCCTTCGCCGCGCCGCGGGTGATGGGCGTGAACACCGGGCTCATCCTCCAGACCAAGACTCCCAATGAGTTGCAGGGGGTCATGGCCCACGAAGTCGGGCACCTGGCCGCCGGCCACGTCGCCCGTTCCGGCGAGATGAACCGCGCCGGCATGAAGCCCTTCCTGTTGACGATGGGCCTGGGTGTGCTGGCCGCGCTCGCGGGCTCTGGCGACGCCGCGGCGGGCCTGGTCGGCAGCGCAGGCTATTTCGGCACGCTGGGCGCCATGGGCTTCAGCCGCGAGCAGGAAGCGCGCGCCGACCAGGCCGGCGCGACCCTGCTGGAGAAGGCCGGCCTCTCCGGCAAGGGCCTGGCCGACTTCTTCGACAACTTCCGCTACCAGGAGGTTTTCGACGAGGCTCGCCGCTACGCCTATTTCCGCAGCCACCCGCTCTCGTCGGATCGGATCGACGCCCTACGCACGCGCGTCGCCGCCCAGTCCCATTACAATGAGACCGACAGCGCCGATCAGGTCTCCGAACACGCCATCATGAAGGCCAAGCTGGACGGCTTCCTCAATCCCCAGCAGGCTGTCGTCAAATACAGCGAGACCGACAAGACCTATCCGGCGCGCTACGCCCGGGCGATCGCCTATTATCAGATGCGCGAATCCGACAAGGCGCTGAAGCAGATCGACGCTCTTCTGCAGGAGCAGCCGAACAATCCCTACCTCTGGGAGCTAAAGGGCCAGGTGCTCTACGAGTTCGGCCGCACCAAGGAAGCCGAGGAGCCGCAGCGCCGATCGGTGCAGCTGAAGCCCGAGGCGCCGCTGCTGCACGTCAACCTCGGCCAGACGTTGATTGCGCTGGACGACCCGGGCAAGGTCGACGAGGGGATCGCCGAGCTGAAGAAGTCCCTGACCCTCGAGGACGACAACGCCGAAGCCTGGCGGCTGATGGCCCAGGGCTACGACAAGCGCGGCCAGGAGGGGCTCGCCCGGTTGGCCACAGCCGAATACCAGTTCGACATCGGCGACATGACCCAGGCGCGGGTCTTCGCCATGCGCGCCCGCGAGAAGCTGCCGAAGAACACGCCCGACTGGCGGCGCGCGACGGACATCGTGCTGGTCTCCAAACCGAGCAAGGACGACCTGCAGCAGCTGGCCCGCGAAGGGGCGATCGCGCAGTCGCAGGCGCGGTGAGCCGGCTGGCCAGGGCGCGCGATGCGGCCTATGGGAAGCGCATGAGATCTGCTCCCTTCACCGCCTTGGCGCTGGCCGCCGTCATGGCGCTCGGCGGTTGCCAAGAGTCCGACGAAGCCTTCGGCAAGCGTGTACAGGCCTACCTGCTGGAGCACCCTGAGGTGCTGCGTGAGGCGTCGCTCAAGCTGCAGCAGAAGGACCAGGCGGACCAGGCCAAGGCCGCGCTCGACGCCATCGGAGAGCATCGCAGCCAACTGGAGCGCGACCCGCGCGACCTGGTGGTCAATCCGAACGGCAAGATCACCGTCGTCGAGTTCTTCGACTACAACTGCGGCTACTGCAAAATCGCCGCGCCTCAGGTGGTTCAGCTGATCAAGGACCACCCCGACGTCCGCTTCGTCTTCAAGGAGTTTCCGATCTTCGGCGGGGTGTCCAACACCGCCGCCGCCTTGGCGCTGACCCCGCAGGTCAAAGCCAAGGGCCTGGAGATCTATCAGGCCTGGATGGCCGAGAAGCCGCTGGATGACGCCGGCATCGATCGCACCCTGACAGCCGCCGGGATCGACCCCGCAGCTGCGCGCAAGGTGGCCCAGGATCCGGCCATCGAGCGGCAGTTGATCGACGTCCACACGCTCGCCAAAGCGCTGCAGATCGAGGGCACGCCCGCCTTCATCGTAGGCGACACGCTGGTTCCGGGCGCCGATCTCGGCGCGCTGCAACTGGCGATCGCCAACGCCAGAAGCGGCAAGCCGAAGAAGCGCTGACCGGGCGCGCGCCCCCGGGCGCTTGTGACCCCAGCGCTCGACCGTTACAAGACCGCCAGAATCGACGGCGGAGCCGAATGCCGAAACCGATCTATGTGCTGAGCGGCCCGAACCTCAACCTGTTGGGGACCCGCGAGCCGGAGATTTACGGGCGCGACACGCTGGACGACATCCGCCAGCGCTGCGAGGCGCGCGCGAAGGCGCTCGGCTGCGAGATCGTCTTCCGGCAATCCAACCACGAAGGCGAGTTGATCGACTGGGTGCAGGAGGCGCGCACCCAGGCCAGCGCGCTGGTGATCAACCCTGCCGGCTATGGCCACACCTCAATCGCGCTGCTCGATGCGCTGAAGACGGCGGAAGTCCCGATCGTCGAATGCCATCTGTCGAACCCGGCGGCGCGGGAAGACTTCCGTCGGACCACGTACGTCTCGCTCGCCGCGACGGGCGTGGTCTCCGGCTTCGGCGCCGCCAGCTACGAGCTGGCCGTCGAGGCGGCCGCGGGCCTGGCCCGCTGACGTCTCATCAGAGAAAGCAAGGACGAACGAATGGCTAGCAGTCCCAAGGCTCCCGCCGATCCGATCGACGCGCGCCTGGTGCGCAAACTGGCCGACATTCTGACGGAGACCGGCCTCACCGAGATCGAGGTGGAGCACGCCGGGCTGAAGGTCCGCGTCGCCAGGTCGGTCACCGCCGCCGCCGTCCACTACGCCGCTCCGGCGGCGATCGCCCACGCCCCGGCGCCGGCGCCGGTTGCAACCCCTTCGGCTGCGGCGCCGGTGGCCGAGCCCGCCCGCGCCCGCGGCGACACCGTGACCTCGCCGATGGTCGGCACCGTCTATCTGCAGCCGCAGCCTGGCGCGGACCCGTTCGTCAAAGTGGGTGACACGGTCGAGGCCGGCCAGACGCTGTTCATTGTCGAGGCCATGAAGACGATGAACCCGATCCCGGCGCCCAAGGGCGGCCGGATCGTCGAGATCCTGGTCTCCGACACCCAGCCCGTGGAATTCGGCGCGCCGCTCGCCGTCATCGAGTAGGGCGATGTTCGAGAAGATCCTGATCGCGAACCGCGGCGAGATCGCGCTCCGCGTCCACCGCGCCTGCAAGGAGATGGGCATCGCCACCGTGGCCGTGCACTCCGAGGCGGATTCCGGCGGCATGTGGGTGCGGCTGGCGGACGAGAGCGTCTGCATCGGCCCTGCGCCCGCGGCCAAGAGCTACCTGAATATTCCCTCGATCATCGCCGCCGCCGAGATCACCGGCGCGCAAGGCATCCACCCCGGCTATGGCTTCCTTTCGGAGAACGCCCGCTTCGCCGAGATTGTCGAGGCGCACGGCTTCACCTTCATCGGCCCCAAG